>AR_comb_assmDRAFT_10269295_pt1 | contig 15161 bp, 5 predicted proteins | sample ArasoioldDNA_FD_10543 | JGI IMG/M metagenome (IMG submission 10543) | reverse complement strand
GTGGCGTACGAGAACAATGACAAGAAAATGGAAAGCATCTACAGTAAGCGTATTCGGGCTGGTAAAAGAAGAACTTATTTTTTTGATGTAAAGGCGACAAGGGCGAACGATTATTATCTCACAATCACTGAAAGCCGTAAACGTTTCAACGACAACGGTTACGACAGACACAAGATCTTCCTGTACAAAGAAGATTTCAACAAATTCATCAAGGCACTTGGAGAGGCAGTTGACTATGTAAAAACGGAGTTGATGCCTGACTTTAACTTTGACGCGTATAATCATGATGAAGTGCCTGTTGAACAGGATGGTGTTGAAGTTGTGACAGCAGAAGCCGACAGCCAGGTAGAATCACCAGCACCTTCCGAAAACAATGCTCCTTCCTCACAACAGGAAGAAGTAGATAAATGGTAGATAGTAAGGAGGTTGTAAAGACATTAGTCCCGGTAACCCGGGACTTTTTTATTGCCCTGGATAGGAGACTAAAAGCAGATTTTGAACGTTTTAGTGTGTGAACCGGGTTTCTGCTCAGTGAACCTGGATTTATAAGCCGGTCCCTGTAAAAAGCAACAACATCACTATGAAAAAACTCTTACCCTTGCTTCCATCGGTGTTTGCCATTTCTTTTTCTATCTTTCTCTTAACTATCCACGAAAAAAATGACGCTCTTGCGTTGTCCAATGAGGAAAATGAAGAACGGGAACATGAAGATGGTATGCAAAAAGCATGGTTCCATGAATTCCTGATGACCCGCGATCCTTCATTAAATATCATTCCCACAGAAAAGATATTAGCCGCAAAGAAAAGAATGGAGGAGCTCGATCTCAGCCCAACCCGAACATCAAGAACGGCACAAACCGCCTCGCTGAGCTGGCAGGAGAGAGGCCCAAACAATATAGCAGGAAGAACCAGGGCACTGTTGGTAGACAGAAGTGATGCAACCGGCAATACTGTCTTTGCTGCTGGGGTAGGGGGCGGCCTATGGAAAACAACGAATTTTAAATCAGCTACCCCATCATGGTCAGTCGTCAATGATTTTTTTTCCAATATTGCAATTACTTGTATAAAGCAAAGCCCGATTGATGCATCGGAGATGTATTTCGGAACGGGCGAGGGGTTCGGAAATTTCGATGCAATTGATGGGTTGGGCATTTGGAAAAGCATCGATGGAGGAGCGAACTGGGCACAGTTATCATCTACACTGGCTATTGCATACGTCAATGACCTCGAATTTGACAATAACGGCTACCTGTACGCAGCTACTCGATCTACAACTGCCGCTTTGCGCGGGATCATTCGCAGTACGAATGGCGGCACAAGCTGGGCACAGGTTGTGACTGATCCTATTCCAACTGCAACCACACGAGGCGCTGATCTTGAACGGGCCGCTAACGGCGATATGTATGCAACAATTGGGCTCTTTAGTACTGGTCATGTTTTTCGCTCGCCGGCGAATGGCGTCAATACAGGGATGGGCGGATCGTGGGTAAACATTACGCCACCATCAGTCATCACAAACAAGGATCAACGAATCGAACTGGCCATTTGTCCTAGCAACAGTTCGCGCATTTATGCCATGTCACAGGATAGCATCAATGACGGCATAAGTGACATATTCCGATCCGATAATAATGGCGCAAGTTGGACCACGCTGACTTCGCCGAATTGGTGCGATGGCGGTACTACAAAGCCTGATTTTACCAGAGCCCAGGCATGGTATGATTTAATCTTGAGCGTTGATCCCAATAATGACGCTACGGTATTCGCTGGGGGGGTTGTTGTAATGAAGTCGACAAACTCCGGTAGTACGTGGACGCAGGCTACACGGTGGACATCCGGCGGTTGCAGTACGGCACCGATTATCCACGCCGACGTTCACGAAATTCAATTCTTAAGTAGCAGTGAATTCATTGTTTGCACCGACGGTGGCATCTATTATAGTAACAACACCGGGACGAGTTTTTCTAATAAAAATACGGGCTATAATGTCACTCAATATTATGGTGTGGCCGTTGCGCCGGCATCGGGCAGCAATACCATGATCGCGGGCGCCCAGGATAACGGCTCCCATCTTTTTAGCACGCTGGGAATTAACACTGTCAGCTCGGTGAGCAGCGGCGATGGCGGAACTTGTTTTATTGATGAAACAAATGGCACTGTTTGGATCACTTCTAATCCGGGCGGTTATTTTAATCTTTTTCGAAATAACGGCAGCACTTCGGTGGGCACGGCGGGAAATGGTAATGGGCGCTTTGTGAGCGCGGGTGACTATGCTGACGGGCTTAATGTGTTATATGCCGGCGACGGAGATGGGTTGTACAGAAGGGTTTTTAATATTGAGTCCGGCACAGCGTCCCAAAGTACAGTGGATGTAAGCGTCGAAATGGGGGCAAACCGCCAGGTCAGCTGCGTAAAAGCCGATCCAAGTGATGAGACAACTATTTGGTTGGGCTGTTCGGTTTCCGAGAGTGCCACGACCAACGTCACGCCCATTCTCGTAAAGGTTACGAAGGCGAACGGTTCCATGTCAGGTCCTCCTGCAGGCAGACCGGTAGCAACCGCTTTTGCGGGCCCGACGTTACCTGCAGGTGCATACCTTTCAAGTATTGATATCGAAGCCGGTAACTCCAACCATATGCTGCTAACCGTATCCAACTACGGTGTTGCCAGCGTTTGGGAAAGCACCAATGCAGGCGCCAGTTGGAGCTCTCTCGACAACAATGGCGTGAATCTCCCTGATATGCCAATTCGTTGGGGGATCTTTATTTCCAGCGGCTTTTCGGCGAGAACAGCGGGAGCAGCTGCAGTCGGCGGCATCATGCTCGCAACAGAACTGGGCGTATGGACAACCGACGCTGCAAATGGACTATCGACGGGTTGGGTCGCAAACAATATGGGGCTGGCCAATGTACGCATTGATCAATTGGTATTAAGGGACTCTGATAAACTAGTAGCTGCAGCCACCCATGGGCGCGGGGTATTTACGACACTATTGCTTAACGGACCGCTGCCAATATCGTTATTGGATTTTGACGGTCGCCTGAAACAAAATAATATCCTGTTACAATGGAGCACATCGTCTGAATTTAACAGCAACTACTTTGAACTCGAGAAATCTTTCGATAAAACCAATTTTCGCCGAATTGCAAAAGTCGTAGCGGCCGGCAACAGTACTTCCTTAAAAGAATATGGCTTTTTGGATCGGGAACCTCCTTTAGAACTAAATTATTACCGCCTCAAGATGGTGGACATTGATGGAAGATCAATCTCGAGTGCAACAATCTTGATTAAGAATTCATCCTCTGATCAAAATGTATGGGTACTGAACAATCCTTTCCAAAAAATTATTAAGCTGCGTTTTGTTAAAACGCCTCGTCAAATCAAGACTGATTTGATCAACATGTCAGGTGTTCAGATTTATCACCGCGAATATGAGGCTGCCAGTGAAATCACAATTGACTTATCGGGTGTCAATTTGCCAACAGGTTCTTACGTTTTAAGGACGAGTGTCGACGGCCGTTTGTTTACGCATAAACTGATCAAGAGATAATTTGCAGGCTGTCTAAAGGTTTTAGGGGTTTGTTTCGGTTCTCATTTTCTTGTATAGGTTAATTAAGCTGTTAGTTGAGTTATCATGGGCGTCAATCGTGTCATTGGCTTGCAGTTCAGGAAGGATTTTATTCGCTAATTGTTTTCCTAACTCAACACCCCATTGATCAAAGCTGAAAATATTCCAGATCACACCCTGAACGAAAATTTTATGCTCGTACAACGCAATCAATTTGCCTAAAGTAAAAGGAGTAATTTTTCGGACCAGTATTGAGTTCGTAGGCCTGTTTCCTGCAAAAACCTTGAACGGCAGCAGTCGTGCTATCTCTTCTGCATTTAAACCAGCTTTTTCCAATTCTTTTTGGGCTTCTTCATCTGTTTTTCCATTCATCAACGCCTCCGTTTGTGCAAAAAAGTTGGAAAGCAGTTTTTGATGATGATCGCCTATTGGGTTATGGGTTTGTGCGGGTGCTATGAAATCGCATGGAATCAAGATCGTTCCCTGGTGAATGAGTTGGTAAAATGCGTGCTGGCCATTTGTCCCGGGCTCCCCCCAGATAATCGGTCCGGTTGCCCACCTGACTGGCTCGCCGTTTCTGTCAACACTTTTTCCATTACTCTCCATGTTTCCTTGTTGAAAATAGGCGGCAAAGCGATGCATGTATTGATCATAAGGAAGAATAGCTTCGCTTTGCGTGCCAAAGAAGTTGGTGTACCAAAGACCAACCAGGGCCATCAACACCGGAATGTTCTGGTCAAACGAAGCCGTCCTGAAATGCTTGTCGATTTCGTGTCCACCCTTTAATAGCAGCTCAAAATTTTTATAGCCAATTGCAAGCGCAATAGACAAACCAATTGCGCTCCAGAGTGAGTAACGCCCACCGACCCAATCCCAGAACTCAAACATATTTTTCTTGTCGATTCCGAATTTCACCACTTCCCTTTCATTAGTGGAAAGTGCTACAAAATGCTTGGCAACGTGCTTTTCATCTTTTGCTTTTTTTAAAAACCATTCCCTCGCGGTATGGGCATTGGTCATTGTTTCCTGCGTCGTAAAGGTTTTGGACGCAATAAGAAATAGTGTTCTTTCCGGTTTTATTTTTTTTAATGTTTCTGCGATATGTGTTCCATCGACATTTGAAACAAAATAGGGTTGAATATCCTCCACCCAATAAGGCTTTAGCGCTTCTGTCACCATTTGAGGACCGAGATCACTGCCTCCAATCCCAATGTTGACGATGTATTTGATTTTTTTTCCGGAGTAACCCCTCCATTCTCCGTTGTGTATGTCCCCGCAAATTTTCTTCATCTGCTTTAAGACTTTTTTTACCTGGGGCATTACATCTTTGCCCTCGGAGTAGATACCTTCTTTCGAAAAATTGCGAAGTGCCACGTGAAGCACGGACCGGTTTTCCGTTTCATTGATTTTATCACCATTGAACATGGCTCCAATCGCCTCTTTGACCTTACACTCTTCCGCCAAATGCAGGAGCAGCCGGATTGTAAGTTCGTTAATGATGTTTTTAGAATAGTCAAAAACGATATCCCCAACATTTACGGAGAATTTTGAGAAGCGGTCCGCCTCTTCTCTGAACATTTCCTTCATGCCGGCATTCCTTATTTGCTCATAATGTTGCCGTAGTTGCTGCCAGGCATTTGTTTCGATTGGATTTATTTTTGGAAACATGTGTAGCTTCAGTTTGATTTAAATTAATACTATAGCTCATTGATAGCGTCTGTCGTTTTCTTAACCATTTGCCTGGTTATATCGAGGTGTACTACTAATCTCACGCGATTTGGCCCAATGGCATAGCCGAGGATATTTTTTTCTTTCAGTTTAGCGACCAGGGCCGGTGCGGTAAGGGAACTATCTAATTCAAAAATGATAATATTGGTTTCAACAGGAAGAACCATCGTTACAAAACTCTTTTCTCCTAATGCTTTTGCAATTTGCCTTGCATGTTCGTGGTCCTCTCTTAATCGCTCAACGTGATTTTGCAACGCATAAATACCGGCGGCGGCAAGAAAACCTGCCTGCCTCATACCGCCGCCAAAAACCTTTCTAACTCTTCTTGCTTTCTTGATAAAATCCTTTTTACCAATTAAAAGGCTTCCTACCGGGCAGCCAAGACCTTTGCTGATGCAAATGGAAATACTGTCAAAGATTTCACCATACTGTTTTGGCGTTTCTCTCTTTTCCACGACTGCATTAAATAACCTGGCTCCGTCGAGATGGAATTTTAAATTATTTTCAGTGCAAACGCTTTTAATTTCTTTGATTACTTCGAAGTCATAGCAGCTTCCGCCGCCGCGGTTCGACGTGTTTTCTATGCAAACCAGACTTGAATGCGCTTTATGATTGTCATCAGAATTAATAGCTGCTTTCACCTGTTGCGCATTGATTCTCCCTCGGTCGCCAGGCAAAAGTTTTACCGAAGCCCCCGAATTAAAGGCAATTCCCCCTCCTTCATATTGGTAAACGTGTGAGCTTTCGTCACAAATTACTTCATCACCGGGTTGAGTGTGACATTTAATGCCAACCTGGTTAGTCATTGTTCCTGAGGGACAGAAAAGAGCGGCTTCCATTCCGAACATACCTGCCGTTAAGCTTTCCAATTCATTAATCGAAGGATCTTCTCCGAAAACATCGTCCCCGACTTTTGCTTTCATCATCGCTTCGAGCATGGCTGGGGTTGGTTTTGTCACAGTGTCCGATCTATAGTCTATGAGCATGCAAAAAATTTAGCGCAATATAAATATAGAATGGTCAGTTTGCGATAAATGTTTCATTCCGACAGCGGCTAATATTTGGAAGGATTTTTTATTGCCTTCTTAGAATGGATATCCGATTGCGAGATTATAAATCAGGTTAGTTTTCCTCCAGTGGGTGTCCCCCAGTTTAATTTGGTTAATAACCCAGGGATTTTGAAGCCACGGTTTACGCAATGGGAAACCTACATCGAAGCGAATTACAAAAATGGTGATGTCCAACCGAAGACCAACTCCGGCATCTACCGCTAATTGGCTTAACCACTTACTTGTGAATTGTGCGCCGGGTTTGTGAGTGTAATTACTGTCACTCACCAACCAAATATTCCCGGCCTCTAGAAAAATGGCGCCGTAAAGCGGTCCCGAAATATGCGGACGGTACTCTGTGTTAACCTCAAATTTTATATCCCCTGTCTGGTCCGGAACAGTTGTGCTGTCGCCGGCCACGTAAACGCCGGGACCGATGGCCCGGCTTCGAAAACCACGCAAGCTATTTGTACCGCCAACAAAGAATTGCTTTACATAAGGCAATTGAAGAGAATTCCCATAAGGTAATCCCACGCCAATAATAAGGCGATTTACCCACGCATCGTTCAACCCTATTTTTCTGTAGTATCTGCCTTCAGCTTCAAACTTTGCATATTGAGAGTATGGGGTATTGGCAATTCTTGCTGTGTCCCCCTTTTTTAGATTACCTCCCTTAATGGCCCCTGCAATATTTCCTGAAAGATCAATCAAGCCGTTAAAGTAATAAGAATGAATTCGTTTTATTCCATTTGCGAGTTGGTTATAATTAAATTGATAAATAGAACCAAGAATAAACAGTTGCTCAATGGACCTGTCAAGACCCGGGTAAACTTTTTGCAAACTGTCGTATAAGCTTGTAACATTTAGGGGCTGAACATAATTAATGCTGATTGGATACAGCTCATGTTGTTTTTCGATATTTTCTTTCCAGAAATATCCATATTGGATCCGGTATGAATTGAGGGTGTATAATTGCTGACGTTTTAGAATATCATATCCAAATTTGATATTCGTATGAGGAGCATAACCTCCATAAGATGGTATGTGCATGAACGGCACTACAAAGCGTGGCATTGCAAAATTAACTTCAGCGCCCGTTCGATACGTATTGTAGCCGCTGAACGCTCCACTAAACTGTATATCTGATCCTATGTAAGCGCTTATGTTTACATGTGAGCCATTCCGGAACATATTCCGGTTGCGCCAGCTAACTGTAATGTTCGATCCATTCAGATTATTTGATCTTGTGACCTGTGTAATTTCTGCGCTTAGGGATTGCGACGGCAATGGTGTAAGATAATAGTACGTGTTCAACTTAGCTGAGTCGGTTACAGGTTGAAACCTGTTTTTTACAAATTTGAAAAGATCGAGATTGATGAGCCTGTTGAGAGTAAAATTGTGTTCGCGCCTGTTGTACAGATCTCCTTTGTTGAACTGCATTGTTTCGGCTATTAATTTCGGTTTGTATTTTTCTTTTTTCTGGATAACATAATAGTCCTTGTAGAGTTTTGCGTCAGCTTTGCTAGTATCCTCTGAAGCTGTGTTCAAGCTGTAATTGGCGTAAACGAATACATCCTCGATTTTATAAGGTTGCGCCGCTTCGACTGGTGTGCCTGGCTTTACGGTGACATACATATCAACCAGGTGGTTGCCAATTGTACTATCGGTTTTTATCAGCAAATATTCGGGGCTAAAAAAATAATATCCTTTTTCTTTCAGCAACGCATCAATTCTTAGACGCTCTCCTTTTATGACATCAATGTCGAAAGGCTTTCCCGTTTTTAATAAACTGTTGTCGGCTGTTTCATGAATCACCTCCGAGAGCTTATTGCTATCTGTTGGGAAGTGTACACTGCTGATTCTATATTGATCGCCCGCTTCTGCCTTATAGTGTGCCTTGACCACTTTCTTTCTCGCCACTGTATCACCGGTCACCTTTGCGTTAAAGTATCCTTTATTTTCAAGATGGCTTTGCAGGATGTCAATGTTCTTTTGGAGGTCAAGCTGACTAGCCAGCGCCGGCGGCTCGCCTAACTTTTCCCTTAACTTTTTTGACTTGTGAAATAGATTATAAAAGCCAAGCTTAAATCGAATTCCTAAGAAGTTTGAATTTGGCTTGGGGCGCGTGAGACCTTTTAAATCATTCCTTAACACCTTTCGTTCTCTTACGCTTGATGCACCGTTGACTGTAACTGTAGTACCTGTATACAACTTGTCATTAGCCGGAACGGTCTTAGTGCTGCTGCAGCCTGACCATAAGAGAGTTAATATAATGACCAACAAAAGAAAAGCCTGCCTCATTGTGTCACTAAAGTTTGATTACTGCCCGTGGTTGTTACTTTTTGTTTTCTTCGATGCAATATTTCCTTGAACTGATTATAATCCACAGAAATCATAAAAGACAATCCTGTTTCGATCACATATCCGTCCACTTGACCTTCATAGCTATTTCTCCTGAAGAATCGAACGAGATACCGGCCATCCCTGCTAATCTGGTAATCTACCGCAACGTTGCCAGCAATATTATTGCTTTGATGACTGCTGTTTTGCGGGCCTTCCAATTCAAAGTTGTTCCCCACAGAAATTTTTAAACGATCGCTCAACAGGCGTTTGCTTACCTGAACGTTAAGGTCGGTGCGATTCCTCATTGAACCCGTTGTATAATCCTCGGTGGATGCAACATCAAAGTTTATGTCCAGCCCATTGACCAACCCGGCGGCCAACTGGTTGAGTTGTTCCGTTAAGAGCTTGCTGGCGCTTTGGCGGGCATAGCTTGCGACATTGAAACCGCCGCCCGAAGAAGCGAACGGATTTTCCCCTACAAACCTGTTTAGTAACAGCAATGAAAAGACCTGCTTATTCGTTTCGCCCTGGTCCTGTCTCAATTGCGATAACCGGTATTGTACAGTGGTGACAATGTCATTTGACACCCCGTAGTTTTTATCTTCTGGCAGTAGTATATTAAACGCAACGTTTGGTTTCATTAGCTCGCCCGTCAAAATCAGATGCACTTCAAACGGCAGCTTTTGCATGTAAGTGTTCTTGATAGCCGCAGTTGAAGTGGAGATCTGGTTCTGCACAAGATCAATCGGGGCGGTATTAGCGACATAGATTGCAGTAACGTTCAACTGCGCGCTGGTTGGTTCACCCGTCCACGTAATTGTACTTCCTTTGCTTATGTCGAACCGCCTTTGCAGAAAATTGAATGAAAGTTGGTAGGCACCGCTTTCAAGCGTGTAGTTGCCAGTCAATGTAATCTTTCCACTTGGATCGATACCTGCAGTGAGCAGTGCTTCTCCCTGGGCATTTAGAAAATCGCCATTAGCAGCATCGACAATTATATTAAAGATCGCTTCTTTCTTTATCTCGATGTTCATTGCTATATCCATCCCCAGCACTGATGCCGTATTCAATGAATCATATTGTTTAAATAACGTGTCACTGGCGGGATTGCTCATATCGACAAATTCAACAATTCCCTCTCTCGTTGTTATACCAGGCTCCGGCTGTGGAACAACAAACGTTAATGCTGTGCCCTCGTTCACCGTAACTCTCCCATCAATCGCTGGTTTGGTTTCCGTCCCAGTAATAATAAGATCAGAACTGATATTCATGCGGCCATAGTAAAGTGGATTCTCTTCTTTGGTCGAATTGAGCGCCTGGAAGTTCTCTGCTTTAACCTTTAAGTTGAATTCGTAGTTGACGAAGTTATTTGTAAGAACGTTTCCGTTCAATGTCAAAGCATTTCCTGCAGAATCTTTCAAAGTAAAATTGTCAAAGACAAATCCATCATGGGTGACAGTTAACTTCTGGTTATCCAAATGAAATTGACTGCCAAGTAACGTCAAAGCAAAGCTTGCTTTATCGAAATTTAATCCTCCCTGGACGTCAGGATTGTTTACGCTGCCGCGGATTGAGATATTTCCATTTACTGCCCCCGAGGCATTTTTGATTGCGCCTGCCAATGCGCCCTCTACCGTTTGTAGTTGTATTGCCTTCACGTCAAGGTCAAGATTGAGATTTATGTCATTTGCGACGGTCGCGAACCAACCAGTCAACGCCACATCATTTCCTCTGCCGGTAATGGTTGCATTAGCGTTGTAACGATTCGATCCAGCGGTGGAAACGCGCAGGTTAACATTGCCAACCGTATCGGCTCGTATGCTTAGGTCGTTAATAGTAAGATCACTGGTAAAACCTGGTTGGCGTAAAATGTCAGTTACTGTTATATTTCCGTTGATCAAGCCATCGGCCAATACGGAATCCGCCTTTATAAATCCAGTGATAGTGGCCAACCTGAAATTGGCAAAGTTGATCAGCAGCGGTTGTTGACCCTGGCCCTGCTGACTATTAATAGTTAGCCGCTGAGTACCGCCTTGTAGTGTAAAATTGCTCGCGGAAATACTGGTGGTAGAAATGGTAAGTAAATTATCAGGTGTAACAGTCCATTTTTGATAGTTCAGCAATAAACTCTCTGGTTTCAGTTTAATCGCATACACACCAGTCGAAGGCTGTGTGACCATGCCAGCGATGAAATATTTGTTCTTGGCGTTGTTGTCGTCGATTCCTAAGCTAAAGTCGAGGTTATTATGTAGGGCGATAGCATTCAGCCTGGCATTGTAAACATCCAGTGAATTTCCGCTTTTTAGTCGCGCTACAGTCGTTCTTATTTGAAGGCCACTGTCGGCTGTATTTGCTGTAAGGTGCAGGTCGCTGATGGTATTGCCCTGGTAAACAATATAAGGTGCAGTCGCTACTACATTCATCCCATTGGATGATGATAAGTTTCCGGCTGCGTGCAAAGGTTGCATGTCTGTCAGCCCGGGCAGAAATGCAGATAAAATCGGATGATAGCTGACGTCAATCGTGAAATTTAAATTATATGGTTGCACAGCCGTTTGTTTGCTGGCATTCTCAACGGCGAAATACGGCTGAATGGTATTTTGAATGATACTTCCCAGGTCCGCGAAGCGATACTGGCCAGTAATCTGCGCGTTGGCAAGAGAGCTTGTTAACCTGATGTAATTACTTGTGTCAGATCTTCCTGATAAAAGATGGACGGTATCAAGAGCCAGGCGCTCGTTTCCCGAAACAAGGAGGGCTTGTGTGACAAGAACATTTGCGTCAATGTGATCGGCAGAAATGTTGGATGCTGCGCCATCGATCTTGCCTCGGATAATTAACGGTTGAGTAGTCAGATGCAAAGGCAAGGTTTTTATACTATCAATCATGCCGTTAATACTGAAAGCAGGATGATCAGAAAAATTTCCGCTTGTTATAAGGTCCGCATCCACATTCGGATCTTTAATGACCGCCCGAATATTAAAGTTTGTTTGACGCAATGAACCACTTAGATTAATATTTCGATACTGATAATTATTGTAACCAATGCTTGCTATATTACCCGCAAATTTTGTGTTAATCGATTTAGGAGTCAGGCCTTTTCCATTCAAGGAAACTTTAGCTGACATGGAACCGACGGTATTTTGCTGTCGAAGGATCTTCCCCAACCGCAGGTTGTTGGTCGCCAAGACACCATCATAAGTGGTAGTAGCGGGATTGGTAAGATTGCTGAATCTTCCGTTGACCGCGATAAAGCCATCGGAAGTTGAGATATTTAGTTTTGCGTTTAACAGACCCGAATTGCCTTTTACACTTCCATTGATTGTAAAATCCTTCGGCATGTCAACCTGGGGAGTGGATAACCCCTGGCCTGTGAATAATGCTATGTCGGTCTGGTTCGTGTGAAACCGGTTTATAATAAAGTTGCCGCCTATATTTTTCGGATCTGTGAGGCCTGTCAATGAGCCATGAGCATCAATTTGAGTATTGCTGAGCCCGGCAAATTGTAGCGTTTCGAAATTGAATTGATTGCTCGTTCCGCTGCCGACAATATTTATCTGCCACACATCATCCGGATTTCGCAAAGCTGGATTTGATCTGAACGGAGGTGGTGTAAATAACAAAATGTCCTTTACCTGCACCCGGCTTTGCACCAATTCAACATGCAAACTGGCTTGATCTGGATGCTTTGTGAGCGCATCAAGTGATTGGTAGTTCAGTACAATGGTTCTTTTGATTTCGCTACCGGGAGTTTTTATGTAAAGATTCCGGACATAGAACTGATTGCTTGCATACAGTACATCGCCACGCAATTGGTCTAATTCTAATCCACTTTTTTCCTTCACGCCTCCTTTTCTAACACTGACTGCAATAGAATCAGGGTTCATGATAAAATTGCGTGCGTCAAGGCTCAGGTCAGTTGCATGCAAATGGGCGTAGTCCATCCCTTTTGTTTGTACAGGCATATTGTCATCGTCGTACTGCAGCTCATTTGCATTTGCGACAAGTCGATTAATTCTTACATTCCAGCCAGCCTGTTTTTGAGCTTCTACTTCTTTTTTTACTTCTTGTTTAACAATCTGAGCTTCTTGTTTTTTCCCGAATCTGACTGCAATCTTTGACTGATTCAAAACAAATTCATCCAATTCAATCTTGTTATTCGAAAGATCCAGTACGCGTTCGTTGGTCTTGAACTGCCCGACGTTAGCCACGGCGTAAACAGCGGACACATCATTTCCATAATCGACATGTATTTTTGAAAGATCAATTGAACCAAGACTTAAGCTAAATGGGGCTGGCTTTACTGCGTTTTCAATATGCTCTTGCAGCGGTTTTGGCTCAACCAATGGTTTGATTTGCTTGAGTCGTACAGCTGAATTACGAAGAATAATTGACGGAATTGCGAAATGCTGCGTGTAGGGATCAAGCGTGTCGATGCTGGCGGTGAAATCGCCAATGTGGGCAAACATATCGCTGCCGGTAATGACGTCGGTATAAGTGACGTTGACATTTTCCAACACTATATCATTGATGGAAAGTTTCATCGGGGGCGACTGAGCTGTATCCGGTTTTTTTGTCTGCTCAGACATGAACGCATCCACAATGAATTGAAAATTGAAAATGGTATCCGGTAATGTTCTCTTTATCTTGGCAGTGATGTTTTGAAGCTCGATGTCCTTAAGCAAAACCTCGTTCGAAAATAACCTGAGAAAATTCAAATGACCCCTTATCGAACCTCCTGATAATAGGGTGTCATTAGTTTTATCTGCTATATAAACGTTTTGCAACCCTACCTTACCAGACAGACCGAAAGAAACTCGACCAATCAAGACCCTGGTGTGAATTTTATTTTCAAGATAGTGTTGAACTTTTGCCGTTAAAAAACGCTGTGCAGGCGGAGTAAGAAGGAGAATAAAAATAATAAGTGCGAAAAGAAGAATGAACAGAACTGTTTTAAGTACTATCAGAACAACCTTCATCAATCTGGACTGAGCCTTTTCTCTTTGCATCTAATTCGCCATTGCAAATAGCAGGCCTCAAATGATTCAGAAACTGTCCAGCCTTCGGTGATGGAATGTTATCGCAATGTAGAAAATGCTCTACAGGGAATGGCTGAGCTCACTAATGGAAAAAATTTATACTGTTTCGAGATACATCTCTTCTCTCAGTTGATGCACTCTTTCGTCTTCGAGATATTCATCAAACTCCATCAATCGGTCAATTATGCCGGTTGGAGTTAATTCGATCACCCGGTTGGCAACGGTCTCCATGAATGTGTGATCATGTGACGACAGAAGCACTATGCCCCTGAAATTCATTGCGCCCTCATTGAAACTTTGAATACTCTCCAGGTCAAGGTGATTAGTAGGTTGGTCCAGAATAATGCAATTAGGATTTTGCAACATCATGCGGCTGATCATGCAACGAACCTTCTCTCCACCACTTAACACTTTTGTTTTTTTCATCACATCATCTCCACTGAATAACATTCTTCCTAAGAAGCCCCTCAGAAATGGCTCGTCTACATCAGTAACGAATGACGGAACCCATTGACGGAGCCAATCCATCAATGTAAGATTTTGCCCAAAGAATTTAGTGTTTTCCAACGGCAGGTAGGCGGTTGTAATGGTCGTACCCCATTCGTATTTTCCTCCATCCGCCTTTGCCTCACCATTAATGATTTCGAAAAAATTAGTGATTGCCAATGGGTCGCGGCTATAAAATGCAATCTTATCGCCCTTGTTTACGGTGAATGAAATGTTGTCAAAAAGCACGCGACCATCCACCGATTTGCTGAGCTTCTCAACATTCAGAATCTGGTTACCTACTTCACGCTGAGGGGTAAAAATGATTCCGGGATATTTACGATTGCTCGGTTCAATTTCTTCAACCGTTAGCTTTTCGAGCGCTTTTTTCCTTGCCGTCGCTTGTCTTGATTTGGAAGCATTGGCGCTGAAGCGTGCGATGAATTCAAGCAGGGCCTGTCTTTTCTCCTCGACTTTCTTATTCTTGTCGCTTAATTGCCTTGCCATCAGTTGTGAGGATTCATACCAGAAGGTGTAGTTGCCGGTGAAGATTTTTATTTTTTGTCTGTCAACGTCGGCGACATGAGTACAAACTCCATCCAGAAAGTGACGGTCGTGACTGACAACCAAAACGATGTTTTCATAGTCAGCCAGGAAATTTTCGAGCCAGCCGATTGTCTCAATATCCAAACCGTTTGTAGGCTCATCGAGCAATAAAATATCAGGGTTACCAAACAGCGCTTGTGCGAGTAACACCCGCAACTTTAAATTTGAGGGAATATCTTTCATCAGGGTTTGATGAAACTGGTCATGTACGCCAAGGTTGTTCAATAAACTGCCGGCATTACTTTCTGATTCATAACCGCCCATCTCGCCGAATTCGGCCTCCAGTTCAGCCGCCTTCATGCCATCTTCTTCTGTAAAATTCTCCTTCGAATAGATTTTTTC
>AR_comb_assmDRAFT_10085442_pt1 | contig 15161 bp, 14 predicted proteins | sample ArasoioldDNA_FD_10543 | JGI IMG/M metagenome (IMG submission 10543) | reverse complement strand
CCTGGAATCGGGCGCCGAGTGGCAGGCAGTCGCCTGGCATGCCGATGCCACGGGCACGCACCTCATCGTGCACCATCACGGCCAGCCTTTCGGCTCCTTCACCAGTCCGCTGTTCGGACCGCACAATGTCCAAAATGTGCTGGCAGCGGTGGTTGTCACCCAGCACCTGGGCCTGTCGCCGACGCAGATAGCAGCCGGCCTGGCCACCTATGCGCATATCAAACGGCGCTGCGAAGTGCGCGGCGTGGTCCGTGGCGTCACGGTCCTCGACGATTTCGCGCATCATCCCACCGCAGTGCGTGTCACACTGGAGGGCGTACGTCAGGCCTATCCTGAGGCACGGCTGTGGGCCGTCTTCGAGCCACGTTCCGCTACGAGCCGACGTGCCGTGTTTCAGCACGAGTATGCTCAGGCGTTCCGCATCGCCGATCGCGTGCTCATTGCCGATGTCTACCACCATAGAGAACAGTTGCCCTCAGAGGCGCGTTTTTCACCTAAGACGTTGGTCGAGGCGCTGCGGGCGCAGGACGTTGACGCCTGGTTTTACCCGACTACTGAAGAGATCATGCACCATCTCTGCCGCGACGCGCAGGCAACAGACGTGATCCTGATCATGTCGAACGGTGGCTTTGACAACATCCATCAGCGTCTCCTGGTAGCATTGCAACAAGGCCCATCTCAAGGGTGAGAATCCCCATGCAACACGTACACATGACGCCCACTATTTTGTCACAGACTGCTCTGCTCCTGATCGTTATCGTCCTTGGGGCGCGTCTGGTTGGCGCTATTCCCGAGACCTACACGCTACGCTTTTCCGACGTGTCCCCCACGGCCACCCATATCTCCAGCCCCGAGCCGGCAGCACCGCAGGCCAAGGCCAACGCCTGGCTCGACCAGCAGGGCTGGCAACAAGTATGGCCCATGACTCTATTCGGCACCCAGCAGCGCCTCTTCTTCGCGGGTTCACCAGCACAGCGTTATCTCCGGGTCTATGCTGACAAAACGTTTTACATTTTGGCGCACCAGCTTGAACTCGACCCGCAGACCCTCCCCTGGCTCAGCATCACCTGGGGTATCGAGCGCTTCCCCGCTGGTGCCGCGCTGGATCTCAGTGGTCGCAATGACCGCTCCATCGTCATCATGGTGTCGTTTGGTGAACGCGTCGGCTCATCAGGTTTGCTGCCGAGTGTGCCACGGGCCCTGGCGTTCTTCTGGGGGGAAACCGAGCAGGTGGGAACGACGTACACGTGTATCACGCCACGCAATGGCCCTCCCGATGTGCGTTTGCAGTGTAGGTATCCACACGTCAAATACATCGCACTACGGCAGGGTGAGGCTGGGAGTGTCCATACCGATCAGGTCGATCTTCTGAAGCATTTTCAGGAGCAATTTCCCGACTACTGGCAGGAACACCACCGTGTACCGCAGGTCGTAGCGGTCAGTATCGAAGCCTCGTCCAAAAAAACGCACAGCATTTCAAGTGCCCGGCTGTACAGCCTGAGTTTCAGCGCTGCTGTTGAGGCCTCGGAGGGGACTGTGGTTCAGACACGTTAAGCCCTGCTGCCTCCACAGAGAATTTTTCTGAGGTCGAGACGAAGCTGGCTATAACCTGTTACAATATGCGCTATCACTCCAGACGACAGTAGAGCAGCGACAACGCACACCGATGCCTCCAGGAGCACAAGGAATAACGCATGGCCATAGAGAACCGCTCCGCTGACGAGCGCGACACACTGCTGGAGCGCCCCTCAGTGACGCTAAAGCGTCCCAGAGCTACGCGCTGGTTCATTCTCATCCCCTTGCTCGTCCTGATACTTGGGCTCGGGAGCTACTTTGGAGTGCAATGGTGGCTTTACGCTCTGCACCACGTTTACACTGATGACGCCCGTGTCAAAGGCACGTTGATTACGATCAGTTCGGAGGTGGCCGGACGCCTAGTGGTGCTGGCGGTCGAAGAGGGACAGCACATTAAAAAGGGCGACCTCCTAGCGCAGATTCAGCAGGACGAATACCAGGCCCAGGTGGCATTGCACCGCGCAGCGTTAGAAGCAGCCCAGAGCCAGCTCGCCAGTGCCGAGGCCGACCTTGCCCTCACAGGCACCCTAGCCGAAGGCCAGATTCAGCGTTCCGAAGCTGTCCTCGGCACGTCTCGCAGTCAGTTAGCCGAAGCCGAAAAGGTCGCCAAACTCGAGGAGCAGCGCACCGTAGCGAATCTGCGCGAGAAAGCGGCGAGCGTCGAGGAAGCCCGCGCCCGGCTCACTGGGGCAAAGGCGGCGCTCGACAAGGCCATCGCTGATCGGGACCGCGCCAAACAGCTGGCCAGCGACGGCATTGTGGCGGCGGAGCGGCTCGACCAGGCCGTAGCGTCCTATGATAGCGCTGTGGCGCAGCAACAATCAGCGCAGGAGATGCTCAACCGCGCTCTGGCCCTGGTCCAGATGGCCCAAGCGGAGGGCCGACGCGTCCAGCTCAGCCTCGATCAGGTGCAGACGCAACAAAACAAAGTGCGCGAATCACACGTGTTGAAAGAGCTCGCTATCGCTGAACGCCAGCGTACCAAGATGAAGGAAGACATCGTCAACAACCTACGGGCCAAAGTTAAGGAAGTCGAGGCACAATTAGCCCTCGCACGCCTGCGCCTGGCCGAGACGACGATTACCAGCCCCATCGACGGGGTAGTAAGCCAGACCATTGCTGATGCGGGCGAGCGCGTGCAGCCTGGACAACCAATTGTTGTGGTCAATGACCCGCGGGATGTATGGATCAGCGCCAATATTGAGGAAACGCATATTCGCAAGGTGCGAGATGGACAACCCGTTACGATCACGGTTGATGCGTATCCGCGCCAGACGTTTTACGGCAAAGTGGTCCAACTCGGTGCCGCCACACGTTCCGAGTTTGCCTTGATCCCTGCCGGCAGTGCCTCAGCCCACTTCATTAAGGTCACCCAGCGCCTCCCGGTGCGTATTGCTGTCGAGAATCCCGACAGTCTGTTGAAACCGGGGATGATGGTCGAGGTGGGCATCCGAGTGCAGTGAGCCTATCAGTAGCGGTGATGCCAATGCTCATGTTCCCAGTGCCCAGGCTCGAAATGCCAGTACGGCCCGCGTGGTCCCCTATACTCGACCCACCGCTCAGGCACCCAATAGTAGCCTCGATGCACCGGCACCCAACGCCCTCCAACCCAGACGTGTCGACCGCCTTCCCAGGCCCAATAGCCTGGGGCCCAGACATAGCCAGGGCGTGGCGCAGGGACCACTTCGACTTGGGGCTGTGGGGGAGCAACCTGGATATCCAAATTGAGATTGACCCCGGCGACAGCCGGTGTACTCAACACCGCCAGCGTACACAGTGTAATGATTATGTGCTTTAACATCAGCAAGCCCTCCTTGGCTGTAGTTCGTAATGCGCGTCTTCTATAACACTCCCTTGCAGCGAAAGAGTCCAGCAACTTCATGGGTCTACACTACAAAAAGCGTTTGCCTTTACCACGGTGGGTATGCTACCGTACTACCCTCCTCTTTCCCCTGGTAATGGCCTGGCGACGTCGTCGCCACAGATGGGAGCGCATACATGACTAACCAAGATATCATTGCCCAGGCTGATCAAGTCATTATCAAGACCTATGGGCGATATCCAGTAGCCTTCGTCCGCGGTCAGGGGGCGACCGTATGGGATGCCGATGGGAAATCTTACACGGATTTTCTCACCGGTATAGCCGTCTGTGTGCTCGGGCATTGCCATCCACGCGTGGTCGAGGCTATTACCAAGCAGGCGCAGACGTTGTTACACGTCTCGAATTACTACCACACTGTGCCCCAGACAGAAGTGGCGACGTTTCTCTCCGAACACGCCTTCGGGGGCAAAGTGTTTTTCTGTAATAGCGGGGCCGAGGCCAATGAAGCAGCGTTAAAGATTGCCCGGAAGTACAGCCATGACCGCTACAGTGAGAGCCGTACCGATATCATTACTACCACCAATTCTTTCCACGGCCGTACGCTCGGTACCATCGCTGCCACTGGGCAGGAGAAAGTGCGGAAAGGCTTCGAGCCTACCCTACCAGGCTTTACGTATGTGCCGTACGGTGACCTGGGGGCGATGGAACAGGCCATGACGGAGCACACCTGTGCCGTGCTGGTCGAGCCGATCCAGGGTGAGGGCGGGATTGTGATTCCTCCCGATGGCTATCTGGAAGGATTGCGCCGCATGTGCGATCAACGCGATGTGATGCTCATGTTCGACGAAGTGCAGACCGGCATTGGTCATACAGGGTACTACTTCGGCTACCAGCACGAAGGCGTTGCACCAGACGTCATGACCCTGGCCAAGGGTTTAGGGGGAGGCTTACCTATTGGGGCGATGATGGCCAAGCCCCACATTGCTGAAGCCTTGGGCCCTGGCACGCACGGTTCGACGTTCGGTGGCAATCCGGTCTCGTGCAGCGCCGCCCTGGCGGTTTTGCGGACGATTGAGGATGAGCATATCCTCCAGCACGTGCAAGAGGTTGGGGCGCACTTTGTGGAAGGACTCAAGCGTTTACAGAAAAAATACGCCTTTATCACGGACGTGCGTGGTCGTGGGCTGATGGTGGCAGCGGAATTGGACCGGCCCGGCGGGCATATGGTGGTGAAGGCCATGGAAAGAGGCTATCTGATCAATTGCACCGTCGATTGCGTGCTGCGCTTCTTGCCGCCGCTCATTATTACGCAGCAGGAAGTGGATGGACTGCTCGCCACGTTAGATACCATCTTTGCAGAGGAATAAAACAGTGAAACGGGACTTGCTGACGCTGGCGGATGTCACGCCGGAAGAACTTGAGCAGATGCTCACCCTGGCGATAGATCTCAAACAGCGCCACAAGCGCGGCGAGTCCATGTCTCTGCTCGTGGGAAAGTCGCTGGCGCTCCTCTTCAGTAAACCTTCCCTCCGTACGCGGGCTTCCTTTGAGGTGGGTATGCACCAGCTCGGTGGTCATACCAGTTGCTTTGAGGACCCTGGTATTGTGATGGGCCTGCGTGAGCCTTTCAAGGACCTCGGACGTGTCCTCTCACGCTATTATGACGGCATTGTCATCCGTACGTTTGCCCATGAGTCCGTCGTAGAACTCGCCCAGGCAGCCACCATTCCGGTCATCAACGGTCTCACCGATATGTTCCATCCCTGTCAGATTCTGGCCGCATTGCAGACGCTGCGAGAGTACTTTGGCGAGCTGAAGGGACGACGTATTGCCTATGTTGGTGACGGTAATAATGTCGCCCATTCCTGGTTGCTGGGCGCCGCGCAGATGGGGCTCACCTTGACCATTGCCTGCCCACGGGCGTATCAGCCTGCTACTACGGTCGTACGCCGGGCACGGGCTATTGCAGAAACCACCGGTGCAGTACTCGATATTATGGAAGACCCTAAGCAAGGCGTGAAGGGAGCAGACGCTATCTATACTGATGTCTGGGCCAGTATGGGGCAGGAGCAGGAAGCTACTATACGGCAAGAGGTCTTTCGCCCCTATCAAATCAATGCGGCGTTACTGGCCGAGGCGCCAGGTCATGCGGTGGTGATGCACTGCCTCCCAGCACATCGGGGTGAGGAAATTACTGAAGATGTCTTCGAAAGCGAACGCTCGCTGGTGTTCGAGGAAGCCGAGAATCGCCTGCACGCGCAAAAAGCGTTGTTAGTCTTTGCCATGATTGGTCTCTGAAAGGAAATACGTCCGTGAACGCCGCGCCCGAGCAGATTGTTTTGGCCTATTCAGGGGGTCTTGATACGTCCGTCATCATGCGCTGGCTTATCGAAACCTACCACTGTCCAGTGGTAGCATTTGTTGCCAATGTCGGTCAACAAGAAGACCTCGAAGCCATCGCACAAAAAGCCCAACAAACTGGGGCATCGCAGGTGTGCGTGGAAGACGTGCGCGAGGCGTTCGTACGCGATTTTGTGTTCCCTGCCCTCCGCGCCCACGCCGTGTACGAGGGGACGTATTTGCTCGGCACTTCCCTGGCGCGGCCGTTGATTGCCAAAACCCAGGTCGACATAGCCCGACGGGTTGGCGCTGATACCGTCTCGCACGGTGCCACGGGGAAAGGTAATGACCAGGTTCGTTTCGAATTGACCTATCAGGCCCTGGCACCCAATCTGCAGACCATCGCGCCGTGGCGCGAGTGGGATTTGAACTCACGCGAATCGCTCATGCAGTATGCCGGGCAGTATGGCATCACAGTCCCGACCACCCCCACCAAGCCCTATAGCACTGATCGTAACCTCTTACATAACAGCTATGAAGGGGGTATTCTGGAGGATCCGTGGCAGGAACCTCCAGAGGATATGTTCTTGATCACCGTCTCGCCTGAACAGGCTCCGGACCGTCCAACGTACGTGGAGATTGACTTTGTGTCCGGGGTCCCGGTCGCTATCGATGGCACCGCCTACAGTCCTGCTTCACTGTTAGAGACCCTGAACCGGCTCGCTGGCGAGAATGGAGTTGGTCGGGTGGATATGGTGGAGAACCGCTTCGTCGGCATGAAATCTCGCGGCGTATATGAAACCCCGGGTGGGACCGTGTTGCACATTGCGCATCGGGCGCTCGAGTCCATCACCTTGGACCGCGAGGTCATGCACATCCGCGACATGCTTATCCCCAAATACGCCCAACTGGTCTACAACGGCTTCTGGTTCTCTCCGGAACGTACTATGCTGCAGGTTGCCATTGATGAGGCGCAGCGCGATGTCACAGGGACTGTCCGGATCAAACTCTACAAAGGGAATTGTCTCGTGGTGGGCCGCAAATCAGCGCGGTCGCTGTATCGCAGTGACTTCGTCACCTTCGAAGCCGACCAGGTCTACAATCAGCACGACGCCGAGGGATTCATTCGTCTGAATGGGCTACGCCTAAAGATCCGCTCTCTACGCGATCAAGCCAGCAACGTTTAAGAAGCACGGTTTGCACGCACGCCGCTCACAGACAAAGTACCGGCCTGTACACGAGCAGCTAAGGTATGCCAGTAGACCAGGATAGGGCTGGCGATAAAGACCGTCGAATACGTCCCCGAGAGCATGCCAATCAGCAGCGCAAAAGCAAAACCGTGTAGCACCTCACCACCCAGAAGGTAGAGGGCCAGTAAGACGAGGGTTGTGTGCCCTGAGGTGAGCACAGTGCGGCTGAGTGTCTCATTGATGCTATTGTTGACAATTACCGGAAAATTCTCACGCCGTCGGCCACGCATATTTTCCCGAATACGGTCAAAGACGACGATCGTATCATAGAGGGAATACCCCGTAATAGTCAAAAGCGCAGCTAGAATTTGCAGATCAAATTCGACGTTGAACAATGATAGGAAGCTGACGGTAATCAGTAGGTCATGATAAATGGCCACGATAGCCGCCAAGGCGAAGCGTAATTGTAATATCAGGTTCAAGGCGGTTGAGACAACCAGGGCGACCACGATTAAGATCGCCGGAGAGATCCCAGGCAGCAACTGCGTAATGCCATTGGTGACTGCCACCAGGATAACGGCCATACTGAGTGAGACAAGCAATTTGCCTTCAAAGCGCCAAGAAATGTATGCCACCGTGAACAAGGTGGCATAGAAGAGAGCGAACAAGGCTTGCCGGCGCAAGTCAGCACTGGCCTGTGCCCCGACTACCTCCACCCGGCGGAGTTCGATGGCCTGATCCTTAAAACGTTCTTGAAATGCTTGCTGCACTTGTTTGCCGATGTCCTGCCCTTCGCCTGGGTGCTGCGCCACACGGATGAGTACTTCACGTTCATCACCGTAATGCTGCACAATTCCCTTACCCAGTCCTATCGTGTCCAGGGCTTCGCGCACGCCTCGCAGGTCTGCCGGCTGGCTGAAGCGCAGTTGTAACAGCACCCCGCCGCTAAAATCGATCCCCTCATTCAAACCACCATGGACGATAACAGAACCGATACCAAGGAGAATGATCAGCAGTGATAAGGTGATACAAAACTTGGCCTTACCAACAAAGTCAATGTTAAGCCCGCGAGGAATCAATTCCAACATTGTTACTGCACCTGCCTAGATACTTAAGGCCGTCACCCGTCGCAGACGAAAGACCGTCTCGAACACGGCTCGGCTCACAAAAATAGCCGTAAACATACTGACCGCAATACCGATTGTCAGCGTCACGGCAAAGCCTTTGACTGGTCCCGTGCCAAATTGAAAGAGTACCACCGCCGCCACGATAGTAGTGACATTGGCGTCAAGAATTGCCGAGAAGGCCCTATCAAACCCCGCATCCACCGCGGCGCGCGGTGACTTCCCCGTCCGCAGCTCTTCCCGCACACGCTCAAAAATGAGCACATTCGCGTCGACCGCCATCCCCAGGGTGAGGATGATGCCGGCAATACCGGGAAGAGTCAGCGTCGCTCCAAGACCAGGAAGCGCCAGCACCCCCATGATAATGACAAAATTCAGTGCCAGTGCCACGGTGGCGATTAAGCCTGAAAAGCGGTAGTACACCAGCATGAACACCACCACCAGAATGCTACCAAGCACAGCTGACCGTATACCTTGGATAATCGAGTCGCTGCCCAACGATGGCCCCACGGCACGGTTTTCAACGATGGTGACCGGTGCCGGGAGGGCGCCCTCACGCAGCACAACGGCAAGGTCGCGGGCTTCCTCGGGGGTAAAACTCCCGGTAATAACCGCCACGCCATCAGGAATAGGCACTTTAATCGTGGGTGCCGAAAAAATGGTATCGTCGAGCACAATAGCCAGGTTTCTGCCAACGTTCTCGCGCGTCACCTTCTCAAAGAGCTTCGTACCACGGCGATCAAGCCGCATCCGTACTTCATACTGGCCGTTGGGGTCTGGCTCAGCCCGGGCTTCAGTCAGCATGTCTCCAGTCACGGCAGCCCGCCGCTCCACGAAGAACGCTCCCGCATCAACGAGTTGACCGGTGCGCGGATCTTTCTTTTTCATAGGGAGGAGCTGCATACCAGGAGGCGGAGTCGCGGTGAGGGAAGGCGCTTGTGACTGGACCAGCTTGAATTCCAGTTGGGCCGTCTTGCCGATAAGGTCAATAGCCCGTTTCGTATCCGTCAGACCCGGCAACTGTATAGCGATACGCTGTGTACCCTCGCGGCTGATACTCGGCTCACTGACCCCAAAGGCATCAACGCGATTGCGGATTTTTTCGAGGGCCTGGGCGACCACATTTTCGCGGAAGTCCTGGAGCTCTTTGGCCGGCACAGCATCTATCCAGACTTCCGCCGATTGTTGCCGCAGTTCACCGGTGCGGTCCTGGTTACGGACCACTTCTTCTACCACGCTCCTTTCAGGTGGCTTGCTAAACACCAGTCGCAGACCCTGCAAGCCATTCGGCTCCACAGCCACGACCGCCAGACCTTTGGCGATCAGATCCTTGCGGAGCGTCTCAGCACGCCGTTCGAGCAGGCGTTCGAAGGCTTTATCGACCTGGACCTCCAGGAGCAGATGTAGTCCTCCCTGCAGGTCTAGACCCAGATGAATTTTATCTCGCGGCGGCATAGCTAAGATCAGGCTGGCAATCACCACCGCGGCGATAAGGCCATGCTTCAGCAGAAGATCCTGACTCACGCCATCTCCTTTACCTCAGGAGGCTACTTCGTCTCTATCCGATCCACGTAATCGCGGTTCATCCACATCCTGAGGCCGTTACCCACGTCGATGCGTATGCGTTTCTCTTCTACTTTGTCGATCACAGCCTCGATGCCGCCACGTGTGACAATACTGTCACCTTTTTTCAGATTGGCGAGCATCTGTTGCATTTCCTTGCGTTGTTTCTGTTGTGGTCGAAAGATCATGAAGTAAAAAATTGCAATCAGGGGTAGGAACAAAAAAACGGAGTTGAACAACTCACCTATACCCCGAGTCGCCTGTGGCCCCGCCGCATATGCAATGTCAGACCACACCACCTCACACCTCCATACAAAGATAAAACAAGAGGTACAATATAGCACCGTCCCTCAGAAAAGGCACGGGCAAAATCCCTTCCACACGCCTCTTCCCCTGGCCCTGATTGACAACCGGGTTGTGCCTTGCTACCGTCCCTGCGGTGCGTCGTGTCTTTTCCCTGTGAGTGCAGGTAGCATGCAACATTCTTCGTTGTCTCGCCAACTCCAGGTGATCTGGTTACTACTCGGCATACTCTGGGCCGGGCACACACCTATGACAGCCCAGGCACAACAGGACGAGGCGACGGCCACGCGCGTGTACGATTTTGGTCTCCATCTGTTCCAGCTTGGAGATTACTACCGTGCCATCACGGAGTTCAAACGTTTTTCCCTGCTCTTTCCCGGGCATGGGCGCCAACCTGCAGCAGAACTTTTAATTGGGCTGGCATGGCAAGAAGATCAAGCCTACGATGACGCCTTCACCCACTTTCAACGCTGGCGCCTGGTCGACGACCCCACGGATGCGACACGTGTGGCAGCCTTTAAGCTCGGCGAACTGCGCTTTCAACAGGGACAATACCGCCAGGCCGTGGCCTATTTTCAGGGCTTTCTCGATACCTATCCTGATGGTCCCCTGGTGTCACATAGCAAATATATGCTGGGGCTGTCCTGGGCTTTCGATGGCCAGCTCTCCCAGGCACAGCAGGTCTTTGCTACTTTGCCGTCGCGTGATCCTCTGGCACAACAGGCTCTGGCTTTGCAGGATGAGTTACGCCTGACGCCAGCACCGCAGCTCAAATCCCCCCTGGTTGCTGGCATTCTCTCTGGCATGCTCCCAGGAGCCGGCCATCTGTATGCGGGAAAACCGTTGCAAGCATTGACCGCCTTCGTCCTCAATGGTGTCTTTCTCGCTGGTGCGGCCTATGCGTTTCATGAAAAGCTCGAAGCCACTGGGGCGATCTTGCTGTTTTTTGAAACTGGCTGGTACCTGGGAGGCATTAATAGCGCCATAGATGCAGCCCGCGATGCCAATCGACAGCAGCAGAAGGCCTTCATGGACCATTTGCGGGCGACGTATGCGCCGCCGGTGCTGACGTTGCAGAGGTTGCAGGCACCAGGACTCGGACTGCGGCTGACTTTCTGAGAGGAGGGTATGGAGGATGGAAGACGGAAGTTAAAACTCGGGCACCGTGAGGTCAGCGAGCGTACCGTCGCGGATCGCCTGGCGTATCTGGGTCATCAGGCGCAGGTAGTACGTCACATTGTGCAGGGTATTGAGGTGTAATCCGAGGATTTCGCCGGCAATGAACAGATGGCGTAGGTAGGCCCGGGTGTGGTGTTGGCAGGTATAACAGTCACAGTGCGCATCAAGGGGACGTTCATCGGTGCGATATTGCGCGTTTTTGATCACCACACGCCCAGTCGAGGTAAACAAAAAGCCATTGCGTGCATTACGGGTGGGGATGACACAGTCGAACATGTCAACCCCAGCGCGCACACTCTGGAGCAAATCCTGTGGTTTGCCAACCCCCATGAGATAGCGCGGCTGGTACGCCGGCAGTTGGACTGCCGTGTGCGTGGCGAGGTCATACATGACGTCTCGTGGTTCACCAACGCCCAGGCCACCTATAGCGTAGCCATCGAAGCCACCATCGCGTAGGGCCTGCACACAGCTATCGCGCAGGGACTTATAGGTGCTGCCCTGGACAATAGCAAAGAGCCCCCCGGTACGATCCCACACTGCCTCCTGGCACCGCCTGGCCCAGCGGCAGGTCATCTCCATAGACAAGCGAGCGCTATCATAGGTCGCCGGATAGGGTGTGCATTCGTCCAGGACCATCATGATATCTGACTCTAGTGCCGTCTGGATTTCTACGGCCCGCTCGGGAGTAATCATGTGGCGTGCTCCGTCCAGATGGGACTGGAATCGCACGCCTTCCTCACTTACACGTGCCAAGGGCCCAAGGCTGAACACTTGAAAACCCCCGCTGTCGGTAAGAATAGGGGCAGGCCAACCCATAAAGGTATGCAGTCCACCAAAGCTGCGGATGAGGTCATGACCAGGGCGGAGGAAGAGGTGATAGGAGTTGCATAGAATGATATGCGCCCCACAGGCCAGCAGGTCGCTCGTACGCAGCGTCTTGACCGTGGCCTGGGTGCCAATTGGCATAAACATGGGGGTATCAAAGGTCCCATGCGGGGTGTGGAGCCGTCCCAGACGTGCCTGGCTGTGTGCATCGGTATGGAGGAGTTCGAAGGTCAGTGGCATACCTGGGTCCCTGCCTCGGCGGTCATCAAAAACCAGTCTCCGCAAGATTTTCGAAACGTGTAAATTCACCCCGGAAAGCGAGGCGTATGACACCCGTTGGGCCATTCCGCTGTTTGGCAATGTTAATTTCGGCGATGCCTTTCTCGGTGCTATCTTCGGGGTTATAGATTTCATCGCGATAAATGAGCCCGACAACATCTGCGTCTTGTTCAATAGCCCCGGATTCGCGGAGATCGGATAGCTGTGGTTTCGGTGGCTTGCGTTGTTCCACAGCGCGGCTCAGCTGCGAGAGCGCAATCACCGGGACATTCAGCTCTTTAGCCAGAGCTTTAAGGGAGCGGGTAATACTGGAAATTTCCTGCTGACGGCTCTCCGTCCGGCCGCGCGTTTGCATGAGTTGTAAATAGTCCACGATGATGAGGGCCAGGTCTCCCAGTTCCGCCTGCAAGCGCCGCGCTTTCGCTCGGATATCCAGCGCTGATTGCGCCGGCGTATCGTCAATATAAATAGGCGCGTCAGAAAGCGCCGCTGCCGCGTTCGTCAACAGCGGCCAATCATCACGACTGAGAAAGCCGGTGCGGAGCTTCGAGGAGTCAACTCGTGCTTGGGAGCAGAGAAAACGCACGACGAGCTGCTCCTTGGACATTTCGAGGCTAAAAATCGCTACAGGCCGACGCACACGCACGCCAACATGCTCCGCAATATTGAGACCAAGGGCGGTCTTCCCCACACCGGGACGCGCCGCAACGATGATCAGGTCTGAGGGCTGCAAGCCGGCGGTTTGGCGATCGAGATCTGTAAAGCCCGTTGGGATGCCGGTGACGAGCTCCTTACGCTCGTAGAGCTGTTCAAGACGCCTGAAACTCCCCTTGAGAATGGCATTAATATGCACAAAACCAGCCGTCGTTTTGCGCTGGCCTATCTCAAAGATGGCCTGCTCAGCCCGGTCGAGCAGTGTGTCAACGTCTTCGGCGTCCTCATAACTCTCCGTGACGATCGTGGTCGCGGTCTGAATGAGGGCGCGCAGCACAGCTTTTTCCCGGACCACTTGTGCATGGTGCAAGACGTGCGCTGCAGTCGGCACCATCTCGACCAACTCGGCGAGATACGCGGCACCGCCAGCCGATTCAAAGCGCCCCTTCTTGCGCAGCCGTTCCGTCACCGTCAGGACATCAATCGGCACATTGTCCTGGAACAGGTCAACCATGGTCTGAAAGATCCAGCGGTGAGCATCTTGATAAAAGTCACGTTCCTGTAAAACCTCCAGGACCCGCACGAGGGCGTGATTATCCTGTAAAATCGCCCCCAGAACACTTTGCTCCATCTCCACACTCTGAGGCGGGAGTTTCTGGAGAGAATCGAGCTGCGCATCCACGGCAGCACCTCCGTATTATTCAGCGGCCACGGTTACCTTCAGCAGCGCCGAGGTCTCTGCTGGCAAACGCACGGGCACCGCAAAGTCCCCTACACTTTTGATCGGCTGGTCGAGTTGGATATTGCGGCGGTCAACCTCAAAGCCGGCTTCCTTGAGGGCCTCAGCAATATCCATGCTGGTGACGGAGCCAAACAATTTCCCTTCCTCGCCAGCTTTACGCACAAAATGACATGGCACACCATGCAACTGTTCCGCCAGCGTTTGGGCGTCCTTGCGGGCGCGCAGAATGCGGTGTTCTCGCAGGAGCTGTTCGTGCTCCAGTTGACGCTTATTTTTGGCCGTCGCCGCCACGGCAAAGCCACGTGGGATGAGAAAATTGCGGCCATACCCATCCGCCACATCGACAATATCACCCACGTCTCCCACATGCTCCACATCGCGCATCAAAATGACTTTCATCGCCTCTCTCCTTCGAGGATGGCTCTGTTGGCAGAGCGTATTGGATCGTACCTACCATGTCTGTCCGCTTTTAGGGTAGCAGAGAATGGTGGCGCTGACGGCGAAAATCGACCCAGAGATCAAAGAAGCCGGCAGCCGTGCACACAATGAGACAGAGAGGGCCAGCAATGAGACAGACCACGGCTATTATGAGGCACTGCACACCCAGGGGCAGGGGTAGCCGTCGTCCCCAAAACAGCACAATCGCCAGGCCCTGCAAGAGATAGACCGCCAGCGTCACGAGCAAGACGTTCAATCCAATGGCACTCACCAGACCAATAGGTACGAGCAACGCTGCCCCACTGGCTAAAAATACCCACACCAGATAATCCGAGGCCCGCCAGCCCGCCAGATCAGCCGGATCGAGACTCAGCGGGGGTTGACTGCGCTGGCAGTAGCGCCGCACTAAGATATAGTTAAACAGATGTGTGAACAAATGACCAATCACAATCAGGGCTGGCAATACCGTCAACACGAGCTGAGGCAATGCCTCCACCAGGGCAGTCAGTTGTTCATCCTCGTCCTCCTGGAATTGCTCCACGGCTCGCACATATTCCTGGGATACGTAGAGGACATTATCAAAGTAGCGTGTCAAGAGTAGTTGGGTAGGCGATTGGACGAATGTACTGTACAGGGCCAGAAACAGAGCTCCTACACCGAACAATACCACCAGGCTTCCCACCAGTGTCTGTGAGATGGACCAGCCACGTCGAATAGCCACTGATATCGCCAACACTACCAGACCACATTGGCCCATAACCAGGAGCGACTGCAACTGGCCGCCCAGCAGCAGCAGCCCACCCTCCAGACCCATGAGACTCATGACATAGCGCCACGGAAACTTCACCGCCAGCACGATCAACGGAAACGGCGCAAAAGCGGTCAGGAATCCCCCGCCAATGGGGACAAACGCTGGCAACAGCGTCAAGGCACACGATAGAAGTGCCAGATAGAACACCTCTGGATTGCCGACGACTGCTTTCATGATCCAACTCTTGCGGAGCCCTAGTGCCATGCACCGCACTCAAGGGTCATTCAACGGTAAACGGCATTAAAGCGAGGTGTCGTGCCCGCTTAATCGCTACCGTAAGCTGACGTTGATGGCCAGCACAGTTCCCTGAGATACG
>AR_comb_assmDRAFT_10430926_pt1 | contig 15162 bp, 13 predicted proteins | sample ArasoioldDNA_FD_10543 | JGI IMG/M metagenome (IMG submission 10543) | reverse complement strand
TTTGTAAATTTGGTAATCGGGTAATTGAAGTTCGGCAATTCGAGAGGTTCTGGAGATTTCAAATTACCAAATTACAAAATTACCCAATTACTCAATAATCCACGATCCTCTTCTTCTGTAACTGCTCCAGGAACATGCTGATATCGGCGCGGATCTTCTCCGGGTCCGTTTTCCCGAATTCCTTCTGAAGATCGGTAAGGATTTCGCCGAAAGTGCGTTGGCCGTCGCACCGCTCAAGCACCAGCTTCCCCGTTCCCTGCAATTTGATTGCGCCTTCGGGAAACAGAATCATTCGCGTCTCTTCCTTACCGCTCTGCGCCGTTGGTCCCCAGCGGCATCCTGTGGCGAGGCGCGGCTGGCTCGCATCGGTTGGAAGACCCATTATTTCTCCTCGATTCGAAAGGCGCCGGGCGGAGGCCATCCTGGCTGCACATAAGCGAAGTACAGCGCGTCGAGTTGTGCCCAGAGAATGTCACATTTATCGCGAAGTGCTTGTATCGCGAGTTCTTGTTCGCCGCGTGTCTTCGCGTTGCCGTAAACATATTCGATGGCGAACTTCGCGTCTTCAGGTGCTTGCGTCAAACGTGCCTGGAAATAATGCAGACCTCCAGAGAGCCACGGATAATGTTGCCGCAACTTTTCCATCCGCAGCGAGATCAAGTCGCGCGAGAAAAGCTCGGTCAACGATGATGCGACCGCTTCCAGCAGACTGCGGCTGCGAACAATATTTAGGTACTCATTTACAGCGAATCGAGTGGCCGGCAGGATTCCGATTCCCGCCTGTACTTGCTCCGCGTTGAGTCCGGTCGCTTCCGCGAGTTTCAGCCAGCGCTTGATTCCACCTTCACTCGATGCATCACCATCGTGATCGACGACGCGCTTGCGCCACGCGCGACGAAACGCCGGATCGGGGCCGCGCGACAGGATGATCGAATCCTTGATCGGGATGATTGCCTGATAGTAGTAACGGTTCAAAGCCCATGCCTGCAGTTGTCTGCGTCTCAATCGGCCTTCGTGCATCATCAGATGAAACGGATGCTGATGGTGATAGCGTTCTTCGCCGACGGCTCGCAGGGCGGCGCGCAGTTCATCGAACGACAGCAGCGAGTCTGCTTTTTCGTCTACAGTTCGAACTGCCATCCATCCTCCGCGATTTCCCAACCCGCGTCGCGAACTTGGCGATACTCAGCGGAAGCCTCGTCCAGCATGGGATTCGTATTATTCACGTGTATGTAGATTTTACGTGGACACTCGAGTTGCGCCAACCGCGCGAGACTGCCTTCCCCGGACGAGACCGGAACGTGTCCCATTTCCTGCGCGGTTTGCCCGCTGCCTTGCGTGCGGATCAATTCGTCATCGCTCCAGAACGTTCCATCGAACAGCAGTACATCGGCAGAGTCGAGTTCTTCCAGCAGGACGTTATCGATCTGCGGAACCGCAGGCATATACGCAAGACGTTTGCCTGATGGCGATGTAACGATCAGACCCAACGATGCTTCGCGCAATTGCAGATCAGACTTTCGTCTGGTCGAGACATACGCAGGATAATGTCTGCCGAGAGAAAGCGCTCGACAAGTTATTCCGGAGTCTTCATTGGATGGCGTACGCAATGAGAAAGCTTCCCCGGACTCGATCTCGTTCCATGTCAACTGTCGATCGACGCGCTGCAGCATCCGAAACATGGAGTTGTCTTCGGTCAGAATACGGCGAACGGACAGCGTCGCGTAGGCATTCAACGGTTGTAGTTCGCGCATAAGCAGCACACCGAGAACGTGATCAATGTCGGCATTGAGCAGGACCGCGCCATTGATCGGTGAGTGGCGAATTGTGCCGTCCGCTGCTCGCGGATGAAGTTCGGGCGTGGATTCAATTTGTGCGCGCAGGTCGGGAGAGGCTCCGAGCAGAAACCAATGATTGCCATCTGCGCTGATCGCTGCCTGAGTTTGAGTGCGGGCATTGCCATGAAAGTTCCCGGCACGCAGCGCACGGCAATTGGGGCAGGCGCAATTCCATTGGGGAAAGCCTCCGCCAGCGGCTGAGCCGAGAATCTTGACTTGCATGAAGGGAGTGTAGCAGCGAGGGCGCTTTCCCTTTCTTGGGGGAGAGCACTGGTTAGTAACCCCCTCCCGAGTTGGCAACTTTATGACGTGTCATCTTGAGGAGTGCGCCAGCACTCCGAGAGACCATACGCCCGTTTCTATTGGGCATGCAGCCGACCGGGACTACGTGGATGCCTGGCGCCTCAACTACCACACCTCGCATCTCTTCCCCTCGGGCCGCACCATCGCCGCATCCGCCTTGCAACTCCATGCCTTCTGAAACTCGGGAAGGTTCGACAGCGGCCCGATCACCCGATACTTAGCAATCGGATGCGGATCGCTCTGCACCATCAATCGCGCCGCCTCCGGACGAATCTCATCTCCGCGAAACTGTCCCCACGCGATGAAGAACTGCTGCTCCGGCGTGAATCCATCGACATCCGCCGGCCGCGGTTTGCCCTCAAGAGATTTCTGATAAGCCAGATACGCGATCTTCGCCCCACCCAGGTCTCCGATGCTCTCGCCGAGCACCAGCTTCCCATTGTGATGAATATCCTTCTCGATAAAGTAATGATCGAACTGATCCGCCACGCACGCACCGCGCACCTGGAAATTCTTCAGGTCCGCATCGGTCCACCAGTTCCGCAGGCGTCCCAGAAAATCAAACTGCGCTCCTTCATCGTCAAACCCATGTGAGATTTCGTGCCCAATCACAACTCCAATCGCCCCATAGTTCACTGCGTCCACCGCATTCACATCAAATGCCGGTGGCTGCAGAATCCCAGCCGGAAACACGATCTCGTTCAGCAGCGGATTGTAATAAGCATCCGACGTCGGTGGCGTCATGCCCCACCGCCCGCGATCCACTGGCTTGCCGATCAGCGCGCGATCATCCTGCTCCACGAACTTTCTTCCCGCGATCATGTCTTCAAAGTAGGAATCGCGCCGGATCTCGACGTGGCTGTAGTCCTTCCACTTGTCGGGATATCCAATCTTCGGATTGAACGTGGCAATCTTTGCCATCGCCTTCTCTTTCGTGTCGTCGCTCATCCATGGACGGGTGAGAATGTCGTCCCGCATCGCCGCCAGCAGATTTCTCACCATCGCCTGCATGCGCGCCTTGGCTTCCGGCGGAAAATACTTCTCAACGTATTTCTTCCCCAGAGCTTCACCCAGCAGCCGATCCTCCTGCTCCGCGCAGCGCTTCCATCGAGGCTTCATCTCGGTCGCGCCGCCGAGATATTTGCCGTAAAACGCAAAGTTCTCCTCGACCAGTAGTGCAGACAGCGAATCAGCAACCGAATCCAGCAACTGCCACTTCAAATAGACCTTCCAGTCCGCCAGTGGGGTCTGCTGGATCTGCCGGTCGACCTCCGCCATAAACTTGGGCTGGTCGACGTTCATATCGACATCCGTCGGAATCTGCTTGTATTTGAAGTAACCCGCCCAATCAAAGTGCGGCGCCATCGCCTGTAGTTGCGCGAAGGTTGTGTTGTGGTCGGTATTTGCCGGATCGCGCAGCGCCACGTTGTCGAGCGACGCTTCAGCCAGCTTCGTCTCCATGGCCATCACCGTCTGTGCCCCTGCCGCCGCGGATTTCTCATCCCACCCGGCCAGCTTGAACATCGCCGCAGCATGCGCCACATATTTCTCGCGCGCTTCCTTGAACCTCGGCTCAGGCTTCAGATAATAGTCACGATCGGGCAAGCTGAGGCCGCTCGCGCCAATATCCATCAGAACCCACGACGGCTTGTGCGGATCGGGCTGACTCCCCGTGAAAAAAGGAGTGTTCACAACGATGTCGTGCAGTTCGGCAATCACACCCTGCAGCGCCACCATGTCCCGCGCGCCATCAATTTTGGCGAACAACGGCTTGATTGGTTCGATCCCGCGCGCATTCACCCGCGATTCATCCATGCAGGCGCCGTAGTAATCGCCAATCAACTGCTCTGTGCTTCCCTTCGCGGCATTCTTCTCAGCTGCAGCCGCTTCCAGAATCTCGTGCAGACGGTCCTTAGCATTCTCCCCAGCCTGCCACCGGCGGCTCCACCGCGTCATCGATGCCGGGATCGGATTGTTCGCCCGCCATGTCCCATTGGCGAACTGGAAAAAATCGTCGCAAGGACTTGCTTTGCGATCCAGATCATTGATGTCGACACTATGTAACGACTGCGCCAGTCCACACTGCCCTACTGCAATCACCAGGCCCAACAGCATCAGCAAACAATCCTTGCGCATAAGAGTCCTTTCCGACTTCTTTGCGAAACGAACATGAGCTTTTCTATCCTTCAGGACGTTCGCCCGCGGCAAGCATTCTAAAACGATCTCGCCCGATAAGACACCTTCACTTTGAGCACTTAGCACCGGCTGGTCGAAATCAATTAGCATGCTCGACATGCAAGCTTCCGCGCCCGGACTGACCGCCGACGACGTACTGCGGACGTTTCAATCGGAAGCCTTCACGATCTTCCTCGGCGCCGCAATTGCCGCTACCGGACTGGTCGCGGCCGCCTTCGCCGTGATCCGGCGTCGCCGAACATCTCTGCTCATTTGCTTCGCCGTTTTCGCGATTCTCTACGGCAGCCGGATGTGGATACAGACCCGCCTGTTCCAGTTCATCTTCGATGGCTCCTCCGCATACATCCGCATTCGCTCCGCGATCAACTACGTCGTCCCGATTCCCGGGTTTCTTTTCTTCGATAAGGCAGGATTTCTCCACCGCAAGGCGCGCACCCTGACATACTCCTTCTTCGCCATTTTTGCTTTTCTCACACTCGCGACCTTGATTGCCGGTACAGACGATCTCTATGTACAGATCAACAACGTTGTTGTAATCGCAGCGTTGATTCTTCTACTTACCGAACCAATGCGAGGACTCGCCCCCGGCCGCGATTTCATCATCGCCCGCCGTGGACTCCTGATCTTCGGTGCTTTCGCCTTATGGGACAACGTCGCCGGCATCTTCAGGTCTCGCCTTCCCCGGATCGAAGAGATTGGATTTATCGCGCTCCTCGCCTGCCTGGGGTACGTGGCGGCGCGACAAGCTCTGCAGCGTGACGAACAACTCGCCGAGATTCAGAAGGAACTCGAGGTCGCTCGCCGCATCCAGCAATCCATCTTGCCCGCCGAATTTCCCAGCTCAGGCAGATTCCAGGTGGCCGCGCGCTACGTCCCCATGACTTCAGTTGCAGGAGACTTCTACGATTTCGTCCTGACCGACGACGCCCGTGCCGGTCTTCTCATCGCCGACGTCTCTGGTCACGGCGTTCCTGCAGCACTCATCGCCTCCATGGTCAAACTGGCGGCAACCTCTCAACGTTCTCAGGCCGACGATCCTGCCGCATTGTTACTGGGGATGAATGCTGCATTGCATGGCAATACGCAGAGCCAGTTCGTGACCGCCGCCTATGTGTATCTCGACGCGCAGGCCAAAGAATTTCGGTATGCTGCGGCAGGCCATCCACCGATGCTGTTATTACGGGAAGGAAAAGTCGTCGAGATCGCGGAAAACGGCCTGATGCTTGCCGCTTTTGATTTTGCCACCTACGCCACGATCACCCAGCCGCTACAACCGCGCGATCGCCTGCTCCTCTACACAGATGGCATCGTCGAAGCAGCAAATTCAGCAGGAGAGTTTTACGGGCAGGAAAAATTGGCGGACTTGTTGCGAAATACAAGCGCTGTATCAGCTCGCGACGCCGCCGATCACATCATCCACTCCGTGCAGAAGTGGGCCTCATCGCAAGATGACGATCTAACTGTTCTGGTTTGTGATTATGTAGCGTAGCGCCGGCCACCAGCCGGCTGTCGCGGCGGCATCTTGCCGCCGCCCGGTGCGGGAACCGAGCTACCCGCCGCTTTGAGTTCCCTGGGCAATGCGGGCGTAAAAGCCACGGGTATTGCAGACGATGAAAGCATTGCAACGTTGGTGAACCTATTTCTCTCTATCCTTATTGGTGCCTTTTATCCGCGATCGAGACGCAATGCCTGCTTCTTCAAATTGTCACTTGAAGCGAATTCGGATTTCTGCTTGAATTCATGCCGCGCGGAGGACGATTTGAAGATCTACAACTTGTCGGGCTATCTGACGATTCTTGTTTACGTTCTGGCGTGTGCGTATTTCGCGCCGGCCCACCTCGGACTCTGGAAGGGAATACTGATCGGCGGAACGTATTTCGTCGTCGCATGGTTCGTTTGCGGGCTCTATTTGGCCGACATTCTTCACCTGGGCATTGCACACCGCTCGCTCGATTACAAGGAATGGTTCATAAAGGCAGTCACGATACTGAACAACACGCTCGGACTCTATGTGAATCCTGTTACCTGGGTAAATCGCCATCGGTTGCATCACAAGAATTCCGATCATGACGGCGATCCCAATAAACTTTCCGGGGACGGTTTTTGGCGGACGATGTATCTCTGTCTCAAGCCTTACCGGTGTGTCGAGAATCTGGCGGCGGACGCCGAAATCTTTCAGGCGCCATCGATGCGATTCGTTTCCAGCCCGATTTTTGCGGTTGTTGCGCAATCTTTGAACTTCTATCTCTTGTGGAAACTGGTCGGGGATTTGAAGTTCGCCCTGATGATGTGGGTGGGAACAAGGGTTTTTGCCCTGTGGGTCAATATGGTTCAGAACTACTGGACTCACACCCGAAAATTTGGATACCGTCGCTACGACGATGAGCACGACAATGCCATGAATATTGGCGAGTGGTTACCGGTCACCGCGACTTTCAGTGCATGTATGCAAAATAACCATCATCACTATCCGACGCTCCTGCGGCTCAGCCATAACGAGTCGGAATACGATTTCGGATTCATGACCGTGAAGGTGATGAAATCTCTTGGCTTGGTGAAAGCCACTCAAAGAGGCGGGATCCTGCCGAACGACGTACCGCTCGCCACCCTAGATTTTTAAGCCGGTCTTTCTCGGCAGAAAAGGATCGATCGTCTGCCCCACGAAGCCGGGGGCAATCTCTTCTTTGTCCAGGCCGTAACGCTCCGGCCAATGTTCAGGGAAATAATACGTTCCAAAGATTTTATCGATCCACGGAAAGTGGATGGCAAAATTCTTGTCGATCCCTTCTTTTTGGGATGTGTGGTGCCAGTGATGGAATCTTGGCATGACCACGTACTTTTCCAGCCATTCGGCATTGGGCCCGAAATTACAGTGGGTCCACGTCGCATGAAGCGTAACGAAAATCAGGTACGCCAGCAGGATCGATTGCGAAAACCCAAGCATGAGCGGAGCAAGGATAAATCCGCGGACCAGCGTGTCGTCGACGAAGTGCGAGCGTGAACCCGCGATCCAGTCCAGCGCTTTTGAAGAATGATGAATGGCGTGGAAACGCCACAAGAAGGGTACTTTGTGCAAGGCCAGGTGGATGAAATATTCGCAAACATCAGCCACTACAATGGCCATCAAGAATTGCACGAGCCAGGGTAGCCAGGCGATTGCGTGTTGCAGAGCCGGTATGCCGAGATATTTAACCGCCTGGGTGGCGGGCAATAAAACCAGAAACGACAGAATTTGAATCGGAAGATGCGTGGACATGAAGTAAACCACATCCAACGTCCACTCTTTCCTGAACGTACCTTGCGCGGGATATTGTGGCCAGAGTCTTTCGAGGGGTACGTAAATAAGGGCCATCAGGAACAAATCAAGCAGGAACCAGTCTAATCCGATAGCCGGTCCATCGCCCAGGCTCCCGTTGATCGGTACGCTGGACCCTCCCAGGGTGGTAGCGCCGATGGCTAACGCCATTCCGGTAAGCGCGAGAATCTTTTTCTTACGCAAAATCGAAGAGATAATTGCGCACGCCACAGCCGCAACAATCAGGAACTGGATCAGTAAGCGAATGGCGTGCATTGGGTAATGCGCACGCAGTTCAGGAGAAGTCAGAAGCCGAGGAAAGTGAAGGCAGATCACGCCTCCGAATGCGAGAAAGCCAAAAAAAGCTGATAGGATTCCGCTCCACCAGCCGGTGCCAAAGCCAGTTGATTCGGCATCGCCAAAGAACTGATTGATTCTTTGCTCGATCATGAGGCCGCCTGGCTTCGCTGGTTTAGCCGCCGGCTTTCAGTTCCGTCAGCACCTGCTTGGCAATTTCCTTCAGCGTCTCGAAAACGCCGACGCCCTGAAACGCTACGGCTTCTACGATGGGCTCATTCTTCTTGCGAAGCTCGGTCGACAGCATATCCACAGGCAGAATATTCGGCAGGTCCCGCTTGTTCAGCTGTAGCACGTAAGGAATCTTGTTGAAGTCGTACCCATGTTCCCTGAGGTTCGACATCAGATTCTCAAGTGCCTCGACGTTCGCGTCCATCCGCTGTTCCTGCGAATCGGCGACGAATACGATCCCGTCCACCCCGCGCAGAATCAGCTTGCGGCTGGCATCGTAGAACACCTGCCCTGGGACGGTATATAGATGAATACGAGTCTTGAATCCTCGCACGGAACCAAGGTCCAGCGGCAGAAAATCGAAGAACAACGTACGTTCAGTTTCCGTGGCCAGCGAGATCATCTTGCCCTTCTGCTGGTCCGCCGTCTTCTGATAGATCACTTGCAGATTCGTCGTCTTGCCGCCGAGTCCGGCGCCATAGTAAACGATTTTGCAGTTGATTTCCCGGGCTGCGAAGTTGATGAAACTCAAGGCTTTCCTCGAAATGCGGATGCCTCTTGTGAGGGTGTCCGCACACCTGTCCTTTTAGAGGCTCGCGGTCTTTATATCACACAGGACGACCGCTCGCAGGTTACTCAGGTGACCCCGGTGCTAAGTCAACGCCAATCAAATGGAAATCCGCTTGCCGAACAGACGAACTAATGGGCTGTGGGAATGGGATAGTAGCCCTGCTTGGCAAATACATCCAAAGACTTACGATGCACCACCACTTCGATCGCCCGATACGCCGTACCACTCGCGATCGCCGTCGGTCGATATCCCAACGTGTACTGATTCCGCGCTTCGGACGTAATCTGCGCGTACGCGTCTTCTATCGAATTCTTCGACAGTTCGGTGAACACGTCCCCTCCACCCGTGGCATTGCTGTACTTGGGAAGGATGTTGCTGTACCCCTGACGGAAAATGTGCGGCAGCTTCTCCACTTGTTTGTAGCCCGGCAGTGCTCCCATATCCAGAACGACGGCCTTGACCTGAATGTCCTGCTTTTCCAGCACTTGCAAAACATCCTTATATGCCGCCTGGCTGCCCCGCTCCCGTCCATCACTGATGACGAAAATGACCTTTCGTCGGGAACGAGAACGCTTGCTCAGATCCAACGCCGCCCGCAGGATCGCATCGTTCAGCACATGTGCCTCTTTCGGCGGGGTGTACACCGGCGGCGGCCCCGAGGTGCCGACAGGAATCCCGTTCACCATCGGTGGCTGCGGCCCCAACGGTCCTCCCAGCACCGGCGGTCCGTTGTTCCGCCCGCGCACGGGATTGTCTTTTAACCGCATTGAATCCAGTACAGCCAAGAGCTTTTCCTGCCGGCTGGTGAAATCGGTTACTTGGCTCACGGTGCTGCTGTATGTGTACAGCGAGACCTCGTCGTACGGGCTGAACGCTCCCACCAGCGACGAGTACGTTTGATTCACCTTCTGCACCGCCACATCCGCCATTCCCAGATCCAGCAGAATCGCCACCGACAGCTGAAAAGGATCGCTCGTAAAATAGGTCAATGTCTGTGGTTTCCCGTTCTCGAGCACGGTGAAATCCCTTGGCAGTAAACCATCCACCCGCCGCCCTTCCTTGTCTTTCACCATCACGGGAATCTGCACAAAGTTGGTCGTGACCCTTAGCTTGTAGAGTGTCTCGTTCGGATTGATCTGGTTTGCCGGACCGTCCTCCGAAGTTGCCTGAGGTGTGGGAGCCACTGTCTGCACCGGAGGCATCGACGCTGGCGATGGGTTGTCCTCCGTAGGTTGCTGCTCCGAGTTCGTTGCCGGAGGCTTCCCCGCATCCGGATTCTGTCCTGGCGGATTCTGCGCTGGTTTGGTTTCTTCAAGCTGCGGCTTGGGCGCGGGAGGCTGTACCGCCGATGGAGTATCTGGAATATCGTCGGACGTCTGATGGTTCGATGGCGATTGCGTCTGAATCGCAGGTGCCTGGGCTTGCGTTGGACTATTGCTTGACTGCGCCAATGCGATATCGCTTGGTTCAACTAAGGTGATTGCCCCCGCCAGGGCAATCCCGACAGCCAACCGGGAAGCGGTGTAAGGATGCAGACCACAGCTTGCCCTAAGCTTGTCGCAGATGCGTACGCCACGGATAAGGCACAGACCCTTCACCAAGCCCACTAGAGACCTCAGAAACCTATCCTCGCACCCGCTAATCCGTTGAAATCGGTCCACTTTCATCCCGTCCACCAGAAAAATCTTCAACTACACCTCTGGGATGCCAATTCAATCGACTTTGGTGCATCTAACCTTAGGGATTAGACTAACAAAAAGGTCTCCCGAGCGTCCTGATGCCGAAAAGTTCCATCTCTCTCCGACTTCTGCCCGCGTTGGCTCTGCTCGTAGCGTCCACTTTGAGCGGGGCGCAACAGCCGTCCCAGTCCGAGCAGCCATCCGATCAAAAGCCCTCCGAAACGCTGAAGGTCAACGTTAATGTCGTTCAGCTCTTCTTCAACGTCAAAGACAAGAAGGGCACGCTCATCCCGAATCTTACGAAAGCTGACTTCGATATCGCCGAAGACGGCAAGCCCCAGACCATAAAATACTTCACTGCCGAGACCAACCTGCCTCTCACCCTCGGCCTGATGATCGACTCCAGCGGCAGCCAGCGCAATGTCATCGACATGGAAAAAGAAGTCGGCGGCGCCTTCCTCCGCCAGATTCTCACCGACAAAGACGAAGCCTTCGTCATCAGCTTCGATATCACCGTCGATCTCCTCCAGGATTTCACTCGCGACACCCACCGTCTCCAGGCGGCCCTGAACAAAGCCAAGGTCAACGTGGACTACACCAGCGGAGGCATCCCCGGCATGGGTGGAGGTCCCGTGCCGCAAAGCAATTCTCCCGGAACATTGCTATATGACGCTGTTTACCTTTCCTCCCACGACATGCTCGCGAAAGAAGTCGGCCGCAAGGCAATGATCCTTCTAACCGACGGCCAGGACGAAGGCAGCCGCCTGAAGATTCAGGACGCTATCGAAGCCGCCCAGAAAGCCGATGCCATCGTCTATGTTCTCCTCTGCGCGGACCGCGGCTTCTATGGAGGCATTGGCTACTCCGGCGAAGGCGACATGAAAAAGCTCACCGAACAGACCGGAGGACGCGTCATCAACGTCGGCAACAAGTTCGACAAGCTCAAAGAAGCCTTCGACCAGATCGCCCAGGAACTCCGCAGTCAGTACAACGTCGGCTACACCCCAACCAACACCAAGCAGGACGGCAGCTTCCGCAAGCTCGAAATCAAGAGCAAACAGAGCTACAAAATCCAGGCTCGCTCCGGCTACTACGCCGCCCGCGAGGAAAACTGACCAAACGGGTTTCCTTCGCGTACCTTCGTGACCTTTGTGGTGGATGCCTTTGACCGCTGAAGCCTTTTGACTTGCACCCGCGTCCAAGGCAGAATGAACATCCATTAGTCGGAACACATGCCTGAGATAGGCTCCCTGGGGGTTCTGATGCCACACTTTTCACGACGCTCCTTCCTGCATCTCTCTGCCGCCGCTTCCACCGCCGCCGCGTTTCGCCTGATGTCCGAGCCCATGCTCGCCGCCGCAGCTCGACGGCGCGTCCCCCCTCCCGGCGCCGTCGTAATCGACTCCAACGAAAATCCCCTCGGCCCTTGTCCGGCTGCGCTTGACGCCATGGCCAAAGTTATACCCACCGGCGGACGCTACTCCGACAACCTCACCGACGAACTCGTCAATACCTTCGTCCAGCTCGAAGGCCTAAAACCCGACTACATACACGCCACCGTCGGCTCGACTCCGCCACTGGCCCTTACTGTTCTCGCCTTCACCTCGCCGCAGCGCAGCTACGTCACCGCCGACCCGGGATTTGAACTCGGCATGAACACAGCCGACAACTCCGGTGCCCGCGTCGTCAAAGTCCCGCTAACCAAGACCTACGCTCACGACGTCAAAGCTATGATCGCCGCCGGACAAGATGCCGGCGTGTTCTATATCTGCAATCCCAACAATCCCACAGGCACTCTTACCCCGCACTCTGACCTCGAATACTTGCTCGCCAACAAACCCAAAGACTCCGTAGTCTTGGTGGACGAAGCCTACATTCACCTCACCGACGCCCCCAACGCGCTCGATTTCGTCAAAGCCGGCAAAGATGTCATCGTCCTGCGCACCTTCTCCAAGGTCTACGGCCTGGCCGGAATCCGCTGCGGATTCGTCATCGCTCGCCCCGACCTACTGGAGAAAATCATGGCGCGCGGTGGATGGAACTTCATGCCCGTCACCGCCGTTGTCGCGGCCACGGCCAGCCTGAAAGATCCCAACCTCGTGGCAGAGCGCCGCCGCATCAATGCCTCTATTCGTCAACAAACCTTCGACTGGATGAGCCGCAACGGCTTCACATTTATCCCCTCCGAATCCAACTGCTTCATGGTCGATGTCAAACGTCCCGGCCAGGAAGTCCGCGACGCCATGGCCAAAGAAAACGTTCTAGTCGGACGCATCTGGCCCATCATGCCGACGTGGGTCCGCATCACAGTCGGCACCCAGGACGAGATGCAGCGATTCCAGACCGCCTTCCAAAAAGTAATGCGATCGTAGCGCCGGCTACCAGCCGGCTGTCGCGGCGGCATCTTGCCGCCGCAGCGTAGCGCAAAAAAACGGCCGCGACAAACTGCCGCGGCCTCCCCATACAACACCCGTCCAACGCTTATTGGGGCGTCAGCAGATACCCATGTTGCTGTCCATGGATCGTCCCCATCCCCACAATCTGACCTGCGGAATTGATCCCGTTCGCTTCCGTCAGCTCCCATCCGGATCCCGCCAGGATCAGCGAATTCAGGTCCTTCATCTTTCCTCCGCTGTACACGAATGCATGATAGGTGTTCTGGAACGTCGTCTGCCCCACCACAACTCCTGCATCGTTAATGGCGAATCCCCACACCGTGCTCGTGCCGCCTGTGATCGTTCCCAAATCCTTCAACGGACACGAACCACAATTCGCGATGAACGCGTGCGCGCTTCCATTCTTCGTGTAAGCCAGCCCAGTGATCTGTCCTTTACCGTTGATCGCATATCCCTGGCTCCACGCTCCGCCGAGCGTCCCCATCTTCGTCATCTTCCCAGCCTTCCACACAAAGCCGAAAAAGTTCCCGGTCGCATCGTACGAGGTCCCGGCCACAACTCCCGAGTTGTTGACGGCCTGCGCCACATTCCACCAATTATTGTTCTTCGATCCCAGCGTTCCAAGATCGATCATCTTCCCATTGCGATACAGGAACGGGTGATTCTCCCCATTCTTTGTCACCGCCGACCCGACCACGAATCCCAGATCGTTCATGCCATATGCCACCGCCGAGCCTCCACCCAGGTCGCCAATATCCTTCATGGAACCGCCACTCGACAGAAATGCCCGATACGTCTTGCTCGCGTTCTGCGAATATCCGGCAACTTGCCCCGATGCATTGATCGCGTTTCCAATCCCGGAAGATCCCCCCAGCGTGCCCAGGCTCGACATCGCACCATTGCTGTACAGAAATACTTCGCTGAGATTCGTATTGGTAGTGCCGGCCGAACCCGTGACTTGTCCCGCCGTGTTCACACTCTTCGCCAAGCTGTATCCGTTCGAATCAATGACGCCGAGGTCAGTAATGGAGTAAGAACTCTGCGCGGAACTCAGCGTCGCTGATGCCATCATCAACGCTCCGCATGCAAAAGCAGAAACCGTGGCCAGATATCTCATCGCAAAATCCTCGCAACATGAAGGTCGGACGGCGGTGATTTTTCCACGCCCCACAAGCTCAGTTGTCACGGGTTTGTCAAAATGCCGGTAGGTTTAATCCTGACCCGAGTCTAGGGTGAATCTGGCATCCGATAGCCGATCTTCTCCGCTGGTTAGTAGTGGATGGATTTCCTTCGTGAACCTTCGTGACCTTAGTGGTGAGTGATCTTAAGAACTTGACTAGGAGGAAGCTGCACCGGTCCATGCACCATGGTTCTAACCTCGCCCGCGACGGCGGCCGCGAACCCGCCGCATCCCTCTAGTACAATCAAACCCGTGAGCGACGCCGTCCGCATCGGAATCCTGGGCGATTTCAATCCCGATTTCCGTTCACACAACGCCACCAACGACGCCCTCCAGCACGCCGCCCGGAAACTCAAACTGGAAGTCAAAAGCGAGTGGCTCCCCACGCCGTCGCTGCTCAAGCCGGAAACTGAAAAGAATCTCGAATCCTTCGACGGCCTCTGGGGCGCGCCCGGCAGCCCATTCAAGAGTTTCGATGGCATGCTGAAGGGAATCGAATTCGCCCGGCGCCGTGACTGGCCTTATCTCGGCACCTGCGCCGGATTCCAATACGCCTTCATCGAGTTCGCCCGCAACGTGCTGCACATCGCCGACGCCGATTCCGCCGAGAACAATTCCGGATCGAAGAACATCATCATCTATCCGGTAGCCTGCGCGGTCCCCGACAGCAAAGGCAACGCGCCCAAGCTTTCTGGCGCTGTTCCTGAGATTCGCCTGCGTCCCGGCTCTTACCTGCAGTCGTATTACGGCAAAGACAAAGAAATCGTCACCGAAGAGTTCTTCTGCAACTTCGAAATCAATCCCGAGTTCGAATGGACTACCATGGAGGCCGGATTCCCCGTGGTCGCAAGAGGACCGCAAGGCGAGATCCGCGCCATTGAATCTCCGACTCACCGCTTCTATCTGGCAACTCTCTTCCAGCCCCAACTCTCCTCGACGGAAAAGAAGCCCCATCCACTAGTCCTGGCCTTCGTCCAGGCCGCCGCCGACTGGGGCAAAAAGAAACTGGACGACAGCGTCCTCGAGTAACTCACCGTAGCGCCGGCTACCAGCCGGCTGTCGCGGCGGGAGCTTGCCGCCGCACCCAGCGATCCCACCAAAGTGCAATGTCACCCTGAGCGATGTCAGAGCGAGCGAAGCGGAAGCGCCGGTGGCCCCGGACCCCTGGCCCCGGAC
>AR_comb_assmDRAFT_10045258_pt1 | contig 15162 bp, 16 predicted proteins | sample ArasoioldDNA_FD_10543 | JGI IMG/M metagenome (IMG submission 10543) | reverse complement strand
GGCGAGCGCAGCGGACCCGGGCGCTTCCGATGGTCCGAACGATCGTCGTCTTTGTTATGGCGGATGGCGAAGCCTGAAAGCGTCAGGATGATTCTTCGCCTGAGGGCCGCGAACGCAAACGGCGCGACGATCCAGGCATCGATCAATGGCGCCGCGCTTTCGTCTTGCGCGCTGCCGGCCGGCGCGTGGACCGACTGCAAGCTTGCGTTGCCGGCAGCGTCGTTGCGACCCGGGATCAACGAGCTGTCGCTGGCTGCGGACACGATCTCGCCGCCGGCCGATCGTCCGGAGGACGCTCGTGAGCTCGCGTTCGAGATCCAGGCTAGCCGCGTCCGTGTCGGCCAGTAGTTGCTATGGTTCTCGTGAAGACGTGTAGGCGGCGATCGCAATCATGTCGTCGATCGTGAGTTTCTCCACGGCCGACTTCATCAGCGCGGACCACGATCCTTTGCGGACCCCCTGCTGCAGATCGAACAACTGACGGACCGTGTAGCTGGGCGATCGGCCCGCTAACGGCGGCACCGGTCCAAGCCCCTTGAGATCGCCGCCGTGACACGTGCCGCACGCCACGCTCTTGCCGCCGCCCGTTTTCACGATCGACTCGCCCTTCGCGATGCTGCCGGACGGAACGTAGGCGACAAATCCGGAGGCGCCGTCGCGCAGCTCCGTGCGCGCCAGATCTTCGGGCATCTCGATAATGCGCTGGCCTAGCGGTTCGGTTCCGTCATTGGTCGGCACGTGCATCGATCCGGCGATGCGCGTCTTCGGAACGTCCTTCGTCTCGACGACGCGGATCCATTTCTTGAAGGGGAATGAGCTGAAGTATGTCGCGGCTGCCTTGATCTCTTCGTCGGTTGCGGCCTTTGCATCCTGAATCATGGCGTTGGGCGGGCCCATCTTGGGTTCCGCGCTCTTCCGCTCGCCGTTCTTGAAGTCGGCCATTTGTTGCACGATGTACGCGGCCGGCAGTCCGGCCAGCGCCGCGTTCTCCGGGCGACCCTGGCCGTTGGCAAGATGACAGAATCCGCACGCGCGCATCGCCGGCCGCCGGCCATGTGCCACGGCTTCGGGCATGGCGGGATGTCCAGACGGGTGCCAGTCCGGCGGACTGAACGCGTCGCGGGTCTGCGCGACGGTGAACGTGACCGTCGTGCCCGGCACCTGTTTCGGCTCCGGATCGACCGGCGGCGGTGTTGCGCCTGGTGTCGGAGGCGGATTCACCGTGTAGGCCCACGGTGGCGGCGCTTGCGGCTTGTCCTGAGCAGAGTCGGAGGACGCGAACAATCCGATCGCCGTCAGCAACGCCAACCCTGTCGTGATGGAAACTTTTTTCATGTGCCGGATCAGTGTAGAAGTTATCTGATGAACACCGCAACAGGATGAGGTAACTAGCGAGGTACAGCCCCCAGCCTCGCTTCTGATTATGGGAGGCCTTCATGGGCGCCGTGTTCCTGAACTACCGCCGAGGGGACTCTGAGGGGCAGGCCAGGGCCTTGTTCTTCGAGCTCGTTAGGCTCCTCGGAAAAGACTCGGTGTTCATGGATGTGGACAGCATCGCCTTGGGACGCGACTTTCGTAAGGTCCTTCAAGAGCGTCTGGAGTCTTGCGACGTCATGGTTGCGCTCATCGGCCCGGACTGGCTGGATGCCGCGGATCCTTCCGGCAATCGTCGCCTCGAAGACCCAACAGACTTTGTGCGTCAAGAAATAGCGGCCGCTCTCAAACGCAACATCCCAGTCATTCCAGTGCTGGTTCAGGGAGCCCGAATGCCTGCGACTGAACAGCTCCCGGATGACCTCCGGGACCTGCCGTATCGAAACGGCTTCGAGCTCGGTCACAGCACCTGGGAATCCGACGTCGTGGAGATGGTCAAGCGGCTGGGTCTTCAAGAACAACAGGCAGGAGCTTCAACACCGCCCTCGACCGAGCGCCAGACGACTCGCCAACGATCAACAACATCGCGCGCTTGGGTGCTGTGGGCAGCCGTCATAGCCGTAATCACCGGAGGTGCGGCCCTGCTCGTGTACTTTTATCCTCAGCGATCACCAATAGGGGCAATTGCGTTGCCTGAGTCATCGACCGGCGTTGGCGCAACATCCGCCCGCGTGCCCCAGACATCAGGAGCTCAAAAGGCTCGCGCGTCCGATGGTAGTGTCGCCGCGAGCGGCCTCGAGTTTAATTGGCCCGGCGATGACTGCTGGGACATTTTCCGCGGAGAGCAGCTGGTCACGTATCACTGTGGTTCCCATCGACAGGCACTCGCGGCCGGCACTTACACCATCAAGGCGAAACACGCGCCGGTGTTTGGGGCATTCCAAGTCAACATCCGGAGTGGCGCAGCGACTCGGATCGAGAAAGGGGGAATTTTCATCTTCAACTGGCCCGGCGGTGACTGCTGGGACATTTTTCGCGGTACGCAGTTGGTAACGTATAAATGCGGTGCGAAGCAACAGGCATTGGAGGCTGGGACATATACCATCAAGCCAAAACACGCCCAAGTGTTCGAGGCCTTCGAAATCAGAGTTGCAGACGGCGCCCAAGTGAAAGCGCCGTAGCGACGCGGTCTGCCCACCTATCCGGACCGGTTACTCATGAGGCGGGCTATTGGCAGTGTGCTTGCATCGGATCAAAGCGGAGTGACCGCGATGCAAGACGATGTTCAATTCCCAGTCAGTTCAGAACTTTCTTACCTGGATGCATCCAAGGTCACCAGCCCTGCAGGCGTCCTCTCCGAACTGGATGTCCTCAGCGCTGAGGGGCGGCGGCTCGGCAGCATTGAAGGCGTCGTCCTCGATGCCGCCGCTCGCCACGTGCATTATCTGTCCGTTCGATTGTCCGGCTGGTTAGGCCGCCCGCGATACCTCGTGCGAGCCGATCAGTTGGGTCAGATCGAGGGCGATCGGAAGGCCCTACGACTCCTGGTTGATCTCAAAAACGCAGTGGTGCACGGCCTCGACGCGGCGGCGTTCCGCAAGGTTTCTGACGACGATCTGCAGGCCCTGACGAGCCCGGCGTAAAAACGGCCACAGGTACCCCTCCCAATTCAAGGTCAGACCTCGATCTCGACGGGACCTCCGACAGGCTCGCCGCCCGGATCGAAGCGCTCGATATCCACCGGCATGCCGGCAGGATCGTCCATCGCCGCGATAGCCCGTACGATCATGCGGCGCCCTTCGATTCGAGCCAGCAGGAAATGGCAGTCGGTGGCCCAGGACACCGTGTGCGCTTCGGCGAAGCCATCGGGCCGCGCTCGACGCACCTTGCCACCGGCGCCGGTGACGAAGTGATCGAAACCATCGGTCCGCGAATGCTGGAAGTTGTGTTCGTGGCCGGTGAACATCACGTGCACGTTCGATCGCTCGAACAGCGGCAACAGCTTCTGCATCGATCGGGTGTTGTGATGCTCGGGCCCGGCGCTAAAGATCGGATGATGCGCAAACGGAATTCGCCACGTCGGGTGGGGCCCCTCGGACGGGAACGATTGCTCGATGAATTCCCAGTGCTTGGGAAACTCGAATAGCCGCGCATTCCGGAAGAACGCCTCCTTCGAAGTATCGAGGCAGACGAATTCGATGTCCGATCCGTAGCGAAATCGATAGAACAACCCGGGGCCAAAGGACGCGCGGCCGGCGGCCTCCTCCGCCTTGATGCGCTCGTGAATGTAGAAGTTGTCTTCAACCTGCGCGCGATCGTCGCGCTCTTCCGTTTCAGCGGCGTCGTGATTGCCGATCGACGGATACGCCGGGATGCGGTTGATCACGTAGCGATACGGCTGGAAATAGGTAAAGAACCAGTCGTCGTCTTCGTCGCCGCTGCCACCGACCACGACGCCGAACACGCGGACGCGCGCGTAGATGTTGTCGCCCGTCGTGAGCAGGAACCTCACGCCTTCTTTATCGACCATCCGCCGCAACGCGTTGGCAACCTGTTGCTGGCGCCGCGTCGGCGTATCCTGGCGCACGCCGACGCCGAAATCGCCGATCACCGCAAACGCGAGGTCCGATGCCGGCGTGGCCGCGTCGGGGTTCGTGCGAAAGCGGTTGTCGTACCGGGCGCCTGATTGCACGAGCGCGCTTTCCGTGGGGGACCAATCCCATCGCTCGCCGCTCGCCCACTCCTCGCCTTTCACGAACACCTTGTAGGTGTATTCGGTATCCGGCTGCAGCCCCGCGAGCCAGCAGTGATTCGCGACTTCGGTCGTCGCGCAGGATGCGACCCTTCCTGAAGAGTCATAGACCTCGACGCGTGCCGGGCCATACGGCGCTGACTGTGCGCCGATCGAATCTTTGCGCGGCGGGTGCACATACTTCAGGTCCTCGTCGTCGACGATCTTCCATTTCCCTTGCGACTTGGTACGGAAATAGAAGGCACCCCATGCGATGAGCGCGGACTTGTGACTGAGAGCGGGAAGGTAGATGTAGGGTTCGGCATGAAACTCAGGCATTGAGGCTATGTCCCTGACCGATGCCTTGCAATTCCTGTTCTGGCTGGCGGTCTCCCTGACGGTTGGGTTCTGGATCGTCCACGGATATTGGCGGATTCGCTCTGAAGTGAAGCGCCGTGCCGAAGGTGAGCCCCCGTTACGGTCGAGACGGACCGTGCTGTGGCGCGACGCTCGAGCGATAACGGCAGAGGAATTGGAAGCGGGACCGTGCGGCCAGAAGGGTGCGCCGGCGCCGCCCTTCCACTTTGTCGAAGAGCACGACACAGGTTCGCAGCCCTGTGTGTCCGTACTCGACGCCGCCCATCAGGAATGGCGAGTGAAGTGGGGCCAGGAAGTGCACACCGAAGTCTTCGGCACCAGACTCGCGTGGGCGCTCGGATACTTTGCGGAGCCGACTTATTTCGTTCGGGCCGGGTCGATCGAGAACACGCGCGATCTCCGCCGCGCCAGGGCCCGCATCGACGAGCAGAATCGCTTCACCAATGCCCGCTTCGAGTTGAGCGAACGCGACGTCGAAAGACATTTCGACGCACACGGCTGGGCGTGGCACGACAATCCGTTCGTCGGCACCCACGAGTTGAACGGCTTGAAGATCCTGATGATGCTGGTCTCGAACTGGGACAACAAGGACGTGCGCGATGTGGCGCGCGGATCAAACACTGCGATCTTCGAGTATCGGCTGCCGAATCACGAGCGGGAGGCGCGCTACCTGATCATCGACTGGGGTGCGGCGCTCGGCGCCTGGGGCAATAACGTCATCCAGCGCGGGCGATGGGATCCAGAAGCCTTCGCCGGCCAGAACCAACAATTCATCACCGGCGTTGACGGTGACATCGTGCGGTTCGGCTATCAGGGACAACGCACGGCTGACGCGTCCGCGAACATCTCGCGGGCCGACGTCGCCTGGTTCGTGCGCATCGCGGATCACCTGACCGACGATCACCTGCGTGCCGCCTTGCGCGCGAGCGGCGCCAATCGTGAGGAGATCGATCCCTTCACTGCATCGCTGCGAGCGCGGCTCGATCAACTCCGCACTGCCGCGGCCTTTACGGCTCCTTGATATTGGTCGGCTTCGACTTGCCGCGATGGCAGGTCATGCACGACACGCGCGCTTCCGTTCCCGCCTCACGCGGCACTGCCGTATCGAGCGTCTTGTTGATGTCGTCCGTGAGCCGCATCATGATCCGCGCGGTCTTCTTCTGCGCGATCTCGTCGGACACGAAGTCGAACTCTTCGAGCGGCAGGCCCTCTTTGCCGACGTGACAAAACTGGCAGCGCACGCCGAGGTTAGTCGCGAATCCCTTCATGGTGCCGACGACGACGCGCGCAGGCGAGTCCTTCGGCAGGACCTGCAGGTTCTTGAATGACGCAGGAGGAAAAGTGTTCTGTGCCAACGATAGTGCCGACAGGCACAGGAGAATCGCGGCGACTGCGCCAATACTCTTCATGGTCGCTCCTTAAGGATCGAAGGGCTTGCCCGTCATCACCGCCTGCCAGGCGCGCGCGATGCGCTCGGTCGCCAGCCAGGCTGTCGGAACAGTCGGCGCAGGTGCGGTGGCGATCGGCTGAAACGTGACCGCCTTGAGATCGCCGATGAAGCCCGACTTGTCTGCGACCGGCGTAATGGTGTCGCCGCCCAGCCGCATCGCCATCACGTCCTCGAAGAACATCGCGCCGAGATCCCGCGAGCGTCCGACCGCATGGGCGGTATCGGGCTCGACGACGTACGCCCAGAGCGCGCCGGCACGACGGTTCACCGCGAACAAGCCGGCGATCGTGTTGATGCGAAACTCGAGATCCTTCTCGCCAACAAACAACAACGCCGGGACGTTGCGGGCGGCGCGCGGCACCAGCGCGCTGTAGTAGACGCCTCCCTTGTTGACCACGAACGCAATCACTCGCTCGGGTTTCCACGCCGCGAACTCATAGTCGACCTGGCCGCCCGCAGACATGCCCCACATTAGAAACGGCGCGGTCGCGATCTCCGGGTGACTCGATTTCCTGGCGAGCGACGAGACCGCATCGATCAGCGCCTGCCCGCTGCCGCCCGATACCTCGACGTAGTCCTCGAGAAACGATTGTTCGTGCGGTTTGTCGGTGAAGCGGCAGGCCACGATCGCGAGCCGCTGCTTCACCGCGAACGACTGCCAGAAGGCGTCTTCCGCCATCGGCCGGCCGTCGCCGTTCGATCCGGGCACCAGCACCAGCACCGCGCGAACCTGCCCGATGCCAGGCGGCACCCACAGCCTGAACTCGGCCTTGTCATAGTTGGCGCCCGGCGGAATCGTCTCGTCGAACACCGCGGGACCCTGCCTGGCCAGGGCGCTCGATGCGAGAATCATTACCAGGACTGGAGCTGCAAGTATCCTCATCGCTTCACCCGAGTGCGAGTCACCCGCTTCTTCGTTGACGACAACGGCGGCGTGCGCTGGGCCGCACGCGCCCATTTGATCAAATCGTCAGGACTCTCGAGAATTTCCAGGGGCACCTCGTAATAGCCGCGGGATTCGCCGCGCCGACCGCCGAAGGGCGCGAACGGTTTCATGTTCCGCGACGTGTACTCGCCGATCGTTTCCGGCGAGACGCGAAAATACAGCCGCTCCTCGTAAAGCAGCCCGAAGAACTCTCCGTCCAGGTAAAAGCCCGCGCCGCCGAACATCGGCCGCGCGACGACGTCGTCGAAGTCGCGCAACTGATCGAGCACGAACGCGCCAAAGCCGCCTGCCGCGAGAATGGTGGGACGAGAGGCGCGTTTGGCCATGTCGGTCTTCCCTGCGGCACACACGATACCCGAGAATGGACCCGCCTGATCGGCGAGCATCACAACGAAAATGCGCTATCTCCTGGCTATCACTGTCGTGTTGATCTCGGCCGCTCCAGCCGGAACTCAGAGCGGTGCAGTCGCAAATCCGCAAACCCAGTGCTACATGTGCCAGTAGGGCAAGCGCATGCCAGAACGCTGGCCGTGACAGATCACGCAACAGCTGGCCGCCTAGCGCAGCCAGGCGCGGATCGCATCCTTGTCCATCGTCTCGATCAGCGCGCGATTGGCACGGCACCCCGAAGGACTCGGGGAGTTGGCGTCGAGGTTGTACTTGTCGGCGGTGTCGAAGCAGCGCTTGATGCCCGTGATGATCACGACCTGCGGCGCCGATCGAGGCAGCGCGGCGTTGAAATACCCGTAGTTCGGTCGCACCAGTGGTCGACAGCCGGCCGTGGCGACGATCGTGAATCTGGCCCGAAGCGTGGCGCCCTTCTCGGCGTAGCAGGCAGGCGCCGCCTGCTCCGCCGGCGAGAGCTGTGCGATCCAGTCGGTGACCTCGTTCAGTGCGCGCTTCGCGTCCGCCAGGCTCTTGCCGGTTCCCGTGGCCGGGCCCAGGTCCTTCACCAGCGACGCCTCTTCAACGTCGATGGATGCCTCGACTTGCTTGACGAAGGCCTGTGGATTCGGCATCTTCCCAAGGGCGGCGGCCTCTTGCGCCTCCTTCACGCGCTTCGCGCGGTACGCGGGATCGCGAACGACCGCCAATCGAGCCGTATAGGCCGCCACGCTCTCCTCGAACCCCTGCACCACCAGTTGCCGGGCCTTCACCACCAGGTCGAGCGCGCTTCGCTGCGCAAGCGGCGTCCACAGCGCTGCGGGATCCCGGGCGACGACGAGACCGTCGCCGTAGCGAGGCAGCCCCGCAATCTCGCCCTGGGGCATCGGCTTCTGAAACGCATCGTGGTCAAGCGAACCCCAATCAGCCACCCTACCGCGGTCGAAGAGTGTGCCGTCGATCTGATTAATCAGAAACGTCTGAAGCGCCGTTTCTCCGGTGTCCTCACGAATGGTCTTGCCGTTTCTCTCGTACTCGAAGATGGGGAACGCGCCGAACGTGAACCCGCCCGCGATCGGCAGTTTGCCGGCGGCGGGCTGACCGGGCGCGTGCTCGGACAGGTGATATCCGGTCACGTATCCCCAGGTTTCGACGCTGAATCCCACTGGAGACGCGACGCCTTTTGCCCGGCGCAGGATGGCGTTGAGCGCCAGCAATTCGCCTTCAAAGGCTTTCATCAGCGCCGGTGTCGCCGCCTGCTCCTTCGCGCCTGCTGCGCCCGTGGAGGTGGAAAGAGGCTTCCACGGTTTCCACGTACCCGGGGCATCCGGCAGCGATCGCGTTTGCCCCCCCACGCGGACGCCGCCGCCGACGCCAGCGAGAAATAGCAGCAGTACACCAATGCAACGTTGGAGTGGCGTCAGATTCATCTAGAAGATTGTAATCCGCGGACTCACGTCATCCGATCGTCAGCTGCATCCGCACTTCAACGCGGTCATCATTTTCGCGCGTGGTCTCGGCTCCGCTCGGACGGAAGCGGTGCCGCTCGTAGAACCGTGTCGCGCGAACGTTCGACTTGATGACATCGAGACAGACGCGCATCGCGCCATTGGCCTGCGCCCAGTTGACGAGAGCCGTGACCAGCGCATCCGCGCCGCCGGATCCGCGAATCTCTGGATGAACCCACATCGCCATCAAGTGCACGATGTGAGGATCGACCGGATCCCGCTGTCCCGCGACAAGGCCGACGCTCTGCCCGTCGTGTTCCAGCAGGAACGTGACTCCCGGCGCCAGCCATCGCTGCCAGTCGAGTGTGGTCCGGGCCAGCTCACGTTCGTAAGTGGAACCGAAGGCTTCCGGCGAATCCGACATCGCCTGGAGCCTCAGCTCGCGAAGGATCGGCTCATCGCCGATGACCGCCTGCCGTACGGAAAACTCGTCGCTTGTCACATGCGACCCGAGCGACGTTATTTCTTCGGCAACTCGAACACGTACAGCATGTTGCCGTTCGAGGGCGGCTTGATCTCAGGCGTGATCGTGCTCGGCACGACCCGCGGGCTGCCGCCGCCGTTGCCGGCGGTCACGGCGACATACTGCCTGCCGTTGGCGGAAAACGTCACCGGGAAACCCTGCACCGCCGTGTTGAGGCGTGTCGACCACAGCACGTCGCCGGTCTTGACGTCGAGGGCGCGGAACTGGCGATCGAGATCGCCGATGAAGACCACCCCGCCCGCGGTACTCAGTGCAGCAGTGAGATACGCCGCGCGCTGCTCGCGGCTCCACATCTCCTTCATGTTCGTCACGTCGATCGCGAGGAGCTTGCCGACGTTGCCGTCACTGCCCGGCATCTCGAAGAATCGGCGGCCCGCCGCGGTGCCCCCCGATCCTTCGTCGAACGCAACCTTGCGCGGGATCATCTCCATGCAGGACTGGCTGAGCGGGATGATCAGCTGATGAGTCGGAGGGTGGTAGGACATCGCCTGCCAGTTGTGGCCACCCTCGGTGCTCGGACATACCGTCAGCCACTCGTCCATCTTCTGGTTGACGATGTCGGCGCGATAGGTCGGGATGCCGCGCTCGGGATCGATCTTCTCGAACACGTTCTGGAAGACGGTGTGTTTGTATCCGAGGAACTTGCCGGTCTTGCGATCGATCTTCCACAGCACGCCCGCCTTGCCGATCGTGAAGAGGTCCTGCTCGGGACCGACGTCGACGAGCACTTTCTCGAAGACCTCGTCGAGGTCGAGCGACTCGCCGGGCATGTGCTGCACGTGCCACGCAAGCGTGCCGTCTTCGACCCGGAGCGCCACCGTCGATGCGGTGTAGAGCGCGGCGTCAGAGGTCTTGTTGCCGCGGCTCACCGGCATCCACGGTTTCGCTTGCGCGATGCCCCAGTAAGTGAGATCGAGATCCGGATCGTAGCTGCCGGCAATCCACGTGTCGCCGCCGGCACGCGCGACGTCGGGCACCGTCCCCCACGTATCGCCGCCGGTCTCGCCGGTGCGCGCGATGGTGTGGAACTTCCAGAGCTGCTTTCCTGTCTCCGCGTCATAGGCGCTGATGTAGCAACGCTCTTTAGCGCGGAAGCGATCGCAGCCGTGCAGGCCCTGGATCACTTTGCCGCGCGCGACGATCGGGCCGCTGGAGTTGGTGAAGCCGGCGCGCGGATCCGCAACCGCGACATCCCACGCCACCTTGCCGGTACGGGCCTCGAAGGCGACGAGGCGGCCGTCGTTGGTCGCCATGTAGACCTTGTCGCGATAGATCGCGAGGTTGCGCACCGCGCCGAAGCCTCGAATGGTGTTGGGACCAACCTGGTTTTCCCAGAGCAGCTCGCCGGTCGCGGCGTCGAACGCCTGCATCATGTTGCCGGTGTTGCCGAGATACATAATGCCGTTGTGAATAAGCGGCATGGCCTGGTTCGCGCCGGCGTCGTTCATCGACCAGCTCCACGCGAGCTTCAGCTCCTTGACGTTGCCGCGATTGATCTCGTCGAGCGGGCTGTAGCTCCACGCCTGGTAGTTGCGCCGGGCCATCAGCCAGTCACCGGGCGGCGGATTCTTCAGCATCGCGTCGGTCACGGGCACGTAGTTCTTGATGTCGCCGACGAGCGAGTGGCCGCGTGACGGCGCCGGACCGGCAGGACGGGCTGGACCGCCGTCGCCATCACCACCCGCTGCGGCACGCGCCGGCGCCGCTGCGCGCTGTCCTGTCGCGATCGACGCAATCGGCGCTGCCGTCGTCGTGGCCAGCGCCTGCGTGCCCGCGGTCGCGCCGTTGTATTGCAGGATGAACGCCGAGATGTTCACGTAATCGGCTTCGGCGAGGCTTGGCTTGCCCGGCGGCATCGTCGCCGACATGTAGTCGACCAGATCCTTCGTCGTGCGCTTGCCCCACGTGGTCATGAAATTCGGACCCGCGAGCGGCGGCGCTTCGTTCTGCCCGGCGAGCGTCGGTTGATGACAGCTCGCGCAGTTGGCGGTGTACGCCGCCTGGCCGGCGGTCGCTTGCGCGGCGGTGTAAACAGCGGCTCGCGGCGCCGGCGGCTGCTGGCCCGCGGATAGCGACAGCGTCAGGCCCGCGATGAGCGCGACGGCAACAAAAGCAGTGAGCGACTTCATTTCTTCCCCTCTGGAACGAGCAGCCAGCCCCACAGATTGCCGTCGGGCGCCTTCTGGCTGTGCACCTGGATATACAGCCGTCCCGCGGCCAGGTCATCGATCTGTTCCTTGGTCAGCTCGATCGATCCGCTGATCGCGCCGCTGGTCTCTGCGGTGGCGGTGAGATCTCCGATCGGGACGCCTCGCATGCCGGTCCGAGGGCTGCGCAGCACCCGGGCAACCGTCGCCGCGGTCTTTAGCCCCGTGAAGGTGCCGTTAATCGTCAGGGTACTCCCCTTCAAGACCGCGGTGGCCGATCCGGATCCGGCGATGGTGCTCTGCATCGCCACGTCGATCGGCACGACCGACAGCCTGGCGCGATATTGAGGCGTTTGCGCCTGCACCGAGGAAACACAAAGAACGGCCATCGCGAGCGCCGCCACATGAGAACGCGTCATGGCCGGGAATGATACCGGAATCAAGGTGCCTAGGGTGCCTCGGGGTGCCTAAGGTGCCTAAGGTGCCCTGGGGTGCCTAGGGTGCTAGGATGCGCCCATCGTGAAGCTTCTGGTCCTCGGCGGCACGGGCGGCACGGGACGTCACGTCGTCAGACAGGCGCTCGATGCAGGGCACGACGTCACGATGCTCGCGCGCGATCGGGCGAAGGTTGGCGTGCAGCACGAGCGGCTTCGCGTCGTGGACGGCGACGTGAAGAACACTGCGACTCTCGGCGACGCGATGCGCGGACAGGATGCCGTCGTCAGCGCAATCGGCCGCGGCCAGTCTTTCAAATCCGAACATCTCATTGCCGAGAGCGCGCCCGCGATCATCGCGGCGATGCGGGCGAACGGCGTGAGGCGGCTGATCTTCATGTCCGCCCTCGGCGTCGGCGAGACGTTTCGCGATTCGCCGCTGCCGCTCAAGATCTTCATCCGCACGCTGCTGCGCGGCATCTATGCCGACAAGATCATCGGCGACCGGATGGTTCGCGATAGCGGACTCGATTGGACGATCGTGCAGCCCGCCGTGCTGACCGACAAGCCGTTGACGAAGAGTTATCGCGCCGGCGAGCACTTGCCGCTGTCCGGCCTCGCCTCGATCTCGCGCGCGGACACGGCGCACTTCATCGTCGATCGCATCAACGATCGATCGACGTTCGGCAAGACGCTGATTGTCGCGAACTGACCTCGATCAGTGCCGATGCTCGGCCGGCATGCCGAGCCGGCTCACCGTCTCGCCTTCGAAATCGAACTCGATCAGGATCACGGGCTCGCGGCCGACCACCCAGCCGTCGTGTCCGGGATCGATGGCCACGACCTGAGGCGCCCTGTACTCGACCACGCAGCCGTCCGGGTATTCGATGTGGATCTCCCCGCGCGCCAGGAAGCCGACGTGCGCGTGCATGCACCGATCGGTGCCGACAATCGGCTTCATCGCCTTCGACCAGCGGAATCCGGGAGGATAGATCATGCGCTTGACGCGCGCCGCGCCGGCGGACGCGACCTCGAGACGCACGCCGCCAATCTCGCGCGCGGTCGCGCCTTTAATCGGGGCAAGGAGCGCATCGGGCGCCCTGGATCCGGACCGTTTCCGTGTCGCCAACTTGCGCGCGGGCTTCGGAGCGGCTCTCATCGCTCGTTTACGGCCTTTAGCCGTCTTCGCCTTCTTCGCCATCCCGCAGGTTCTATCACGGTGCTAGGATTCGCGCCAGCATGACTCGACTCATTTTCGTGGCGACGGTCGTGATGTTCGCTGCATTCGACCGCCCATCGGCTCAACAGGTTTCGGTTGTCGGGACGTGGAAGCTCGTGTCGTACGACACGCAGACGGCGGACGGTGCGAAGTCGTTCCCGCTCGGGCAGGATCTCGCCGGCATGGCGGTGTACCTGCCGAACGGCCGCGTGTCGATTCAGTTCATGCGGCGCGACCGCCCGCGCTTCGAGTCAGGTGACGCGTGGCGCGGCACGCTCGAGGAAGAACGCGCCGCCTTCGAAGGGTTCTTCAGTTACGCGGGCCGATACACCGTCGACGCGGCACGATCGGTCGTGACGCATCACATCGAGATCGCCTCGGCTCCGAATTATGTGGGTATCGATCTCGAGCGCATGTTCTCGATGGCCGGCAACCGACTGACGCTGCGGACTCCCCAACGACAGCTGGCCGGGCAGACGTCTTCGTCGACGCTGGTCTGGGAGCGCGTCGACTAGACCGCGATCAGGCTCCAGATCGCCGCCGCGGTCGCCGTGGCGGCGCCGAGCTGGATCCAGAGCTCCGTGCGATCGCGCAGGAACACGCCGCCAAGCGCCGCCAGGGCAAGGCCGCCGGCCAGGAATCGCCAGTACAACTCCTCGACCGTGCCCTCCTCGGTCGTCGCCGGCGCCTGCCGGCGTCCCGCGTCGATGATGGCGTTGGCAATGTCGCGGTCCGGGTCGCGATCGAGCTCGAAGTACTGGCCGCCGCCGGCCGCGGCGATGCGCTGCAACGACGCGCGATCGAGGCGCGACTTTCCGGGTGACGGTTCCTCGACGCCATCGATCATCGTCGCCGGCAGATCGCCGCCCGCGAGCGTGCCCACGCCGATCACGTGCAGCGGGACATGCTCGCGCACCGCGCGCTCGATCGCCCGCGCGACCTCGCCGCTCCAGGATTCGCCGTCCGACAACATGACGAACGCCTTCCCATTGATCGACGGACCGTGCAGCTCCTTGTCCTTCTCGAGCATTCGCAGTCCCCACGCGATGCCCTGCTCGAGATTGGTGTCCCACGTCGTGTCGTCCTCCAGCCGGAACGGAGGGCGATCGTGAAGGTGATCGAGGAAGAAAAACACGGTGTTGGGATCGCTGGTGAGCCTGATCTGCGGCGTCGCGATGTGCGCAAACACGGTGAGCGCCATGCGATCGTCGTTCCAGCTGAGGGAATCACCGAGCAATCTGAGAAAGTCCATCGATCTTTGCCACCGCGTTGCCACAGGCGACGCGGTGTCGCGCCGAAGCCCGTCCTGAAATCCCCGGGCGGAGGCGGACCGCAGGTCCTCGACATGCATCGATGCCGACCCGTCCTGCAAGACGACGAGATCGAGGCCGGCGCGATTGACGACGGTCGTGACGCCGCGTGGCCGGGCGAGGGCGATGGCAAAGGAAGCCGAGGCAAGGATCAGGAACAGCCAGAACCAGAGATCGCCGCCGATCGCGTAGCGTTCGCGAATTGGGACCGACCGGCGATCCTTCAATCGGCGGAGGTCGGCGAGGCGGCGCGAGAAGCGCCAGAGCCACGCCGCCAGGAACAACCCGGGCGCGGCGAGCAGCCACAGGAATTGCGGCGCCCCGAAAGCGATGGTGTTCACCCCTTGCGCTCGCGCTTGGCGCCGGGCGTCGCTTCCGGTTGCGCTTCGCGATCGCCGTATTCCATCGGCGCGATGGTCTGGATGTCCTCCATCTTCGCATCAGGCGGAGGCGCGCCGGGACCACCGTGGATCGTGGGGCCCGCGGGGAGATCACCCCCCATCACCGGACCGCCGGCGGTACGACTCTTCGCGATGCGCCCTTGCGGCGATCGCGCCACCTGGTCGCGAATCCGCGCGACGTATTCATAGTTGTAAGCCGCGTCCAGGTTCCTCGGCGATGCCTTCAACGCCGATGCGTACGCCTGCAGCACGCCGTCGAGGCGCTGCACTGCGGCGGGACCAAGAGCGGGATCGCGCTCGGCCTCGCGAAATGCGGCGTTCGCGGCCGCGAGCAGGATTTCCTGATCCGATTTGCCGGCGCCGGTATCCGCGGCAACGGCGCCGTAGCGACCGAGC
>AR_comb_assmDRAFT_10527118_pt1 | contig 15164 bp, 12 predicted proteins | sample ArasoioldDNA_FD_10543 | JGI IMG/M metagenome (IMG submission 10543) | reverse complement strand
ATCCAATTGGATTATCGAGTTGTCGATAATCCTGACATCGAGACTTTTTACTTGATAGTAAGCGCGATGGCTTGAAACCGCGCCTATCACCAGAGTTGACACCACTAAAAACAAGAAGAGTTTTTTTAGAAGCGAGATAGCTGGCGCATCTTTTATCTTGATCGCTTCGAACATGAAACACTCCAAATCAACTCCGTAGCGGTGTTAGCCAGATTGCTACATTTCGCACGTAAGCTTTGATGTCTGAGAGTTTTTCCGGATCTCTTTCGATCTGATGTCCCGGGGCTTCTACGAGAAAGCTCGGACATCCCATGGAGATATCCCAGTTGTAATCAACAAAGTGATGAAAACTCGACTCAGCAATAGCCCGGCCCAACTCGTTGCCGTGATCGTCTTTGGCCCGTTCAAACGCTACAACCAAATTGAACGGGTGTTTTGTCGTTTGGCTGACGCCGCTGGCAATTGCTCGCGCATTGCTTTCACCCGCGGGCACGCCCACGGCTCCTTCATGAGGATGCGCTGGAAAATATTGGATCGCTTGACCGTCATGTCGGCGCAGTAATTCGTGGACTGGTTCAACTGCCGTTATCAACTGATAATCACCATTATTGCCCGAATGATAATTGGGCCAGGTAATCTCAAGGTTAGCTTGATCGTCTCGGGCGCGCCTCGTCTCATCGGGTTCCTGCTGCGTCGAATGAAAATAGTGCGCACGACCGATGCCACCGATAGTGCAAAGAGACGAACCCAGATCCTGATGGTCGCGCATGGATAAAATGCCGCCACCGCGTTGCCTGAACCGCGTTATCCCTTCGCAATCCGATTGTGTCAGTCCGGTTCCGGTATCAACTGCGAAAATCCACAATTGATCAAAGTCGGTACTATCGAGCTGACTTAACACCTCGTCATTACCAGCGGCGTCGGTCTGACGGTCTCGCGCCGTCACCACAAATAAATTATTGCCCTGGTCATCCTTAAGAGAACTCAGATGGCTTCTGAGAAGAGAGAAACGACCCACATGCCAATCGTCTTCAACGTTTGGCACGGTCGTCTGTAGAAGTATCTGCACCGGCTTTGTCATCTTGTAGCCGCCCCCCTGGGATTTGTGTTTTGAGTACAGATTACAAGCAAGTTGGCTCAGTGTGAAATTGCCTTGCACAAAAAGTAAAGGGGCGACGGGTACAGTACCGCCGCCAAGCGACCAGCAATATTCGACCTTTTGTGCAAAGCCCTGTGAAATGCGTACGCTTACAAATGACGCTCTTGAGTTGTTTTATGTGATTTTTTTGATCCTGAGATTTGATAGGTAGATTTGAGAGCTCAATCCAACGTGTAGTCAAACTCGTACGAGTGAGCACCACCCGTGATAATGATGTTCATCTTTCCCGTTAGCCCTGTCAGTTCGTCAGTTCCAGAGTCAGGTAATACATTTACTGACAAATCCCCTGCGCCACGATTCATCACTCCATTATGTTGTAAATAGAAGCTACCGCTTTTTCCTTTTAGACTGCCTGTCACTTTTTCAATTGCGACGTAACCGGCCGAGCCTTGAACTGCAGTGGTTGCCATCAGCATCTGGCCTTCACTGGTAGCCTCGAGGTCACCACTGAACTTTTTATCGATCATCATGCGACCTACCGCAGGCGATGGACCATCTTGTTGTGGTGACAAGTCAACGTTGAATGTACCTTTGGCGTGTTCTGTCATTGTTATCCTCTTGGGTTGTTTAAAGTAGGTGGCTGCGACCTAAGTTCCAAATCCACAGATTAAGGTGATTACCCAGATTTTTTATACCAGGCTCTTTTGCTCCTGACTGTCTCTTTAGTTTAGTCCTGCCTTTCCCTGAAGAATTCTGGGTAATCGGTGTAATCTGTGGATGAACTTTTCGCGATGTCAAACTGCGGGACGTGGGGAAATCAGATAGAATCGAGAGTATGCCGGAGCTCACATTACAGTTCAATAAATGTAAAAAGCTGGCACTTGCCTTCGCTCGAAAAACTCTACGCCACCCGAAAGAACTCTTTCTGATGTTTCGGATGGCGTCCTGGATTGGTGTCGTCTCGATTGTCGCGCAACTCTGGTCTCTACCAAAAGCGCTGGAGTTTGTGTCAGGGAAGAACGTCGCTGAAAACCAGGACCGAGCAGATCTCGATAAGCGTCTAGCGAATACACTTGATCAGTTGCTCTCGGCTGATGTGTTTTTTCTACGTCCAAAATGCTGGAAACGCGCCGCTGTACTAAGACGTTATTTATCGAAGAACGGCATACCCACCACGATAGTTTTCGGAGTTCGGAAGGATGCTACCGGAAATCTCGATGGACACGCGTGGTTGGAGTTTGAAGGCCAACCAATCCTGGAAAAGGCTCCACCCGAATACGTTGTCACCTATCGCTACCCTGAAGGCGCTGCTACTTGAGCGGACGCTTCTCTACGGCAACGCCTCTACGTTTACAAAAAATCGAAACTGGCCCGCCTGCACGACGTTAGTCAAAAAGTTCACGCTAATGCTTGATCCATTTGCCAGCGGCGTGGCCAAAGTGATCGTGCCTGCCGACAAACTACTATTTTGCCCGCCACCCAGTAGCTGCACCGGAACCGGAGTATCTTCAATCGTCAGACCCGTAATAGTGACGTTTGGGCCACACGGAGTCGCTTCCGTTGAGTTCGAGGACGAGGTCACAGCCAGAATCGCAGTTGCCGGATTCGGAGCCGGGGCCGTTGTGATCTCCACGACGCGAAATCGCAATCTAGTGACGGCAGCTCCGGTGTTGTTACTAAATTTACGGCGTATCGACAGGGTGCCCGCGTTTCCCGAACCCACGCGCACGCGGTTTGGAGGTAAAGTTGAGGCAATACAAGGTGCGACCAACGCGTCGACTATATTGCTTTGCATTCTCGGACTATCGAGGTTCTCTGGACCAGCAGCTCCCTGGGTTGGGATCGGGCTCAACTCACTTACGGGATTGACATAAATGAAATCTGCCTCATTGGCTCCAGTGTCATGTGGTTCACCAAACCGTCCGATAAAGCGAACATGACTTGCCTGACCCGTCGGATTCGTAGTGCTGATAGGCGGCAGACCGGCGCCCTCGCGAAATAGACCAGCCGCAATGCTCGAGAAGCCAACCGAATCCATTCTCGTGCCAACTGCAAAGTTTGCTGCGTTGGAGGTCTTAAAGATTGCAAAGCCACCGTTGTCAGCATTGTCTATTGCGTAACCGGTATCACCACCAGAGTCTCTGAAAGCCGTATTGGGTGCAGTTGCCAAACTATAAACCGCTGACGCTGCGATCGGACTAAGCTGGTTACCGGTTAAGAGGAAATGCCCTTTAGCGGGAATCACGGTCCCAACGGGAATTGTCGTAACGGCTGTAACCGTTGTTCCATTACCACTGTAAGCCAGAGCCCATCCATCTGAGCCGTCGGACGTGGTGACGACCAGGGGATTCGTGCCGGGATTATAGAGTTCAACAAATTCGTCACGTGGTCCTTGTGGTCCACGCATGCGAAATTCGCTAATTATCAAAGTTCCTGTAGTCGAAGGAGCCGGCGTGTTTGGAGACACTCGCGCCCACCAGGTAGACCATGTCCCAACTATATTGGCGCCCAACTGACGATTGACATCGGCATATTCCTGCGTGGTCCAAAAGTCAGTGTCATTCAAAGGATCAACCTGGGCATGACTCATATCACCCCAACGCGTAGTAAATGGTGAGCCGCCACCAATATTGTAATTAGATTGTCCGGGCCTGAAGACGATGGAATCTCTCGTCGTATTGAGGGGATCCGTTCCCGCCCTAAATGAGTATGCCGCACTGGGATAAGTACGCTCAGAGAAGCGTGAGTAACCAATCAAAACGTCATCGTTCTGGTTGACAGTAATTTGCGGAAAGGCAAAAAACTGACCTTGCGGTGTACATCCGGCGCGGGCGCCTCCCGAATTGTTGTTACAGTTATCAGCGGTTGGATCCTGAATACGACCTCGTTGTATTGGAAGAGTACCTGATGCGCTGTTGACAATAGTTGGATCGATCTCCCACCACTGAACAGCTGCATGATTATGGGGGTTCGCGGCCGAAGTGGCCGTCCCGGCTGCGAGAGGAGTCGTCGATAACATCACAGTATGCGTGGCCCACAACAAACCATTACGGTAAACGGCATTCTGTATTCTGGAGTCGTTTGCCGCAGGTCGCGAGCTTGACGTTAGATAAGCGGCTTGTTGTCGTTGCAACAGGTAACCACCGGAACCCGCCGGAGTAATACCGGCGTTGAACTGCCATGAATTTGTCGACTGGGGGAATTGCGTACCAATCGTGAGTACGGGTACAGCCACCGTTCCCGTGATCCTGCTGAGCCTCAATTGGCCTGCAACATTGTCCCAATCTTCGACTAAATATTCAGTATCTGTGGTGTTGTCCTCTGTTACCGCTGGAGCCATCGTAAAGCCGCACCCCAGCTCCAACTCAGGAGTGGCTGACGTTTGACAGGTTCCGAAGCTATCCTGAAAAAGGTTGACGGTAAGCGATGCTGGACCAGCGTACGCGCTCTGTTTGTCGATAACATAAATCTGAGGTCCAAAAAATGAGCTGCCTGCTGTTCCAAATTTGAATGTGTCCTCCATGATCACGATCCAGTTTTTGTTATGCCCTATCGACGGATAGTCTATCCAGTGTCCTCCGGCAGCAGTAGCCGCTGGATCCCCATCAATCGCATAGCGAAACCAGACACCAGTCGGGTCGGCTGTTTGCGTGACAGCTATCAATACCGCTGACGAGAGCGATTCGGGATTAGCAGACGCCACAAAGATAAAGCGATTATTAAAGCGATCAAACAAAACTTTGGGATCAAATGCCGTTACTCCGGCTCCACCTTCGAGGCTCACACCGGCCCAGAAACTGTCCAACGTTACAGTGGAGAGAACGACTCCGTTTCTATTCAGGATTCGTAAGCGATCATTAGTGGCGGTAATAATATGGGTCGTCCCCACTGCGCCGCCGGTGTCAGGAGGAATCGTGTTCCCAATGAGCTCTTGACCTTTGAAACTTTGACTCGGCGGCGGTGAAATACCGGTTGGCGAAGCGAGCGGCGCCAAAACTGAAGCGACCGTAGGTTGCTCTTTTGAGCCGCGTACTTCTGCTGAAAGCGAGACTGCTCGACGGCCAGGCGGCACGTCACCCTTTGGTGCATGGATCGCTCTAATTTCAGCCGGCGCTGATTGTGATGATTCGAGCGCTTGCTGTCGGGCAACTTGCCTGAGGTTGATCGATGAGAACACCATTACCGGTCGTTCGACTGAGGCAAAGCTCTTTGTCTCGCCCTGCTGTTGTAGGGGAGGCGAGATCGATATGGTCCCCGATTTTTTCTGCGCGTGTCCTCTTTGAGTAATCACGAGAACGGCAATAGATAAAAAGGCCAGCAGTATGATCCTAAAAATATGCGTTATGACTTTCGATTTGTTGAAGGTCGTGGGGTGCGGGGCATTGGTTTTCATCGGGGACTCCAAAAAATTCGCTGGAAATTGAACTTCCAACCGTGAGTTGGCTTATCGACCACATTGAAAGGGACGTTCAGACCCGTCAAGAGCAGAGTACAAGGGGGCATGGTACTCGAGCTAATTTCGGCGCCGGTTTGAAATCCCCTAGAGGTGCGATAGCAAGACTACGTAATATAAATCGATCTTACTAGGGCAGGACTGACGAATAATAACGCTGCTTGATAAACCTCTGCAAGAAAACCGCCTCTGAACTTTTGCACACAATTGGATCGAGCGTTCAAATTTTTGAAAACATTCTGTACCGCGAGCGTAGCGACCAGATGCTACGGTACTCATTGCTCGCTCTACACTCACCAAGATGGCTTCGCGCAGCTGAGTGGGAAGAATTTCACTGGTTGGAACGGATGGTCCAATATTAACGACAAGTGTTGACCAACACAGTCGTACTGTTATCTGAAGAATTTGTTATGACGATATCCGAGTAATGATCGCCATTCAAATCACCCACAGCGGTCCGTCGCACGGACCCAGCGAGAGGAATCCTGAACATCAAGCTCGGTCGATCTCTAAAATTTAGCAAACCCGTCAAACTGCCGGATCCAGGATCTGTAACAAGTGAATCCGCTACTCCGTCATTGTTTAAGTCAGCCAGCGTTAGAGCGTACGGTCTGGTACCAACTTCATAAGTTCTGCTGGCAGCCGCGAAGCCAAGATGACCATTGCTAAACAAGACTGAAAGCGCACCAGAACCGTAATCGGTGGTAATTAGATCGACGCGGCCATCAGCATTTAGGTCACCTGAAAAAACTTGAGTGGGATTAACTCCCACTAAGAAATTGACCGCCGGCCTGAAGTTGCCATTGCCGTCACCGTGAAACACAGAGACGTCGCTCGAATGATGGTTTACCGCCGCCAGGTCGAGCTTCCCATCTTTGTCGAGATCAGCTATGAAAACCGCAAATGGTCGATTACCTGCATTCAGGGTGGTTCTCAATCTAAACCCCTTCGTCTTATCGGCGAGATAGATTGAAATCGTATTCTTAACGTCGTTTGCGGTGATCAGATCATCAGTTCCATCACCGTTGAGGTCAGCTGAAGCTACCCACCTGGTTGTTATCTCAGCCGGGACGGCGACAGCTTTTTGGAAGGATCCCTTACAGTCGTTATACAGAATATTGAGAGTGCCTTGTTTTGGATTTGCAGTCGCCAGGTCCCGTTTGCCGTCTCCGTTAAAATCGCCTGCAACGATTGAAACACCTTCACCTTCAAGAGATTGCGCCGGCATCGGCGATAAATTTCCTGCACCGTCGCCAACGAGAACAGTTACTGACTTCCCGTTGACTGTAGCGCAATCGAGTTTGCCATCTGCGTTGAAATCACCAAACGAAATAGAGGTAACGTTATTGACGTTGTAGACGAATGGCGTACCGAAACTTCCGTTTCCATCGCCGAGCAACACCTGCAAACCATTGTTGGTCGCGACGACGAGGTCCAAGTTGCGGTCCTCATTCAAGTCTGCGCTTCCGATGTACGCAGTTCGTGTTTCAGGCGCCTTCAAAGTTAATAACTTTTTACTTGCCAGTACTCCGTGAGCATCAAATAGTAGAATCGAGACGCGCTCTCCGATTCCGTCGACAATTGCAACATCGGTGACGCCGTCACGATTGAAATCGCCGGCGGTACCTGCGACCGGTGCGAAAGCTGTCTCGTACTTCCGAGCTGCATCTAGGAACGCATACCTCGAGTTGATGACATACGAAAGAGAGTTTGTGAGGGCGTTCAAAATCGCAATATCTCTAACGCCATCGCCATTAAGATCGCCAGAGGCAACGGCAATCGGTCGTTTCCCAACCGAGTATCGTTGCGGGATGGCGGAAAAGTTACCCGTGCCATCGCCGTGTAGGACCGCCAAATCTCCTGACTGAACTTCTACGATCAGCAGGTCCATCTGGCCATCGAAGTTTACGTCTTCGGCGATGATCCCGTAAGGCTCTGATCCGACCTGGATATTTTTCGCGTCGCCGAAAGTCCCATCTCCATGGCCCATTAAAACAGACAAGCTGTTGTCTTTATCATTTACCGTTGCGACATCTAATTTACCGTCCTTGTTCAGGTCAAGCAGGACAAGATCAATCGGTCCTCTGCCGACAGGCTTTGAAATGACGGTATCAAAGGCTTCACCACTTCTTCCGGTAAGCACGCTGACCGTGTCTGATCCATAATTCCCGACTATAAGGTCCAGGCGTCCGTCGGAATTGAGATCACCAGTTTGAAGTGCTCGAGGGTCGAGACCGACCGAATAATTTTTAGCTGGCGAGAAACCGCCTGGTTTGGCAAGGAAGATGGAAATACTGTTGGAACCGCTATTTGCTACGACAATATCTTTTCTTTTATCCCCATTGAAGTCTCCAAGTACTACTCCTACCGGTTCTTTGCCCGTATTCAGTCTTTGGCGAACAATAAAGTTTGGCGTACAAGTCGGACGCGTTGCTGGAGTTGTCCCTGCGTGCGTGATGAATAGATTAGAAAACGAAAAAACAGCAACGAGGCTCGTGGAGATAAACCGCAGTCTCAGTGATTTAGACCGTTTCATTATCCTTAAAACATTACAGCAAAAAAGCCCGGCATACGTTCACAGTAGTGTAAAGCCAGCGTTTAGCGACCGAATGCTACTCTCAACGACCTCTTGCCTCAGAATCCCGGGGTCAGGTTGAGTGTGCCATCCGGTTGCTTCACTCGCGGTACTGCAGGTGCGCGGAATCTATCCCAATTCACGAAAACGAGATACATGGCAAGTTGGAACGGAAAGAATATGTTCATCAAGAAGAGCGTTGATAGATGAAAGGCAATCCCAAACGCGAGTAACCATGGCCGCCATCGCTTGAATATCACCAGCGGAAAAAGTAACTCCCAAAGCAACACTGCAAAGACAACAACTGGTAAATACTGTCGCACTTGCGGCAACCAGAAGGCGAGCTTGAATTGCGTATCATGTAAGTTGTCCAGAGAGTGGAAAATCGCAAGTGCCGGTAGATTATCCGGGCTGAAATACTTCAGTCCCGCCACACGAAGCTTGATCAGAGCTGAGCTGAAGTAGGTCCAACTCATCAGTACCCACATCAGGAGCACTGGATACGAATAGGCGAATGAAGGTCGTTCCTTGCGCTTTCTATTGAGAAGGTTGTCGATTGAAAAGCCGTCGCCACACGGAGTAAAAGCAAGCACCGCGAGATAATAGATAGCCAACATCTCGTCGTGATTGAAATGACCAAAACTTCTCAGCACCCCTTGATAAAACACAACAAGTAACAGGGAGAGCTTGGTGGTTACCGAAGTGAAAAAGCCCACGGCGGCAAACACCAGCACAATCACCAATAGCCACTTGAAGATCTCCATCTGCCGTGGCCTGAGGAGATAGTCGTAAAAGCTCCATGGCACCAATTTCATCACTCCGGCCGGGCGCAATATTGTCACCGGCAAATGACCCAAAGCCGAGAATGAAATGATTAGAATGGATATTAGAAAAGTGCCTGGGACTAACGCACGTATGATCCCGAGCGAAAAGGCGCTTGCTGGTGCCAGCCGATTTACAATTCCTTGCGCCACGATTCAACGTAGGTGTCGTACCCTGAGTAATTACCACTATTCCAGCGGTACATATCGAGCCTTACTGCTCGGAGTCGAGTAGAGGCGTTTTGTGGGAGCCGATCGTTGTAAAGGGCGCCCCAGGCTTGTAACAGGTCTGGTAAGCGAGCCGCTACGGGAAGGTTTGAAAGACCACCCACACTGTTCACCAAAGCTTCGTTTTGTGGTTCAAGCGTCGACAACTTAAAGCTCTGGTTGTCGACGGTGGCATTGACCATGGTCCAAGTGCGACCGCTCATGCCGTTGGTAAGCTTTATTGGTGAAATATCGATTACGTCACCTGAGAGAGTTTCACCACGTAGAATGAAGTAGGTACGACCTCGTTCAAGGTTTCCGCCGGCCATCATTACGTCCCAGGCCGCAATCGGATAGAGATTTCGTATATATCTAAATGACCAAAACAGAGGCAGGAAAATTAAGACCGTAAGTAAAGCATACTTGATGGTCCAGAACCGTTCAGCTTGGGGATCCATGTTAGCAGGACATTGATGTGGTTACTCTCGCGAGAGCAGCTCGTAACTGCGAAAATCATTTACGACTCGATCAACACTTCTGGCAGCTTGTTCACTCGTAACCTCGTAATTCGAAGTGACATCAGCAATGATCTCAGCAACCGGCTTATTCTGTTCCAAACCTTTCCAGATCAGCATGGCCGTTTCGTTCAACTGGTAATACTTCTTTGTATTCAGATCCACGAGGACGCCTTCGCCACCGTCAAAATCTGTTGCAACTACATGCGCACCTGTCGTGGGTATATTGCCGCTCATTGTTTCAACGCCTCTCCTTAGTTAAAACGACTCCTGGAGCTTAAGCCTCACACTTTCGAGCTCATCGTATTGCGGGTAAGACCACTTCGCCGCCATCTCGCAAACACGATCGTCTGCCTGGCTTCGTTTTCTTAATTCGTCGTTCTCGAATATTCTGGTGGTGGTGTCTTTCGAATAGAATTGCGCAGCAACAGCAATCTGGTCCACTTCTGCGTCGGTTGGCGCTATTCCAAAAAACTCGAGAACATTTAGCAGGGTCTCAATTGAGAACTGCTCATAGTTAAGCAACATACAGTGGCGATTCGCAAGTTGTTTGGCCGTCGCGTAGAAGCTGCCAATGCTCCTCGCACAAAGTTCGGCGGGATCCATCTCTCCGATTGCCGATTCGGGCTCCCCAATAACAGCAGACAAGATTCGGCGATCCTTGTCCAGTAACCAACCCGGCATCGTCTTGAGGTTTGAGACGATTGTTTCGACCGGATCACGATACACAAAGATCCATGGGACATCCGGCCAGATCCGCGTTATTCGTTCCAGTTGTGAGGTGCTGCAACACGAAAACTTTACAATCAGATGCTGTTCCTGACCTGTCATCCGTTGCCCGAAAGCGCTCACCACGGCCTTTAAGAGTGCCCCATAGATTGCTCGCTTAACATCGCGCGGTTCACTGTCGGTGATAAGCCGTGCGACCAGTTGGTCGATCGCGTTCGCTTCAGATATCACAGTCGATCCGGCGATCCAACGACCTGCATTTGACAACAACGTCGAGCCACAGCGCGACGAATGGAAGATAAAGCCGGCAGGCTTGATGCTATCAAAGGATTTTTCTAACTGGGGCAGAAGGTGAAATTCTGTAAAAGTCGGTTCTCGTTCGGGATGTTCTAGTCGAAACCTGTCAACACTTTGTTGAAAGAAAGGTTCTGACAAGCGAGCGTCATGCATATCCAGCCACCACAAACCAGGCCGTTCGGCTACCACACCGGTGGCAATTGGCAAGCAGCCCTGAATCGTGTCAATTTGTTTAAATGCTGTCCTAATCTGAATCTCCTGTGTGCTAACAAACCAACAACTTCTTGCTTTCTTAGGACCCTGCGCACCTAAGCCTGCTACCTTTGGATCGATGCAATTGACAATGCAACCGCCAGTGTTTGGACCAGGAGAGATCTCACTCAAGCAATGTTTCTAACAGGTAACGAGCGTGAGCCGTGCGCAGCTTTTTGGGTGGATTCAGACCATGTAGTCTTGCGAAAACTCTTCAGGCAAAACTGACACGGAGAGCCTGTGTTGAGATCCGGCTGAATACCTTGTTCTCGCATTGATCGTAAAACGTCTTTGCGTCGCTGCAGTTGTTCGTTCGCCAGCAGCTTGAACTTTGCAAATGCTGAAGCGAAGCTCTCCACTTTCAGGTCAGCGACAACGTCTGAGTCGCTCCATTCCGCCGCGCGAAAACCCGACAGGTTGCAGCAAAGGGTTAAGCGGCCCTGAAAGTCTACGTTCATACTGGTCCCCGCTAATGGCGAACAGGGCGCCGATTCCTCGTCAATATTGTAGTAACCAACATCTATTCGGACGGGCATTTTCAAAATGCGACCGACGAGGGCAATTTCCTGTTCCGCATTGCGCCGTTCAGCCAGCGACAAGCCCGACTCGTTTTCAATATCAGCCGAAGTTGATATTAGATGGGCAAAATTCACTGCGCTCGCGCCCATGCGCGCGGCGAAAACTGCTGACTCTTCGAACCTTCCGATCAGATCGCGTCGAATATTCATCTTTACGACAAATGGTATCTGTTTCAGATAACAACGAGAGAAGGCCTGAATAATACGATCGAATGACCCTCTGCCTCGCCAGTGATCGTGACTATCTCTGGTTGGACCATCAAGGCTAAACGCGACATGCGTTACGGCAGCACGGTGTTCGAGGAGACCACCCCAAATGCGCTCAAAGTGCCAGCCGTTTGTAATCAAACTTGCAGTTAAACCAGCGTCTGAGACAGTCTTTAGGATCTCGCGAAAGCCTGGATGAAGAGTTGGTTCGCCGCCCGTAAAAATGACTGATTTGATACCCGCTGCCTCGCGAGCATCAATCAGAATCTGACGCAGTAAATCGGCTGAAAAGAACCGCGCTGTCGAATTGTAGAGGTTGTTGTCGTCGCGAAGGCAGTAGCTACAGTGCAGGTTACAAATGTTCGCCAGCTCGACGCTCAGTCGCGGCGGCCCGTAATCATTACCCAACTCTTCCCTGGTCTTTATCATCAATAATGGCTTTGCTAGTTACCAAGCATTTCCGAGGCGGTATTTGGACGCAACAGGTCGGTGCCGGCTTTAAGTTCGAACGCTGTAGTTTGTCGCCCCAGTAGTGAAATTACCGACAGGTAATCCCTGGCAACCGCACGATCGTAAGTGGCCCAGGGACATGCCCTGATCAGTCTGCTAACACTTTCGATGGAGCTCAATTCAGTTAGGCTCGAAGTGCTGGCCCGATTTAGTTCGACAAACAAAAGGCGATCTGGCCTGGACGACGGCAATGCTCGAATGGGATAGATAGTCGAGGGGTCGAAACAGTCTTTTCGATTAGCCTCACGTTCCGGCTCAATGCAGTTTCCCAAACTACTGGGGACACTCGCAACCCGCAGGTCAGGGCTAACCGCGAAAAATCGACGGAATCCTCGAGCTTGAACTTCGCCGGCCACATCTTCCAGTAATAACTCGTCGTCGGAAAGATAGTTCCAGCCCGCTTTGATGAGATTAAAAGAAAGGGTCGACTTACCACTACCTGATGGTCCAACGATCACCGTTGTGCGACCGCTATCCGGAGCGACAACGCCGGCAGCATGGATCTCAAACAGATTACAACGACGCAAGACCGCACAAACTGCGAACGAGACCGAATGAGCGATTTCAATCTCCGAGGAATCGTCCAGGGTTGTAATCCAAACGGTAGCCGACCTGCTTTCTGCTGATTCAACCAAGACTACGGTGTTAGGAAATACGAGGTAGAACGAGTCACCATTGGTATAACAGCGACCATCCTCAGCGGTTTCAAAAGTGGACCAGTCGGCCGGAATAACCGAAAAGGGGAACGATTCCAAAAGGAATCGGATTCGACCATCTGATTGGTCCCCATTGGTCTCCTTAAGGTCCAGTGACCAGCGGGTGAAGAGCTGCGATACAGTTTGACTGAGACGAGAGTCGGAGACTGTGACAAAAAGTAATCGACCGGCGACCGCGTAAAGATACTCGGACGCCGGCCGGTCTAAGACTTTCATGAGCGGAACGGTTTTGCTAGTTGGTTGCCCCGCTAGTTGTGACCTGGAAAAAAGTAGTGGCTTCGAGCACATCTACTGGAACAGATATTTCTGGTTCAACGAAAGCCTTTTTACTAGTTGCCTCGTTGTTTGAAGGGAGTTCTATAAGACCACCTTTTTGCTCTGTTATCGCTAGATTCTTTTTGTCCAAAGTTTAGCCGCCTCCTGAATTTGGCTGCCTATATTATGTTCTTGAAGGAATCATGGCAACCAGAAACTAGTACAACGATTGAATAAAATGGGTGCCCCAAAGTGGACACCTCGAACCTAAACTACTCACTGCATTGAAGTTGCTTGATTTGGTAACATCAAACGCAAAGCCCTACGATCACCCCTGGTTAAATCAGCTCGAATAAAGGCCCGGATATTTGGTGATAAACGTCTCAATGCATCCTCTATTTGGGCCTTTGAAATCTCCGCATCAACGACCTCGTTTGATTGGTTTTGGATATCTACCGGAATACCCAACTCCTCACCAATTTTCAAGAGTATTAAAGCGAGCGGCTGTTTCTTCGCTTTGATGCTCACGACACCATCTCTGAACTGAACTCTGAGCGGTTGTTCCTCTAATTTTTTCTTCGCTTCATCAGTCGCTGGTTCAACGTCCTCTTCAGTGTCGCCTTCAATCAAAATCGATTGCGTGGTCCCAGGTACGACCGCAGTAACAGGGGGTTCACCTTGACCGGCGTCGAAGAGGAACACTCCCAGCGGCTTTGGCGGATTGCCAGAGCCAGTATCAACCTCGTAATCAACGTATACTTGAGGCGCCAGAAGTTGTAAGGCCGCTTCCAGAGTTAGTTCACTAAACTCAATAGAAACGGACTCCTTTTTCATTGCCGTACCTAGTTGGACCGGTACCTTTAGTCGCTTCGACAAGTCGCTGGCAATTGCAGCCAGACTCGACTTATCGGCCTTCAGGCTCAGATTCAATATAGGCTCAGCTTTAACAGTAAGCACGTAACTCGGCTTAATACTGCTCGGGGTTTGAGGAGGCTTGCTCTTTTCCTGAGCCGCGAGTCCCGTGAAAATGAGAAGAATAAGACAAATTGAACGAATCATATTGCTTGGGTATGAATTTGGTTTCAAGAGCCTTGGTCCAGCTAAGAATGGCGGCCGTTGATCTTAGATTTACTAAAGTTGGCCCGCGAATGCCGAGGCTACCATTGCGGTCACCTCCGCTACATAGACGAGCTGCAAAATTGTTGCGAGCTCGGTTGGGAACGCGCTGAAACTAGCACGAGGTTAATTCACAGGTCAAACAATCTGTCAGTTTGCGCGACTCTTCCCACGAACTTGACCTCTAAACACTGGGGTTTTTCGAGGTCTTGCTTTAAACAATAAACGCCAGGGACGTTCGATGTAATAAATGAATCTCAATGGCGAAGGTAAGTCGCGTCGCAAATCGCTGTCCGTCGGCCGTAGCACGTAAGACAAATATTGGGCGCGGGCCTTAAAACTCTTACGCACGGCTATGTTGTACCGAAATGTGTCTAACGTACTCGTTGGCACCTGATCGACTTCACCAATGAATAAGCGCGCGACTATTTTGTCCGCCAGTGCTCTTAACGACCGATCTGACTCACAACACTCTTTTACTTCGGAAGGTAGATTGGTGCTTAGAAGTTTTTCAGCCAGCACCAACCCGAGCAAGAACATTCTTTCGGAGCCATTGCGGCGCGATCGGTCCAACAGGACTCTCCAGTTGATTTCATGACGAAAAATCAACTCTGAGATATCGCAAATCCAACCCAATCGTTGCCACACATGACGTGAACCATGAATGCAGAGCGAAAACAGCAAATCATCCGCTGACAACGACTTCATCGACGTCCCGTTCAGGTCGATATCAATCAGGTTGGCCCAGAGATCTTTGGCCTGTACAGAAGAGGCGAATAGATGTGAGGCCACCTCCCAGTGCAACTCGACAATCATCCGGCCCTGGTCGCGACG
>AR_comb_assmDRAFT_10251751_pt1 | contig 15169 bp, 12 predicted proteins | sample ArasoioldDNA_FD_10543 | JGI IMG/M metagenome (IMG submission 10543) | reverse complement strand
CAGAGCGCCTGGATCGCACCCAGGAGGTCGGCGGTTCGAATCCGCCTAGCTCCATGACTTGAAGTGCCTGCACCCGGGGTTTTCCGTGAAATACCGATCCTGGGACGGGGCATAACACCGATGGCGGTGCAGGCGCGGGCGCGTAGCCTGGGGTCACAGTGGCGGAGCGGGCTCGCCAGGGGATCGACGACGGAACGCCGGCGACGGTTACGGTCGGGCGCTCGCCGGCGGGTGAAAGGCCGGTGGTGCTCGCGGTGCGGGGGGTCGAAAAGAGCTTTCACCGTGGCATCTGGCCGCTGCGCCGCGAGATCGAGGTTCTGAAGGGCGCCACGCTCGAGGTCCGGGCTGACGAGCTGGTCGGCCTGGTCGGCGAGAACGGGTCCGGGAAGAGCACCCTGATGCAGATCATCGTCGGCCTGCTGAAGCGCAACGGCGGCGAGATCGACCGCCCCGCCCGCCTCGGCTACTGCCCGCAGCTGCCGATGGTCTGGGAGAAGCTCACGGTCGATGAGCACTTCGAGCTCTACGGCCGCGCCTACGGGATCGAGGAGGGCGAGCGCGAGCGCGCCGTCGTCGGACTGCTCGAGGAGCTGCAGTTCGCCAAGTACCGTGGCTACCGGATCGAGGAGCTGTCCGGCGGCACCCGGCAGAAGCTCAACCTGGCGCTCTCGCTGATGCACGATCCCGAGCTGCTGCTGCTCGACGAGCCCTACTCGGGCTTCGACTGGGAGACCTACCTGCGCTTCTGGGAGATGTCCGAGCGCCGCCGCGACCAGGGCATGGGCATCCTGATCGTCTCCCATCTGCTGGCCGAGCGCGACCGCCTCGACCGCATGTACGAACTGTGCGAAGGGCGGATCTGCAGGTGCTGAGCCTGGCGCTGCCGACCAGCACCGCGTTCGTTCGCGAGCACCTGCGGGCGCCGCTGACGCTCGTCCTGCTGATCGCGATCCCCGCCTTCTTCGTCCTCATCTTCGCCAGCGTGCTCGGCGAATTCTCCAAGGCGCTCGGCGGCACGCTGGCCAGCCGCTCGGCTGCGGCGATCAGCGCCGGCTGGGCGACCGCGTTCCTCTGCGGGGCGCTCGCCTTCTTCCAAGTCTCCTCCTCGCGTGGCGCCGACCGCCGCCTCGCGGCCGCCGGCCTCGGCCCGCTTCGCGTCGCCGTCTCGCGAATCCTCGCCGCGCTCGCGATCGGCCTCACCGTGAGCGCCGTCGCCTTCCTCACGCTCTGGCTGCGCAGCGGGATCGCGCACCCCCTCCACGCCTTCGCCGCGATCTTCGCCTTCGCCGCCACCTACATCGGCATCGGCGCCGTGATCGGCGCCTTCGTCAAGGGACAGCTCGAGGGCTCGCTGCTCGTCGTCCTCGTCTTCTCGGTCGACGCCTTCTCCGATCCGCAGATGACGAGCAACGGACTGATCGCGAGGACGCCGACCCAGGACGCGGCCAACCTGCTGGTCGCGGCCGGCGGCGGCCAGGGCTCACCGGGCGGCGACTGGCTGGGCGCGGGCGCGATCGCCCTCGCGGCACTCGCGGTCGCGCTGGCCGCGTTCTGGACGTCGGCGAGGACGAGGGGCTAGTCATGCTGCGCGCGCGCACCGCGACCGCGATGGCGTTCCGCGACCAGGGACGGCGGCCGCTCGTCCTGGTCCTGCTCGTGATCGTCCCGGCCTACGTGATCACGCGAAGCATCGCCGAGACGCTGCCGACGCCTCGCCAGCTCGCGCTGCCGGGAGGCGTCCTCGTCCACACGACCATGAAGGACCTGCACGGCCCCGAGATGGCCGGGATCACGATCGGCTTCGTCGTCGCCCTGGTCGGCGTCTTCGTCATGCAGTCGGCCCTCGAGGGCGATCGCCGGCTCGTGCTCGCGGGCTACCGGCCGGGCGAGACCGTGATCGCCAGGCTGCTCGTCCTGCTTGCCGCGACCGGCCTGGTCGTCGGCGTCTCGGTGCTCGTCAGCGCGCTCAACTTCGAGGCCGCCTCCTGGCCCCGGTTAATCGCGGCCCTGATCCTGATCGGACTGATCTACGGCGCGCTCGGCGCGCTCGTCGGGGCGGTTCTGGACAAGCTGGCCGCCACCTACCTGATCCTGTTCCTGGTGATGACCGACCTCGGCGTCGTGCAGAGCCCGATGTTCCACACCGAACCGGGCCCCCTCGCCATCCTGCTGCCCGGCTACGGGCCCTCGCGGCTGATGTATGAGGGGGCGTTCTCGCCGGGCTTCCACGCAGGCGGGGAGCTGGCGCTCGGCCTCGCCTGGCTCGCCGCGCTATCGGTGGGCTGCTATTTCGTTCTGCGACGTGCGGTGCGCCAGAATGATTGAGGCGTTCGGCCGCTGCGGTCGTCGCACCGACCGCATGAAAGGAACGTCGTCAGGTGACGGAAGGCCGCATTGCCGTTCGTCTCGTGCCCCGCGCCAGTGACAATCGACTGCTTGGGGTGCGCGCTGGGGTCCTGCACGCGCGCGTGACGGCCCCGCCCGTGGACGGGAAGGCCAACAAGGCGCTGTGTCGTTTGGTCGCGAAGCGGCTCGGAGTCGCGCCGTCGAAGATCGACGTCGTCCGCGGGGAGAGGTCGCGGGACAAGCTCCTGGGGGTGGAAGGCATCGACAGGGCGACGCTGGAGCGGCTGTTGGGGGACGGGACGCGGACCGACCGCGGGCATTGACACGCCGAGTCTCTGGGGGTCTTCAGTGGCGACGGTCCGACGGCTCGTACGTTCGTTGCCGCGATCCGGCCCGATGAGCGTCTTGCGATGTTTGCGGTGGCTTTCCCAATCAATCAGATTTACCTTTGATACTCAGCTCCTTGCAGCAACTTTCGTGCGAGAATTTGGGTCCGATTGGGCCTCAGTTTTAGTGATTGGGCGTACCCATTTGCTTGGAGAACGCCGAGCGGCTGCCGATCTGTCCAGTCGAGGTTTTCCGACTCCCTGCCCGGAGCTACGTTCGCCCCCGGGAAACCAGTCTCCCGCGGAGTCGCTTCGGGGGGGCCTGCAAGGAGAAATCTGGCGGGGGCAGCTCTGCCTGATGAAAAGGGAAAAAGCACATGGAAAATGCAATCAGCATCGGGGTGGGTCGCTGGCGGTCCAGCCCTCTGGAGTGGAAGCTGCAGTGGCTTCTGCGCATCGGTGTGGCGCTCGAGTTCTGGGGCCACGGGGCGTTCGGGATCCTCGGGAAGGAAGCCTGGCTCGCCTATTACCACGTCCTCGGCATCCCGGACAACATCGGCTGGACGTTGATGCCGCTCACCGGGGCGGTGGACATCACCCTGGGAACGCTGGTCCTGTTGCGACCAACCCGGGCGCTGATCGGCTGGATGGCCTTCTGGGGCCTGTTCACCGCGACCCTGAGGCCGCTTGCGGGCCAGGGCATCTGGGAGCTCGTTGAGCGCTCCTACAACTACGGCGGTCCATTGATGCTCCTGCTGCTCTTCGGCGTCGGTCATAACGTCGGCGAGTGGGTTGAACGCGTCAAGTCGGTCCCCCGCCTCACCGCCCAGCGCGCGAAGGCGTTCTTCCAGGGGTTCAAATGGATCATCGGCCTCTACCTGATCGGCCATGGCGGCCTTGGACTGTTCACCCAAAAGCCGCTCCTGATCGAACTGTACGAATCGATCGGCCTGACCTCTCTGGTCAGCGACCCATCGTCCCTCAACACGTTCATCGGCACCTTCGAAATCGGTCTCGGAGTTGTCGTCCTGATCGTTCCGACGACCACGATCCTGCTGACGGTCGTTGGCTGGAAGCTCGGCACCGAGTTCCTCTATGTCACGAGCGGTGCCTACGGCGCTCCCTTCGAGGTGTTCGAGCGAGGGTGCTCCTACATCGCCCCACTCGCGGCGATCACCTGCCGACACATCGTCAGGCGTGAGGAGAAGGGGGTCGACGCCCAGGGACCCGTCCCGATGGCGCACGGTCCCGCAGTGCCCTGACCGGACCCCGCTTCATCGGTCCACCCCGGGTGAGCGCCCGGGGTGGACCGTTCGTTCGTGTTGCCCGGGATAATCTCGAGCAGCCCTAGAACTCCCTTCCGAGGCGGCGAACCACGCCAACCGGTTGCGGCTTCTCCACCCAGGCTTGGAGCCGATCTACGGATTCCGGGCAGCCGGGGACCCTCGACGATTCCCGGGATGAATGCGGCCGAAGCGCAGGCGAGTGGTGAGCGCGAGAACGGGGGCTCGACCGGGCAGCCGCTGATCGAGCTGGCCGGGGTCGCGCGGCGTTACGACATGGGCGAGGTGACCGTGACCGCGCTGGAGAACGTCGACCTGCGGGTCGGGCGGGGCGAGTTCATCGTCGTCCTCGGCCCGTCGGGGAGCGGCAAGACGACGCTGCTCAACATGATCGGCGCGCTCGACTCGCCGACCGAGGGCACGATCCGGATCCTCGGCGAGGACATCACGCGTGCCTCGCGCGCCCAGCTGTTCGAGTTCCGGCGCCGCTCCGTCAGCTTCATCTTCCAGACCTTCAACCTCTTCCCGGCGCTGACCGCACTGGAGAACGTCGAGTTCGGCGCCGACGTCAGTGGCCGCCCCGACGCCCGCGAGCTCGCCGCCGAGACGCTCGAACGGGTCGGGCTCGCCGGCAGGGGCGGCCACTTCCCGCACGAGCTGTCCGGCGGCGAGCAGCAACGGGTGGCGATCGCGCGGGCGCTGGCGACGCGCAACCCGATCCTGCTGGCCGACGAGCCGACCGGGGAGCTGGACTTCCGCACCGGCGTGCAGATCCTCGAGCTGCTGCACGAGCAGACGCACACCGAGGACACCTCCGTGCTGGTCGTCACCCACAACCGCGAGATCGCCCGCGTCGCCCACCGCGTGGTCGAGCTCTCCAGCGGGCGCATCGTCGCCGACGGGCCGAACCCGGGCGGTCCGGCGAGCATCTCCGAGCTGCGCTGGTGAGCATGGGGCGCCGAGGGCTCTGGCTGCGGTGGTCGCTTCGCGATCTGCGCAGCCGCTGGGCCCTGATGCTGGCGATCGGCCTCGTGCTGGCGATCGGCACCGGCGTCTACGCCGGCCTCGGCAGCATGAAGGACTGGCGGATCGCGTCCAACGACGCCAGCTACGAAGCGCTGCGCGCCCACGATCTGGAGATCTCCCTCACCGAGGGGACGAGCGCGCCGACCGGCTCCCTGGAGCGGCTGATCGACGGCATTCCAGCTGCGAGCAGAGTCCAAGCGAGCGAGGAGCGGCTGCGCCTGCCGACCCAGGTCGAGGTTCCGCGGCCAGGGGGCGAATCGCTGCTCACCCCCGCCGAAGTGGTCGGCTCCCCGCTGGGACCCGGAGGAGCGGCGGTCGACGGCGTCTACGCATCCGCGGGCCGCGCGCTGCGCGCCGACGACGAAGGCCGCCCCGTGGCGGTTCTGGAGCGGGGTTTCGCGGACCATCACAACCTGCCCCCGCAGGGGGAGCTGCTGCTCCCGGGCGCCAAGCGGCTTCGCAGCGTCGGCGTCGGCGGCTCGCCCGAGTACTTCATGGTCACCCGCCCCGGCGGCGGGGAATTCGGCGGCGCCGAGGCGCAGTTCGCCGTCCTCTTCACCTCGCTGCGCACCGCGCAGCGGATCGACGGGAGAGCGCCGCGCGTGAACGACGCCGTGCTGCGGCTGCGCGCCGGCGAGCTCGGCCCGGTGAAGCGGCAGCTCGAGCGCGCGCTTGCCGCCGCTGACCTCAGCGGGGAAGTGACGACCCTGAACGAAGACACCGCCCATCGCGTCCTTTACAAGGACGCCAGCGGCGACCAGCAGATGTTCGACGTCTTCGCCTTCCTGATCCTGGCCGGGGCGGCCCTGGCCGCGTTCAACCTGGCGACGCGGATCGTCGAGGCGCAGCGGCGCGAGATCGGGATCGGCATGGCCCTTGGTGTTCCGCCGCGGCAGCTCGCGATCCGCCCGCTGCTGCTCGGGGTGCAGATCGCGGTCGCGGGGACCGTGCTCGGGCTCGGGCTCGGGCTCGCGATGGGCGCCATCTTCCGCGGCGTGCTCGAAGACCTGCTGCCGCTGCCGGTGATGCGCACGCCGTTCGAGCCGGGCGTCTTCCTCCGCGCCGCCCTCGTCGGCCTCATCCTGCCGATCGTGGCGACCGCGATCCCCGTCTGGCGCGGGCTGCGCAAGACGCCGGTGCAGGCGATCAGGGTCGGCTTCCTCTCCGCCCAGGGCAGCGGCATCGCGGGGCTCGCCAAGCGCCTGCGCCTGCCCGGTCCGAGCATCGTCCAGATGCCGATGCGGAACGTGCTTCGGGCACCGCGCCGGACCCTGCTGACGGTGCTCGGAATCGGCGCCGTGCTGAGCGTGCTGGTCGCCTTCATGGGCATGATCGACTCCTTCGACGCGACGGTAGATCGCAGCGAAGCCGAGATCGCCCACGGCAACCCGAACCGGATCGTCGTCTCGCTCGACGGGTTCCACAGCAGCCGGGACGCGCGGCGGATCGTCGCCGGCACCCCCGGCGTCGCCGCGGCGGAACCGCAGCTGACCCTGCCGGTGACGCTCTCGGCGCGGGGGGGCGAAGCCTTCGAGGGAACGGTCACGCTGCTCGACTTCGCAAGCCCCGTCTGGGCGCCGACGGTCACCTCCGGAAGCGCGCCCTCTCCCGGCCGCCCGGAAGCGCTGATATCCGAAAAGGCGGCGTCCGACCTCGGGGTCGGCGTCGGCGATGCAATCACCATCGCCTACCCGCGCCGAGAGGGCGGCGGCTATGGCGAGGCGAGGGCGCAGGTGCGGGTCAGCGGCCTTCATCCCGACCCCTTCCGCAGCTTCGCCTACACGGACCCCTCGGTCGCGGCGCTCGCCGGCCTGCCGGGGAGCGCCAACCGGGTCTCCGCGACCCCCGAGCCGGGGGTGAGCGAGAACCGCATTGCGCGGGCGCTCTTCGACGTGCCGGCGGTCGCCGCGGTGGAACGGGCCACCGCGACGACCGAATTCGTCCGCGATCGGCTCGGCGACTTCGTCGGCGTCCTCCGCCTGATCGAGGGATTCGCGCTCGCGCTCGCGCTCCTGATCGCCTTCAACTCCTCGGCGATCGGCATCGACGAGCGTCGGCGCGAGAACGGCACGTTGCTCGCCTTCGGCATCACGCCCGGACGAGCCGTGGCCCTGGCCGTCGCCGAGGGCCTGATCACCGGCGTCCTCGGCACCCTCGTCGGGCTTGCAGGCGGCTACCTGGTCACCAGCTGGGTCGTCAACCAGACGCTGCCCGAAACCCTCCCCGACCTCGGGCTCCTGGTCGAGATCGCACCCGCCTCGCTGCTCACCGCAGCTGCCGTCGGGGTCGCCTCCGTCGCCCTCGCGCCCCTGTTCAGCGCCCATCGCATCCGCCGCATGGACGTGCCATCGACCCTGCGAGTCATGGAGTAGGGACAGAGGTATGCCTCACCCCGGCCCCGACACCGTGGTCGGCGCGATCGAGAACGTCGTCCACGGCTGAGTCAGACACCTGTCCGGCTTCCTTGTTCCCTTCCCCGCGCCTACCTACGCTCGACCCGCAATTCAAACGGCCGTCTCACCGTGAAATATCGAGCGGCCGAAGGGAAGGAAACGATGTTCAAGACCTGGGACTTGGGAAGCCGCCTGCGCAGCGGGATCCTGATCGCGCTCTTCGCGATCACCGCGGCGTTCGCTGCCGGCACGCAAGCGCTGGCGCCCCCATTGGCTTCCGCCGAGCGGTTCGATTGCTCCACCGAACCGGATAAATGCGGCGACGAGGGTTCGGCCACCGGGACGCCCGGCAGCTCCTCTCAGTCGAATGGCAGCGACATCTGGAGCGCCAGCAGCACCGTCTGGGGTTCGCATGGCACTGACAACCTCGACTGGAGCTCCCTCCCCGGGGACCCCGAAAAAGGGCTCCTGGACGGGCTGGGCCAGCCGAATCTCCCCTCGCTGGATCCAACGTACGTCGCTCGACTGAAGAAGAGGGAGCTCATCAGCCCCACGTTTGTCCGCAGCGACCTGCGCCCCGGTGACCTCTCCGTGCTGACCGAGGATTGCTATCGCCTCTCCGCGGCGGCCGATTCGCTCGACGTCGCCGTGAACAAGATCACTGGGCACGTTGATCGCCTGACGGATCACGGCTTTGACGTTGCCGCTTACTACGCCCTCAAGGTCCTGAACAGGCTCAGGGGAAGACTGTCGGACCGGATGGACGAATACCGCCTCTTGTACTGCGGCTCCGTCCTGAGCCTGGACGGACGTGACTGACCCAAGCTGAGAGCACCGCGCCCACTCCGTACCAGCGGGGGTGGGCGCGCGAGTGCGACGGAGCGCTCAAGGGGGTTCCTCGGTAATCCCCCACAAACCCGGATGCCTTCGTCAAGTCGGCGTCCCCTGCGGCCGATGCAAGGCGCAGACGCCCGATGGCCACGCCGAGCGCAAGACCTCGCTCCCGCCCAAAGGATCCCGGGCCCGCCGAGGAAGGGCCTCCGGAGCTCTTGCTCGTCAAGAGCGACGAACCGGCCGTCCACGAACTGGAGCGCACGCCGAGCGAACGGCGGCGCCTCTACGTTCGGCTGCACCTGAAGCTGACGCTGGTGATCGCGATCAGCCTCGCCTGGGCCGCCTTCTCCACCTGGCTCGCACTGCCCTGGATCGAGGAGCTGGGAAGCTCGATCACGGTGCCGCTGGCGGCCCTCGTGATCGGCGGGATCGCGATCGTCCCCGGCTACCTGAACGCGAACCTGATCTCCTCGCTTCTGATCGACCGGCCGCCGCCGCTGCGCTTCGACCTCGAGTTCCCGGCGGTGACGGTGGTGGTCGCCTGCTTCAACGAGGAGGCGACGATCGAGGAGACGCTCGACTACGTCGGCGCGCAGGAGTATCCCGGCGAGCTGAAGGTCCTCGTCGCCGACGACGGCTCGACCGACCGCACGGTCGAGGTCGCCCGGGCGAGGGCCGCCGTCGATCCGCGCATCGTCGTGCGCCGCTTCAGCCACGGCGGCAAGGCACGCACCCTGACCCGCGCAGTCGATCAGGTGAGCACGCCGCTGATCGCGACCGTCGACGCCGACACCCTGCTGACGCCCTCGGCGCTGAAGCGGATCGTCGCCCGCCTGCTGATCTCCCCGCCCGACACGGTCGCGGTCGCCGGCGCCGTGTTCGTGCGCAACTCGCGGCGCAACTTCTTCACCAAGGCGCAGGAGTGGGACTACTTCCTCGGGATCGCCTCGGTCAAGCGCCAGCAGGGCCTCTTCCAGGGCACGATGGTCGCCCAGGGCGCCTTCAGCGTCTACCGGACCAACGCGGTGAAGGCCGTCGGCGGCTGGCCGGACCGGATCGGGGAGGACATCGTCCTCACCTGGGCGATGATGCGGCGCGGCGGCCGGGTCGGCTACGAGCGCACCGCGATCGCCTTCACCGGCGCGCCCGAGAGCCTCGCGGCCTTCTCCCGCCAGCGCCGCCGCTGGGCGCGGGGGATGATCGAGGGGCTGCACGAGCACGGCACCGCGCTGCTCGCCGGCGGGCGCTCCAGTGCCCACGCCGTGCTCGTCGACTTCGTCTTCCCCTACATCGACCTCGTCTACTCGATCGCCTTCCCGATCGGGATCGTGCTGGCGCTGTTCGGCAACTTCGCGATCGTCGGCCCGCTGACCCTGCTCGTGCTGCCGCTCAACGCCCTCCTCTCGCTGATCATGTTCCGGCTCAGCCGGGAGTCCTTCGAGGAGGTCGGGCTCAAGGTGCGCCGCAACCGCGTCGGCTTCCTCGCCTACCTGTTCACCTACCAGCTGATCATGTCGCCGCTCTCGGTGATGGGTTACGCCCAGGAGGTGCTGGGGGCGAAGCGGCGATGGTGAAGCCATCGCCGCTCGGCCCAGCGACCGGGGACCGGTGGGTCCCTTCGTGGCTGCTCGGCGGCCTCCTCGGCTACATGGCCCTCTACCTCGCCTGGCTGGCGCTCGGCGCCAGCTTCGCGCACGAGACGATCGGCGACCTCGCCTTCCTGCCGCTCACCGCGCTTGCCGCGTACGCCTGCTGGCAGGCGGGAGAGCGGGCCGGCAAGTTGCCGGGCATGCGCTCGGGCTGGCGCCTGATCGGCCTGGCGATGGCCGCCTACGGGCTGGGCGACGCAGTCCAGCTGGCCTATGAGGCCGCGACCGGCGAACTCCCGCCCGTCTCCCTCGCCGACCCGCTCTACCTCGCCTTCTATCCCCTGTTCCTGGCCGGCATCCTGCAGTTCCCCTGGGTCGCCGGCGCGCGCGGGCACCGCACCCGGGCCCTGCTCGACGGCATCACGATCGCGCTCGGCGGCAGCGCGATCGTCTGGTACGTCGTGCTCGGGCCGACCGCCTACTCGGGCGCCACCAACCTGCTGGAGAACCTCGCCGCGCTCGCCTACCCGGTGGGCGACCTGATCCTGATCGGCGCGCTCGCCTGGCTCTGGACCGGCGGCGGGCCGGCTCAGATCCGCCACCCGCTGGGCCTGCTCTCGCTCGGCCTCCTCCTCTTCGTCACCGGCGACGTCCTCTACACCTGGACCGTGCTGCACGAAAGGTATGCCGGCGGAGACTGGCTCGACGCCCTGTGGCTGTTGGCGATCGCCGCCTTCGTCCTCGCCGGGTCCTCCCAGCCGGTGCTCGAGGACTCGCAGGGCAGGCCGGACACAGCCGCGCCGGGCTGGATCGCCGCGCTCCCCTACGCGGCGGCGCTCGCGGTCTTCGTCATGCTGATCGGCTCCCAGGCCAAGGACAGCTTCTTCCCCGGCCTCAGCCTGACCCTGACGGGAGCGCTGGTGGTGATCCTCGTGCTCGGCCGCCAGTACCTGGTCCAGCGGGAGCTGGTCACGACCAACGACGAGCTGCGCGGCGCCCAGGCGGAGCTGGCGGCGCTCGCCACCACCGATCCGCTCACCGGCCTGCCCAACCACCGCGCCCTCGCCGACGCGATGGCGCGGGAGTTGGATCGCGCGCGCCGTTTCCAGCGCCCCTGCTCGCTCCTCTTCGTCGACATCGACTACTTCAAGGCGCTGAACGACGGCTGCGGACACGCCGCGGGGGACTCGGTCCTGCGCGAGCTGGGGGAAGTGCTCGCGGCCTCGCTGCGAAGGGTCGACACCCTCGGCCGCTGGGGCGGCGAGGAGTTCGTCGCCGTGCTGCCCGAAGTCGGCGCCGCGACGGCGCTCGCCACCGCCGAGCGGCTGCGGGCGAACGTCGCCGAGCACGTCTTCCCAGTCGCTTCGGGCACGCACCTGACGGTCTCGATCGGCGCCGCCACCTACGGCCAGGACGGGCTCGCCCCCGGCACCCTGCTCGAGGCCGCCGACAGGGCGATGTACGCGGCGAAGCGCATGGGTCGCAACCAGGTCTTCAGCGCGTCGGACCCGGTGGTGGCGGCGGTCGGGCAGGGGGAGGACGGCACCGACGCCGACGAGCGCGCGGCGATGGGCGCGGTCGACGCCCTTGCATTGCTCGTCGACAGCCGCGACAAGGGAACCGGCGAGCACGTCGCGCACGTCGCCCACCTGGCCGAGCGCGTCGCGCTCTCCCTCGGCGCGTCGCCGAAGGAGGCGCGTGAAGTGGCCCTCGCCGCCAAGCTGCACGACATCGGCAAGGTCGCCGTGGCGGACTCGATCCTGCGCAACCCCGGCCGCCTCGATGCGAACGAAAGGGAGCTGATGCGCCGGCACCCGGCGATCGGCGCCGACGTCGTCTCCCGCGTCGGCCGCCTCGCCAGCCTGGCGCCGATCATCCGCAGCCACCACGAGCACTTCGACGGCAACGGTTACCCGGCCGGGCTGCGGGGGGAGGAAATCCCTCTCGCGGCGCGGATCGTGGCTGCCGCCGACGCCGTCGACGCGATGACCAGCGACCGACCCTACCGCCGGCACATGGACATCGAGCAGGCCCGGCGGGAGCTGAAGCGGGCGGCGGGGACACAGTTCGATCCCAAGGTCGTCGAGGCGCTGGACGAGATCCTCGCCGAGGAAGCCGAGCAGGCGCTCGCCGCGAAGCCGAGCTTGTAGGTCAGTCCCGCCCTGGATACAGGTTCGGGATCATCTCGCATTCGAGCAGGGTGAATTCGTCCTTCCTGTCTCCCCACTCCGCGTCCCATTTGTCCCGGACCCGCTGAAACGGACGCCTCGCAGCCCAACCGTCGAGCCGATCGATCAGGTTATCCACCCTCTGCACCTTGCGGGCGAGAGTCCCCATCCTCAACGAAAGCCTCCCGCAGTCGTCAGTCAGCACATCGAGGTCGCCGGGGTGATCCAGGCTCCGAATCCTCCTCGGGTCCAGATAACCGCGGTCGGCCCAGTACTCGATGTAGTCACCGTCCAACGCTTTCGTAGGACTCGGATCGGGCGCCAACGGGGTGGGGTAAAGATCATCCGTGCCGTGCGTTCCCCAAACGCTGCTGTTGTCGCTGAAGATGCCGCTGCCGGTCGACCCGATGGAGCCCGTGTTGCCTCCGGTTGCGCCGTTTGCACAGCTTGCGTAATCGCCTGCAGCAGTGCAGTCGATTATCTCCGCGGAGGCGACCGAGGCTGCGAGCCCGTGCGCGCCTGCGAACGCCGCAGCCGCCGCGAAGAGCGCGCAGGCGACCCGGCCGCGGAGGTGGTCGTTCAGATTCCAGATCCTGGGCATCGCGCACGACCCTAGGTAGGCGAGCGGGACTGAACAAGAGCGGCGGACAGGTGTCCTATGGCTGCGCCGGGCGGGCGCCGCGCTAACTTCCCGAGCGCTGTGGCAGATCACGAGCGGCACAGCTCCGGCAGCACCTTTCCGCGGCGGCGGCGCGGGCGACAGGGCACCTACTCGATCGTCGCCTTCGACCCCGGGACGGGCGCGATGGGCGTCGCGGTCCAGTCGCACTGGTTCTCCGTGGGCTCCCTCGTGACCTGGGCCGAGGCGGGCGTGGGAGCGATCGCGACCCAGGCCAACGTCAACGTCTCCTACGGGCCGAGGGGGCTGGAGCTGCTGCGAGGGGGCGCGGCGGCGCCCGCGGTGCTGGAAGCGCTGACCGCGGAGGATCCGCAGGCGCAGACGCGCCAGGCGGCGATCGTCGACGCGCGCGGCGGGGTCGCGGCGCACACCGGCGAGGAGTGCATGACGTTCGCCGGCCAGACGACCGGCGGGGAGCACTCCTGCCAGGCCAACCTGATGGCGACCGACGGCGTCTGGCCGGCGATGTCGGAGGCGTTCGCGGGCGCCGCCGGCGGCCTCACCACCCGCCTGCTCGCCGCGCTCGACGCCGGCGAGGCGGCGGGCGGGGACGTGCGCGGGCGCCAGTCGGCGGCGATCCTCGTCGTGCCCGCGACGGGCGATCCCTGGGAGACGATCGTCGACCTCCGGGTCGAGGACCATCCCGAGCCGCTGGTCGAGCTGCGGCGCCTCGCCGGGCTGCACGACGCCTACGTCCTCGCCGGCGAGGGGGACGAGCTGGCCGGAGCGGGCGACCACGACGCCGCCGCGCGCCGCTACGTCGAGGCCCACGAGCGCGCGCCCGAGAGCGCCGAGCTCGAGTTCTGGGCCGGGCTGGCGCTGATCCAGCGCGGCGAGCGGGAGCGCGGCCTCGCCCATCTGCGTGCTGCGATCGCCCGCGGCCGCGGCTGGCGCGAGCTGCTCGACCGCCTCGATCCCTCGACCGCCCCGGCGGCGGCCGAAGCCCGCGCCCTGCTCGAAGCCGAGTAGCTGCGGCGGTCGGCCCTAGTGGTTGGCCGAGCGGTTGGTGAGCGCCTGGTAGGTCCGGCACGGCTCCCCGCGCAGCCCCGGGCAGGGCGGCAGCGCGGTCGGCACGCTCACGCCGGGCACGACCGGCAGCAGGAGGCTCGAGGGCATGCGTTTGGAGTAGGCGATCGCGACCTTCGCGCTGCCTTTCGGGCGGGTCTGGTCGAAGGCCCAGATCGGCTGCGTGCCGTTGGGCGCGGCGATCGTGACGCGGATGCGGGAGCCGGCGCGGTAGGCGTGGCCCTCGTAGTAGAGGGGGACGGTGACCTTGACGAAGCGGTTCGGCGGGAGCGGTGAGACGTCTGCCCTGCGCAGGCTGAGCACGGGCTCCAGCGGGGTGCTCTTGCGGCGGTCGAGCTTGCGCTCGTTGCCGCGCACCCAGCCGTTCTGGACGAAGGTCTCGTTGCCGTCGGGGCGGACCTCGCTGATCGTCGCCTGCAGGTCGACGTTCGGGGTCGAGGAGCGGACCCAGAGCCGCACGGCGCCGGCGCCGATCACCGTGGTGTTCTCGGCGAGGGGTGCGGTCAGGTAGGAGACCGCGGTGCCCGGCGGGTTCGGTTCCCATTCGTATTTCGGCAACGCGGTCCACAGGCCCCCCGAGCCCGCGGCGGTGTCGCCCTTGAAGTCCGTCCTCGGCAGCGCCTGCGCGTTCCAGGTGAAGGCGTCCGCGTGGCGGCCGGCCGGGGGCCGGCTCGCCAGGGCGCCACCGGTCGAGAGGTACCAGGCCTGCGCCCTGGTACCTGGGATCGGGAACCGGTCGAACGACGCTTCGAAGCCCGGATAGGGCATCCCCGGCGAGGGCCCTCCGGCACCGCTGTCGAAGAGCACGCGGACCGGCTTCAGGGCTTCGAACGCGGCGAGCGCGCCTTCGTAGGTGGGCTGCAGCTGAATCGGGTCCGGCGGCAGCGTCACGCCGGGGATGCCCATCGCCTGCGCGTAGATCAACGGCGCGGCGGCCTGGAGCGCCGGCGCGTGCACGATCGGCGCTTCCTTCGCCACGTAGAGCTCGAGGAAGTCGTAGAGGCGGTTGAAGGTCGCGGGGTCGAGCGAGTCGACGTGGGTGCCGTTGGTGAAGGTGAACCACCTGCGCCGCGTCCCGGTGAGGTGCTCCGCCAGGTCCGCGCAGTGCCCGCCGGTCTGCTCGTCGGTCCACTGGCAGGCCATGAAGGTCGGCGCCTGGATCCTGTGCACGAAGGTGATCGGCGCGAGCGGGTCGGCGACCTTCGCGCGGTAGTGACTGTTGGCCCTGATCTTGGCCAGCAGGTTGGTCGCCTCGCCGTGCAGGACCTGGTTGTCCCGGCAGGTCCCGTCGCCTTCCTGGATGCGCTTGTAGGCCCAGGCCTGCCCGCCGCTCGGCGATGCCGGCTGGGCGTCGTGGACCCGGTCCTTCGCCCACGGCACGGCGAACCCGGTGTTCAGCAGGCCGCCCGGGTAGAGCGTCGTCTGCGTGCTGTCGAGCACCGAGAGCGGGGAGATCGCGGCCAGGCTCGGCGGGTTCGTCGCGGCGGTGAAGAGCTGGC
>AR_comb_assmDRAFT_10228703_pt1 | contig 15170 bp, 12 predicted proteins | sample ArasoioldDNA_FD_10543 | JGI IMG/M metagenome (IMG submission 10543) | reverse complement strand
GCGATGGCGATTACGCCAGGCAATACAACAATAATAGGCATCAGCATTTTTGGGATGGCCGCAATGATGGGCGTGCGTTGTGCATCTCTCATATTCTTTGCAATCATGGCCCGCTGTACCACCAGGAAGTCGGTACACCAATATCCAAACGACATCACAAATCCCAACCCAAAAATAAGCGACATAAAATGCAAGCCCATGGGATTGGCATCCGGGTCTCCCATATATTTCCAGGCGTGAGTCAGTTGGGGTTGCAATTGATCTTTTATGTTTTGCCAACCTCCTGCATCTTGCAGTGCTACTATCACTAATGGAGAAAGTCCCAGCACAATGAGAAAGAATTGCAATACCTCGTTATATACTGCGCTCGTCAGTCCGCCCATGAAAGTATAGATCATAACAATCCCCGCAGCAATCCATATGGATACGTCGAAGTCCCAGTGAAGAATAACTTCCAACAATTTTGCCAGCGCATATAATGAAATGCCTGAAGAGAAAACCGTCATCACTGCAAATGAAATGGCATTGAGTCCCCTTGTTTTTTCATCGAATCGAAGTTTAAGGTATTCAGGCACACTCCTGGCCCTACTGCCATAATAGAATGGCATCATGAAAACACCCAGGAAAACCATCGCGAATATGGCGCCTACCCAATAAAAATGCACTGTCATGATTCCATACTTTGCACCCGAAGCCACCATCCCAATCACTTCTTGTGCGCCAAGGTTGGCAGATATGAAGGCAAGACTGGTGATCCAGAGAGGAATACTCCGGCTACTGGCGAGAAAGTCGTTGCTCGACTTTATTTTTCTTTTGATAATAAATCCAACAGCAATGACGAACAAAAAATAAAGTGTGATGATGAGATAGTCCGCGGTATGTAATTTCATATTGGCAGTAGTCTATGAAAAATTGATTTCACAATATATCCTATTTGTAGTTACGAAAATTGAGGCTGTAATATTTGGTAAGGTGTAAGCCCATTAGAAAGATCTATTCGTTCGGATGGTTATAGAAATTGAGGGAATTCGAGAAAATTTCAGTTTAGGAGGTCCAATGCCTCACAAAAAACGAGAATTTCATTTAGAATTGTGGCGAAAATACTCGACCTTTAATTCAACTAAAATCGATAGCAAATGCCGGCTTCAAAAGATAAATTAACCGAGAAAGAATTGAACCCTCTCGCCAGTCTTGATGAATGGGAAGATGCGGTATTAGAACGATATCCAGAACCTGGCGTTCCTGCCAAAACAAAAGACGAATACAGAAATTACGAGGATCCTGCGCGCGATACTGTGAGAGAATTCTATCGGTTAAATCACACTTATCAGACCTATGATTTTGTAAGTGAGAAAAGAGCCGATTATTTGAAATTCGATAAGAAGGAAATGCCCGTTTGGCAGGCCTTCGATTTTCTTAATCAACTGGTAGATGATTCAGATCCCGATACCGACCTTGATCAGTTCCAGCATTTGTTACAAACTTCAGAGGCGATTCGCAGAGATGGTCATCCTGATTGGATGGTACTCACCGGCCTCATGCACGACATGGGTAAGGTCCTTTGTTTATTCGGAGAGCCACAATGGGCAGTAGTGGGTGACACTTTTCCTGTTGGATGCGCATATTCAAATAAAGTGGTATACCCTGAATATTTCAAAAACAATCCCGACTTCCAAAACCCAGAACTCAATTCAACACTCGGCGTTTATAAAGAAGGTTGTGGGTTGAGAAATGTGAACATGTCGTGGGGACATGACGAATATGTGTACCAGATGTTGAAAGACCACCTTCCTGAAGAAGGTCTTTATATGTTGAGATATCACTCTTTCTATGCATGGCATCGTGAAGGAGAATACAGTTATTTATTGGATGATCATGATAAGAAGATGTTGAAATGGGTACAGCTATTCAATCCATATGATCTTTATTCAAAGAATCCAGTGCCGCCAAATTGGAAAGAGTTGAAGCCATACTATGAGGATTTGGTTGCAAAATATTTGCCTTCAACTTTGAAGTTTTAAAAAAAGATAGCGTGCCGAAACACGCTATCTTTTTTGACGACAGAGCACGGACACGACAGGTTTTCACTCTACGTGTTCAATTCGGACGGTATAGTATGCATATACAATTCGTCTTTTATCCGTTGCAACCTCTTTACCGTCTAATCGTTTTTCAAAAACAAGCTTTTTATTGTTTTGCAAGCTGCTCTTTAAAATGAAAATATCTGTGATCGGAGATTGGGTGAGACTCAAAATATCCCGACTCGCATCCGCTAGCTTACTCATATTCTTGATTTCTTCTGGAGTCATTGTGGATGGATCTTTTTTCATCATGGCGGCGTTCGGCGCAACGCCAGACTGATATTTCTCCATGATTTCTTTTTTCAGCCTTTCCATCGCTTCCGGATTGGAATATTCCGCAGCTTTCTTTTTCAGGAGTTCAATATCCAGGAAGCAGGTGTGAAATAAAGAACGCACTTGATTCAATTCCATAGGCCCGTTTGGTGGCAGGTTCCACAAATCTTTTCCATCTTTTGGGAAAAATGCAAAGAATATTGCACTGTCCTTTTCCTCTTTGCAGAAGTCGAGCCTCAAATCAGCGGGTTGAGTTTTCCAGGCCTTGGCTCCAATATACGTAGGTGATATTTCACGGGCTTCCATAGTGGCCTTCACTAAATTAAACTCCATGTATTTCAAATCCGGGCTTTGCAGCGTCCATTTCAAAACGCAATTGGAATCAGGAATTACATTAAATGTGTTCTTGCCAGTTAATTGCGCCGATGTAAATACACCTTCGCCGCCCATTTTTGCATCGGCATCGATATTTACTTCAAACTGGTTTAATGCCAGGTAACCGGAAAGCGAGCGGTCCAATTCAGATTGTGGTAGGCCTAACAACTCTGCCCTTCGAAATAATTCCACGATCCATCTGACATTAAGAAGCACCCGGTAATCTTTCTTATCTGCAGCTTCAGCAAGATATTTTTTTGCGGTGCTTACTGATTGCTCGGCAAGGTCAGCGAATTCGGGCAGGTTATTGATTTCTATTCCCAGCACCTGGTCGGTATGCATTTCTTTTGTTATCAGCTCAAGAAGGAAAGGAATTCTTTTTGCGTCTCCGCGATACTTTGTCCAGGCGCTGGTTAATTTAATATCAATCCGTTTCCTGATGGCAATGATAGCATTCGTCATATCAGGTTCCATATATTCCGCGGTTTTTACATCGTATTTATTTTTTTTTGCCCTGCGAACCCCGAAGTAATTCATCACATTCATAGCTTTCTCCAGCATTTCAGTTTCCTCTTTGAGAAAATCTTTGATGAATTCATCTGATTCTATTTGATAGGCGCGCTGGCGGGCGGAATCACACGCAAAGCAATAATCAAAGTCTTTTTCAGGAGGTGGCGGTGGATCAAAACTGCTTTCACTTTTCATTTTCCCAACATATTTCATCACTTCACCCCAGGTAATGTGAACCCAATCAGGAATTTTTTCGGCCGCAACTGATTCAGGATTTTCGGGTGCAAATCGTATGTCGTTGTTTTTTAGATATGACTTTCCATCGTCTGCCTCATCTATAGCCATATTTACATGCCTTACCAGGCCAACATTTCGAGGGCCGTTGGGCGCCTTCAGAAGCGTTTGGTTAAGTACCTGCTTTCTCTTTTCTTTATTTTCAAGTCTCTTGAGCATCTCACAAAACTTGTCGTTGTTGAAACCTGGTTGACCCACCTTTTGTACGCCGGCACATCCTTCTACCGTGACTTTTCGTGAACTCGGACTATAGGTTACTCTTTTACCTGACTTTGTTTTGATAACGGTATCGTTAATGCCTGTGCCAGTGTACCAAAGTAGCTTAGCAAATTTCAGCACGGCGGGTTGTGCTTGGGCAACACCATGTGCAAAACAAATGGCTAAACAGCACATTGCTTTGAGGGGAAAATAACTTGACATAATATTTAATTTGAGAAGTGAACCAACTCTTAAATTAATCTCATGTCCAGAATCGATAAAATAACTTAAGTGCTATTGCCGCTTTGGCAGGTTAGAAGTAAAATCCAAAGGCAAATACAGTAGTGTCCGGTTTGAATTGCAGTTTGATTTTCCAGGAATTAGTGGTTAAGTATCATTCAAAGATTGAATGATTGATGGTGTTTAAGCATTATTTGAGTAACTTGATTGTCCTCCGTCAACCTCCTCAGTAGATCAAACAATGATTTGAAAAAATCAACATCAAATATTCATCTTTAATTATTGAATTATGGCAATTGAAATGAAGGAAGCCCCATCCAAAATAGGGGTTGAAACAAAATGGAAAGTGGATCCTGCTCATTCAGAGATTCAATTCAAAGTGAGGCACCTCATGATCACCACGGTAACTGGTCACTTCAAAAACTTTGACCTGGAAGTTGAAACAGAAGGAGACGATTTTACCAAAGCAAAAAAAATAATTTTTACTGCTAACGTGGATTCATTGGAAACTAACAATCCGCAAAGGGATACACATTTGAAGTCTGCCGATTTTTTTGATGCCGAAAAAAATAAGCAAATCAACTTCACGGGAAAAAAATATGAAGCAACGGGCGACGAGTACAAGCTCACGGGCGACCTAACCATTAGGGGCATTACCAAGCCAATCACGCTTGCGGTTGAATATGGTGGTGTGGTTGTTGATCCATATGGACAAACCAAAGCCGGATTTACCCTTGCCGGTAAGATCAGCCGAAAAGAGTTTGGCCTTACCTGGAATGCCGTCACGGAAGCAGGACAGATCGTTGTTAGCGATGAAATCAAAATTCATTGCGAGATTCAGTTAATCAAACAGGCGTGAGTGGTGAGTGGTGAGTAGTGAGTGGTGAATGGTGAATGATTTTAGACTAATCAACCCATCAACTTTTCAACTATTCTGCTATCTTTAAGGAAACCTCCTCACATGACCCTAATGCACAAGCACGTACAGCCTGCAGGTTATCTTGTCTTTCCCTGGAGCCTTTTATCCGTGATTGTGATTTTGCTGTTGAACATTTTTTTATCCGGCTGGCTAGGCACTAATGCTGCCTGGATTTCACTCGTATTGATTGTACCCGCGGCTATTCTTGAGAATCTTAAGCTGGGTTATTCAACTATGAAAGTGATGTATAGAAAAATTCTATATTCATTACTCACGTTCATTATAGTCGGCATTGTCTTCGGGATCGCCATAGCGGGCTGGTATTATGAAAGATTCATGAACCTCACCATCCCGAGAGTAAACATTGCATGGTATGTCCTTGTTGCCATCGGCGTGATACTCCTTATTGAGCTAGCTCACATTTTCACGATGCTGAAAGCTGTGAAGAGGGAGTTTATGCAGTTTGAAGAGTGATGGGAATTGGGAAAATTTGCAATTGGGAAATTGGGAAATTGCAATTTGATGGATTTTTTGAAAACTTATATACTCAGGTCTTTATTGAGAGCGAAAGCCTTGAGTATAGTTGCGTATATTTTTATCATGTGTGCCCTTAATGCGTGTGGCGTCAAAAAATCACAAGGAGGTTTCCGCAAGGATGAAGGCTATTTATATTATCATCAATCAAATCCAGAATTAGGGTTTAGGGTATTCGGCGATTATTTTGTTCATTCTCTCGATCCGAAATATTTTAACGATGTTTCCAAGAGTTTTCTAAAATACTCTCTTGGCAAAATTAAGACTACCAAGCCACGGTTAGTATTTGCGGCACACACAACTGTGCATCCATACTACTCTTGCATTTCTACCTTATACGGGAACACAACCCTGGATTCCTCGCTTGTGGATGTATTAAGAAATGAAATGAGATCTTCTCTGGGAATTAAGAACGATTCTTACGCAGTAATTTATACTAATTATGGATCAGCAATAAAATTTGAATACCAAGTTTTGCATCCAATTACAAAGATTCGATCTGCCCATTTAGAGTATTTGATCAATCATAGTGGTAGTATTATTAGGTTTTGCTTTTGGACAACCGAAAGTAACAATGACTTAGTATTCTCCGAAGCAGAGGGGATTATAAAAAACCTCGAGTTTTAAATATTTTGTACGTCAAGTCAATTTCCCAATTTCCCAATTCTTCGCGAAGCGAAGGAACTAAATTCCAAAATCAAGCATAGATTCTTTCGATTGCTGGCCTGAATTTTTCCATGAGAACTTTTCTCTTCAATGACATTTTCGGCGTCATCTCCCCGGTTTCAATGCTCCATTCCTGGGGAAGCAATTCAAATTTCTTGATTTGTTCTACGTGATTGAAATATTTGTTGAAGCTTTCGATTAATTCCTTGTACAACTCAATAACTTTTGGGTGCCTGATCAGTTCATCATTGGAATTAAACTTCACACCATCCATCTTCGCCCACTCTTTCAGATTAGAGAATGAAGGAACGATCAGGGCGCCAACGAATTTTTTTTCAGATCCTACCACCATCACTTGCTCAACATATATTGATTCCTTGAGTTTTTCTTCAATAGGCAAAGGCGCTACATATTTCCCGCCACTGGTTTTAAATAATTCTTTTTTCCTGTCTGTTATTTTCAAAAATTTTCCATTCACCATCGTGCCGATATCGCCTGTGAGAAACCATCCGTCTTTAATGACCTCCTTGGTTAGATCATCTCTTTTGTAATAGCCCATCATAATGTTTGGCCCTTTACACAGGATTTCACCATCTTCTGCAATCTTCACTTCAATCTTATCAATTAACGGTCCAACCGTTCCAAACATTCTTTCCTTTGCGTTGTAACGATTCACACTGATTACAGGTGAAGTTTCGGTAAGGCCATAACCTTCCATGATTGGGATCTGGGCGGCTGTGAAGATTCTAATCAACCTTACCTGTGCGGCGGCGCCACCTGAAACAATACATTTTAAATTGTTTCCCAGTGCTTCTCGCCATTTAGCAAAAACAAGTTTGTTTGCCAAAGCCAGTTGCATTCTGTACCACGCAGGCAGAGCCTTATTTATTTCATATTTATTGGCCAGATCATGCGCCCAGAAGAATAGTTTTCTTTTGATTCCCTTGAGTTCATTTCCTTTGGCCATGATCTTGTCGTACACTTTCTCTAGTAAACGCGGCACTGTCGTAAACATCTGAGGCTTTACCTCCTTCAAATTCTCCCCAATTGTTTCAAAACTTTCGGCATAATAAATAGCGGTTCCGTTGAAGAGATATAAATACGTAACCATTCTCTCGAAAATGTGGTTCAACGGGAGAAAACTTAAGGCCTTGTTTCGTTCGCCGGGAGGAAAGCAGGGAATACAGGCAAGCACATTCGACAAAATGTTACGGTGGGAAAGCATTACACCTTTTGGCGTGCCCGTTGTACCAGAAGTATAAATGATTGTGGCAAGATCTTCATACTTGATAGTGTCGGCTATTGACTTGATTCTATTCAAAGTTTCTGTATCGGCAGCACCCAATATTTCTTTCCAGTGTCTTGCGCCGGATACGTGTTCAAATGTAAATATCTCTTTAACCGAAGGAACTTTGTTTATTACAGTCGTCACTTTGTGAAAAATCTCTTCGTCATTTACAAAAACAAGCTTCACTTGCGCATCATTCAGCACAAACTCCAATTCATTGACGTTGATGGTGGGATATATGGGTGTGAGGACGGCGCCAATTTGCTGAACTGCCAAATCCAGCATGATCCATTCGGGTCTATTCTTAGAAAGGATGGCCACCTTGTCTCTTCCCTCCGGAGTCATGTTGCCTTTGGAAATACCCAAGGAAAGCAGACCTGCACTAATCTTATTGACTGTTTCAGCTACCTCGGTAGTGCTAAAGCTCTTCCATTTCCCACCTTCCTTTGAATTCAACATGTCGGGAATTGGATTTTTTTCCACGTTATAGGCAATGCAATCGAATAGTCTTCTCAATTCCATTTTTGGGGACCAATTTGAGGTGTTTCAATATAGTGATTTAGCTTCGAAGTACAAAGGCGGCTCAACATTCGTGAGCCGTGAGCGCAGCCGAGAAACGAAATTCAGGATTTTGCTTCGAAGTACTTAGACGCAGTTCTAATGCCGAAGCTTCGTTGCATCATTTGAGCCTTCATTCTCCGGAGTACAAAGACAGAAGTCTTATACTCGCTATTCATAATAAACGGGAAGAACCCTATTATTTCCACGTGAATGACCTCCCTTTGTTTAGTTAAAGACTCAAGATCAATGGATCTTGTTGTAGCTGTTTATGGTAAACAAACATATTTCCAAAAATGAGGCAAACCTTAGCTTATTACAATAACATTTAAAGAACAACCGGAGTTGGAAAACAAGATCAGAGTGTTCCATTCCATTTTGGTGACTCGAGGTTAGGGCTTCCGTCTTTGTACTCCCGAGGATTAGCGCCGAAGAGCAGGAGAGCCTTCAACAAACCTAGTGCGTCTAAGTACTTATTCGCTTACTTAGATGCCACCGACTGATAATACTGATTGCCCGGTAACTTAAACACCCTTCCTTTCTGGAAGTTGGTAAATTTTGCATACTCCTCTGCATGTGTGTTTGTCCATTGTTGGAATGCAGAAAGATCTTGTACAGCTCCGAAGATCCACTGGTTATAGGCATCGAACATGCCCTCTTTTAAAAGTTGTCGCTGATATTCGAAAAGCCGAAAGGGATATTTCGAGGCTTCCTTGTCATCCCACTCAAGGATAAACCTGGTACGCAGAACAGTGAGTGATTCAGGAGTAATTCCCTGCGTAACAGTACCTGATTGTTTATTGATCGTGTTCAGAAATGCGGATACAAACGGATTTTTGGTGTCTTGCTTGTTCAGCACATCCTTGTCAACAAAAAGTTTTTTGTACGACTGCAGCACCAAGTCTTTGATTTCTGCCGTGCGCTTGCTATAACTTTCAAGATTAAGGAAGATCTCTCCGTAAATGATCGGCCATACTTTGTCGAATGTGAAGTAATAATGCAAAGCTGCATTGTAATAGTTGGACGCATAATTCGGGTCAGCCTCTATACCTTTCTCCCAGAATTTAATGGCCGAATAGTCCTGTTTCGTCCAAAGCATTTCACCATATTCATTATATAGAACTCCGCTATTCGGAAATCTTTTTAATCCTTCTTTGTAGAGTCGCTCACAATCTTTTCTCTCTTCAATTGCTTTGTAGATCATTCCCATTATCTGGTAAGTCTGCACATCCGCATCCGCTCTTTCAGGCAATGGCAGCGCAACCTGTTTTGCTTTCACAAAGTCACGCTGCAGATAATAAGTAAATGCTATCTCTTTCAGGATTTGTAAGTCGTTAGGTTGTTGCTCCAATGCGCGATTCAACACCAGGACGGCATTTTGATAATCACCCTGCCTTTGAAATGAACGGGCAGTTTCAAACAGAGTCTTCGTGTCCTGGCAAAATGCGCCAATCGTTATTGATAAGAAAACCAGGGAGAAAATTAATTTCCGCATATCGTCAAAGTTATTGCTTCGCTTTAAGGCTCAAAACCAAGCCTTGTTAAAATTTCAATATTCGTAAATCAAATGTGTCAGCAATCCATCGCGTAGTTTAGGTTCAAACCAAGTAGACTTGGGCGGCATCACATTCCCTGAATCGGCTATATCAAACAATTGTTGAATGGAAACAGGATGAAGGCTGAATGCCACTGCCATTTCACCATTATTCACGCGTTTTTCCAATTCGCCTAATCCACGTATGCCACCTACAAAATCTATGCGCTTATCGGTCCGTTGGTCTTTGATTCCAAGAATTGGGGCGAATAGGTTCTCTTGCAGAATGGTAACGTCCAGAACACCTATCGGGTCTTCATCATTATAAGTGCCTTCTTTTGCCGTCAATTTAAACCATTGTCCGGGAAGATACATGCCAAATTCGTGCAAGTTTTGAGGCGAGAAAGCTTTATCCACCTTTTCAATGTCAAATTTTTTGCTGACCTTCTTTTCGAATTCTTTCTCATCAAGGTCATTCAAATCTTTTACCACGCGATTGTAATCCATAATGCGCAACTGGCTGGCAGGAAATAAAGTGGTAAGAAAATACTCGGCTCCTTCAGTAATATTGTTTCCAAGTGCCTTTCTCACTTTAGCCGCAGAGGCCGCACGATGATGACCATCGGCAATGTACGTCTGAGGAATTTTTTTGGCGAAGATCTTTGTGATTTGACCTATTGTATCAGTATTGCTGATGATCCATATGCGGTGTGCAATGCCATCGTCTGCCACAAAATTGTATACGGGACTATGCGCTTTTTTCCATTCATCAATGATATGATCTAGTTCTTCTTCATTCCGGTAGGCGAGAAATACATTCCCGGTTTGTGCGCCGGTTGTTGTGATATGGTTGATACGATCCTGTTCTTTCTCCGGCCGGGTGAACTCATGCTTTTTAATTACATCTTCCTCGTAGTCGTCAACGCTGCTGGCGCATACCAATCCTGTTTGACTCCTTCCATTCATCTCGAGTTCATAAATGTAGTAGCAGGGCTTCTCTTCTCTAAACAAGATTCCCCGTTGCAGAAAGGCTTGCAAATTTTCCTTCGCTTTTTCATACACTTCCGCAGAATGAATATCAACAGTTTCGGGTAGATCAATTTCGGCCTTTGTCACATGCAGAAATGAATTTGGATTTCCTCTTGCTTCCTTCCGCGCTTCCTGACTATTGAGCACATCATAAGGCCTGGAAGCTACCTGTTTCGCGAATTGTGGTTGTGGACGTAATGCCTTAAATGGATAAATTATTGCCATACAATTTCTGTTGCACGGCTGCAAACATATAGAAAGCCTGCCAATTCAAAATCGCTTTCCAATGGAAGCTCCAATCCAGGGAGTGGTGGCGTATCTATTTATAATAGGGGTTGCGCTAACTCGCCACATCACCGAATGTTTGGTGTGGCGCCTATAACCTACACTGGGAACAAAATTGGCAGAATTGTTTTCCCCGTAATAATGATCATAGTCGAAAGTTCTTCTGTCGAACGTAGCAAAGGTTAAGCCCAGGCCTGCCTCAATGAAGGATCGGTTATTCTTTAATGGAAATAGATAGTTCAGCCCAATTGGCACCGTCACATAAAATGCTTGCTCAACATAAAATCCAAATCCAAATCGAAAGCCCAATCCTGGTTTTTCAGTGACCTGCCGTTCATAATTCACGGATCCAAGCAGGCCATTTCCTCCAGCCTCCAGGTAAATATCGTTTTTTTCAAATGTTGTTTGGGCACTTAGTTGAGAGCTGAACAATGCCACGATGGGAAGGAGTGGAAGTAATTTCATTGGTTTAGGTTTGCTTCACTGAATTTACCAACACGGGGGTGCATACTTCAAAATACCAGCATTAATAATTCCACAAATTTCATACCTCACACATTGCTCATCAACGCTGAGAAATGTGTTTGGAAGGATAGATTTGCCCTGATGTGAAGCAAACAACCCATGAGGTTGGTGAGTATTCTGACGCTTCAGAAAGCAAAATGTTGTGGTAATTGTAGCAGTAGAACCTAAAAAAACCTCTTTCGAACATATGCGCCATATGTGAGAGCACCACAATTAAGCTACCACTAAAAAAGAAAATCTTATTAATTGATCACGCCTTAGAGGAGGTAAAATATCTCATCAGGTCAGTCAATACCCTCACACTTTCTAATGTAACGGCATTGTAGAGTGAAACCCTGAAACCGCCAACAGAACGATGTCCTTTCACCCCAACCATTCCCTCTTCTTTGCAAAGCTTTAGAAACTCTGACTCCAGGTTTTTATCTTCCATGGTGAATACCACATTCATTTTGCTGCGATCTTCTTTTGCTACCGGCGGTGTAAATATTGCCAAATCATCAATTGTTTTATAGAGAAGATTTGCCTTTTCATTATTGATCCTTTCAATTGCAGCTACACCTCCCTGTTGCTTCAACCACCTCAATGTGAGCAAACAAACATAAATTGGAAATACTGGCGGAGTGTTCAACATTGATCCGGCCTCAATATGTTGCCGATAATCCATCATCGACGGCAAATTGCGATTCACCTTTCCAAGTATATTCTTATTTACGATCACCATGTTCACGCCCGCAGCTCCAATATTTTTTTGAGCTCCTGCATATATCAGCGCAAATTGTTTGAAATCCATTTGCCTGCTCAGGATATCACTACTCATGTCGGCAACAATTGGAACATTCGTGCCCGGTACAAAATGCATTTGTGTTCCTTCGATGGTGTTGTTAGTTGTGTAATGAAAATATTTTGAGTCTGATGGTATGTCGAAATTCTTTGGGATGTAAGTGTAACCTTTGTCCTTTGAACTTGCCACCACATTTACTTTTCCAAAAACGTTCGCTTCCTTGATGGCTTTCTTTCCCCAGACCCCACAATCAAGGTATGAAGCAGTTTCATCTTCCTTTAATAAATTCATCGGAACCTGGAAAAATTGCGTGGAGGCACCCCCATGAAGGAACAATACTTGCTGTTCATCACTCAGGTCCATTAGTTCTTTCACTAACGCCACCGCTTCATCTAATACTTGCTGAAACAATTCAGTACGGTGCCCGATTTCGAGAATCGATAGTCCGGTGTTGTTGAATTCCATCACGGCTTGCGCTGCTTGTTCAAATACCTGCTTTGGTAAAATGGAAGGCCCTGCGTTGAAGTTGTGCTTTGTCAATGTCTTCACTTGTTGCATTTGGCAAATTTAGTGAATAGTGAGTAGTGAATAGTGAGTAGTGAGTGGTGAGTAGTGAACCTTCTCGCTCCGAAACAGGCAATAGGCAACAGGCAACATGCAATCTTGGTGGCAGTTGCCCCATTAACTAGTTGCCACATAATAAACTAAGCTCTAAGATCTTTCGAAGTCAGAGGTCCATCGATAAAATGAGTTGCCTATTGCGAATAGCCAGTTGCCAATTCCGGAGCGTGCATTGTCAATGTTCACGTTGTCCACCATTCCTCCAAGCCATATTCAACTCGTCAAATTCTTTCAACTCCGCTTCAGAGAATTCAATATTTGAAAGATTTTTAAGATCAGGTTGTCCCGCGTTAACCCAGGCTGTAAACCAGAAGTTGGCAACGGATTGAATGGATTCTCTCATTCTCCTTTCAATCATATTGTTCAGAATCTCATTGTATTTCAGGCTATAGGCGGTTGAATATTGTTTAATCAACATGCCATTGCGTAGCTCAAATGCAAAACGCTGATCAGGCGCCACCTGTTGGCTCAATTGCTTTTCTATTCTTAAGACTGTATCCGCCGCGGCCGCGCTTTCCAGGAATTTTTTCCACGTGTATTTCAAGGGATCGGGAATATAAGCAGCTTTACCAAGCAAAAAATCCCATTCGGTTTCTGCCAGCAATTCCGGTATGCGCGATTCCCAAAAAGCATGAATCCCTTCCTGGCCGGTCAGCTGACCATTGTGATTGCTGCTGGCATGTAATGGCACATGAGCATCTGCGATATAATGACCGATTTCAGCAGATAACTTCAAAATCCTGCCTCCGTTTTTTTCCTTGAAAGCACTGGTCAGTCTATATAGCATTGTTTGAATCCACCAGGGTACAATGCCATATTTATTCAGTGTATCCGCAGAAATCTTTGTAACGGCATCATTCCATTTACGCGGAACGGAGTCAAAGGGAAAAGTTCCATAGTGATCGATATCCATATAATGCCTTGCCGCCTCGGCTGCAACGAGGTATCGTCGTTTATCAGGATCAACTGCATGCTCAGAAATAAAATTGATATTCGGCTTGTAGAAAACCACCATTTCTGGTGGGAGCAGGAATACCGCATAGTAATTGATCTTACGGTGTGCAAAAAATCCCCAACAAAAACAGGAGTGACAAATTCCTATGCAGGTAACCGTTAGGATCAGTTTCTTCATGGCTCTTTGATCACAGGTAAACCGGCATGGGGTTCTTCTATATGTGTAACTCCTCCACTGATCACGAATTTCATGGCGTCGGTGGAGCTAACATTATCAAGCATTTTGACCTTATGTGGCGGAAGAAAGAAGAGTTGTCCTGCAATGGAATATGAAAAAGGAATATATACAGCAAGGTGTTCCTGCAAACCAAACTCACCAGCCTGTTGTTGAGTGATAAAACCAATCTGCCATGCATCTTCTCCTGAAACATTGGCAAGAACTGGCTTATTAAATTTCTTTTTATCGCCAGCAAACGCCTCAAAGAAATCTTTTACAGTAGAGTAAATGATTTTTATCCCGGGCGCTTTTTCCAACCCACGATCAAATAAATCGAACAGGCTTTTGACTATGTACGATGAAGACACATATCCAATCAACAGGATTAGAAGTACCACAACAATGAAACCCAACCCGGGAATGCGGTGTGGAGTTCCATCCGTATCAGTTCCAATCAGATGTGGAAAGAAACGGTAGAGGAGATTGGGCAATATGCCGTCGATGGTATTGAACAAAATAGTAACGGTCCAAATGGTTATGATGATCGGGGCAAGGATTAGCAAACCCTGGAGGAAGTATCTCAAAAGTTTCTTGAATGGATGTTCTTTCATAATGAAAATGTTGCTACAAAGGTAGAGAGGCGACATGAGAGCGTTGGCAAAGGGCGCAAGGTTGTTTTCCGGAATTGGGTAAGAAAAAAACTGAAAGAATGCAGAGTTAACCCTTAAATGGAACGCCCTATAAGAAGCTATGCTAATGGTTTGGCGTCATTTGACAGGGATGGATCGATCCCATATTAAGAATTTATGAACGGTAAAAAAAATACACAGGAAACTTTGGTTACACATAAAGTTTCCATAGTTTTGTCGCCCCAATATGATAACAATGGAAAATGATACGAGAGGGAGGATACGCTCAAAAGCGTCGGAAATGTTTATGAAATGGGGGGTCCGCAGTGTAAGCATGGACGATATCGCAAATGGGTTAGGTGCCAGTAAAAAAACCCTGTACCAGTATTTTTCTGATAAGAATGAATTGGTGGATGCGGTAGTAGAGCACATCATTGCGGAAAATGAGTACCACTGTGATTGCGACAGGATGGAGGCCGCCAATTCGGTGGAAGAAGTGTTTAAGGCGATGGACATGGTTGAAGGCATGTTCAGGCATATGAACCCTTCCATCTTATATGATCTCCAGAAGTACCACCCCAAAGCCTTTACCCGTTTCCTGAAACACAAGAACGATTACCTCTACAGCGTAGTACGCTCAAACCTTGAACGCGGAATAA
>AR_comb_assmDRAFT_10655035_pt1 | contig 15183 bp, 11 predicted proteins | sample ArasoioldDNA_FD_10543 | JGI IMG/M metagenome (IMG submission 10543) | reverse complement strand
CCCAGAGTAAAGCAGGAAGTCGATGCAAAAGCTTCATCGATGGGAGCGGCAATTTTGATTCCAAAAAGCACGAAAGGTGTAGGAAATAAAATTACCGGTTCAGTTCCGGTGAAAGATCTTGGTGAAGGTGATCCTACGAAGTGGGGATATCAAGTTGTAATGCAATCAAATGAAGGATTTCCTGACAAAAAAGATTTGTTAACTCGCAAAGTTAATGAATATGAAGGCCAGCATCGTTTTGGTGGTGGTAATGATGGTGATTGTGATCCTCACGTGATGGACATATTGGGTGACGATCAAAAGGAACAGTTAGCTTACGAATGTAATGCCGATGGAACATCAAAGAAAATGGCGACATTACATATGGTTCATTTGCAGTAACACCTTGTCTTGATAATTCTCTTCTTTGAACCTTCAGGGGATTAGCAGGACAAAGAATGCGAGGGAAATTATGCGAATAACAAGGGGCTTGATCTGGCTGCTTGCGGTTGCAGTAGTAGGAATAGCAGCACCCGCATCAGCACAGTTAACGTTTGATGGAAATGTGTACACGAAGTTCTTGTGGGGCACGGATCGATTGGGATCAGCACTATATGCTTTTACAACAATTCCGGGTGAAGGGCTTGGTGATTCAGGACAAGGTTCACAGTTGGAATTTTTCATCCGTGCAAAATTTGCAAGAAAAGTAGAATTAAGAACTACAATTCAAAGCCGATTTATCCGCAATTTCTGGACAAACGGCGGCGGATTTGGTCCTCCATTTTGCGGAACAGGATCACTCTTCGGAGGTCCTACTGAATGTCTAAGCAGTGAATGGGATCCGCGTTCAAATCAGTATGTAAAATTACGCGGAATTCAAATGGTGTTAACGCCCGGTTATAAATGGCTCGATTCCGCTGTCATCGGTGAAAACGATTTAGGACAGTACGATCCATTTATTATTGGACGTATCCGTTACATTGATCGCTTCAATGCTGCGGGCATACAACTTTCGGGAAGTGCTTACGACAAGCAATTCACATGGGACTTTATCCGGATTTCGTTGCTGAGAAACCTTGGACCTTTTTTCAATACAGGTCAATTTCAACCGCAGGATGGTACCTATGCTTTTCAACCGAAAGTTAAATTCGGTCCAACAGTTGATGTAGGCGGATTAATCTCTTTCACGCAGGACATTGAAGTGGATGCGGCTGATTTCAATCTTGATAATGGAAGAGATATCAAATCTCGTTTTGAAAATACAGTTGGCGGCATTAAAGCCGGAATTCATCCAAATACGACAGTTGATTTGCATGCGGCTGCGTATTTTTCCCATGCCAAAACAGATCCGCTTCTGGGCGGTTCAAGTCTGAGTGGAACTTCAGGTTTTTCTGCAACGCCATTGGGAGATATCAGTGATCAATCGTACAAGTTGAATGTTGATATTAATGATCCATTTCACAATGGATTGTCTTTTAATGTTGAATATTTCAACATCGGTGAAAACTATGAATCGATCTGGGCATCACGCCGCGAATCAGATGTACTGTTGACCGAAGGTTTTGATGCTACGTTTGTACAACCTGGACCAATGAACGTTGCATTCGGAGTTTTCGCAGGAGGTGGTGATGCTCCGCAGCCTGGAGGTCCAACACGTACCAATATCGGTTATGGTGGATGGAGTGGAACCAGAGTTCAGGTTCCAACCGTTCAAGCTGATAACGATTTCACCGATTTTGATGAACCGGTTGCAGAAACATGTATCGGTTGGAAAGGCATAACGTTGAAACCTGTTTATGGAAATGGTAACTGGGATGTCACTGGTGAATATACTTATCTTAGCTACAACACAAACTGGCAGGCATTTGGTGATGATAGTAAGCCGGTCACCAGTACAATCTATCCAACAATGGAAGGTGATACTGGAGTCGGTCATAACTACAGAAATGCATATTCGCCATTTCGTGAACGCACCACACAATTTCTTGTTGGACGCGCAAAATACACTTTTACCAGCGGTATAGAACTATGGGGAAAATATAAGCGTATCGATGAAACTGACGACCGATTGAATGAAACAAGATTCCTTCCATTTCAACCCGGTGATTGTCCGGGCGGTGGAGTAGCTTGCAGTAATGTACGTAACGAGTACTCACCTGGAAATTCAACTGCTGATCTCTATGGAAATCCTCCGGTGATTACTGTGAATGGTGTTACCGGTTATCAGTGGAAACCATTCGATAGCATTACTGATGATGATCGTGATCTGAATTACAACATGCTTCAATTTGGTCTTGGAAAACAAGTGCATCCTGATCTTTATCTTTCGCTGATGTACGAACGTTACAATGCCGATCTGCAAGATGGTAATACTGCATTTCAGGCATACAACCTTCATGAAATCGCATCAGGAAAACATCACAAGAACAAATTCATCTGGATAGGCCGTTACCTATTGCCTGGATTACCTGAAGCCGGATTCCAGTATGAATACAACTGGGGTGATTTTGAGCCAGATTTTGGCGGCGGCTTTGTTCCGCAAATCGCAGACCAACAAATTTCGCAAGATCATCATGTGCCAGTTGGTTCTCCTGGTTTCTTCGGACGCTTCGGTGGATGGAATTCACTTGCAAAACGTGAATTTCATCAACAACGCTTGAAAGGTTACATGAAAATTATTTTTTAAGAAGATTCAAATCGAGGGCATCCAGTAATACAGGGTGCCCTCGCAGTTTCTTTAGGTAATTTGGAGGAATGACTTGCTCAAATTTTTAATTGCCATTTTGCTTTTATCTTTCACCTTTGCGTACTCAGCCGATAAAGAAATTTTTAAATTGACAGATCCACGCGGTGACGATTATGGTGACGGCACATTGATTTATCCGCTTCGCGATTACATGCACAACGGTGACCTTGATTTAGTTTCGCTTAGCGCACGCCCGGATGAAGGTGGAACACAATTTGAAGCGGTATTCGCAAACAAGATCGCTGTGCCAGGTGCAAGAGCCATTGATGCGGGAGGTATGACGCTCAGCCGGATCATGCGTTATGGTTTTTATACTTTTAATCTGGACATCTATATAGATAAAGATGGGGTGAAGGATTCTGGAAATACACGAACCTTGCCGGGACGTGTGGCAAATATCGCTCCAGAAAACGCATGGGAAAAAGTAATTTGTTTAACGCCACGTCCGAATGAAGCAAAATCACTGATGGAAAATATTTTAGAAAAAAGAGAATACGATGCATGGAAAGAAAGAAAAGGGAGAGTTGATCCTGAAGATGATGTTGAAGTGAAAGGACGAGCCAAGAAAGCGATAACCGATCAATACTTTTTTCCAACTCAGGTGCGTGTTACTGGATCAATGATCCGTTTTTTTGTTCCTATATCTTTCCTGGGCAGTGTTGCAGATCCTTCCTGGCATTATGTCGTAGCTGTTACTGCAGCTACTATCGAAGAAAAAATTGATCTTAGTGGTTTAATCGGAAAGGATGTGAACGTTGAGCCTCCATTATTGAATCTGGTAGTTGCATCCGGACCACCTACAGATGGATTTGGAACAACGCGCAAAGAAAGGGATGCATTGCAAACACCAATCGTTGACATCATTGTGCCGGAAGGTGAAAAGCAAAGCGAAATTCTGCGGAATTATGATATGAACACCAACCGTCCAATTGAAATTCCGGGAGTGATGCCGAAATAGGCAGTGCGGACTTCAATCTATCCGTAAAACTTTTGCGCCACGAACGTGTTGATGCTTTAGTTCGGTCAATGCTTGATTTGCATCTTGTAATTTAAATTCCTGAACTTCAGGCTTCAAAGAAATTTCATCAGCCAGCTTCAAAAATTCAGTAACATCATTTCGCGTGACATTCGCAACGCTTTTGATTTCCTTTTCCATCCAGAGATGAGTGGGATAATCCAACCGGAGTAATTCTTGTTGATCGCGATTCTCTTTGCGGATTGCATTGATCACCAGGCGTCCGCCTGGCTTCAAACTTTTCAAAGATTCCAGGATAGGTTTCCATGCAGGTGTTGTATCAATGATGCTGTGCAGAAGCTCTGGCGCAGATGCAGATGTATCTCCGGCCCAATCCGCGCCAAGTTGTAGAGCAAAGTCTTGTTCTTCCTTTTTCCTTGCGAATACAAATACTTTTGAATTTGGATAACGATGCTTTACCATCTTCAATACAAGATGACCGGATCCACCGAATCCAGTTAGCCCTAACAATTGTCCATCCTGAAGATTTGTAAGTTTCAGCGAACGGTAACCGATAGAACCTGCGCATAAAAGCGGTGCCGCTTGGGAATCAGAAAATGAATTCGGAATTAGATAGACGAAGTCTTCATTCACTATCATGTACTCTGCATATCCTCCATTCGCATCACGACCGGTAGCTTTGAAGTCTGCGCACAAATTTTCAAGTCCGGCTTTGCAAAATTCACAATTTCTGCAAGCAGAAAAAATCCATGCAACTCCAACGCGATCACCTAAACGAAATTTTTTTACGGCATTTCCACAGCTTGCAATTTTTCCTACAACCTGATGTCCCAAAACAATTGGAAATTTCGGCGGCGGAGTGCGCCCTTCAATTTCGTCTAACTCCGTATGACAAACCGCGCATGTTGATACTTTGATCGTAAGATCATTTGTTCCCGGCTCAGGATCAGGGAGTTGTAGAAGTCTTAATGGAGATTTTTCTTCATCAAGGCTTGAGATGTTTTCCAGGATCATCGCTTTCATAGCCGTTTGCTCATAAAGATAGCACTAGCCGGACAAAGCGATGAAAATTCAGAAGTCTCGCGAATGGCATCAGGAGCTTTGGTTCGATCGGCATTAGCAAAACCATATTTCCGGAAAAAATTTTCTGCTGTGCTAGTCAGCAAATAAATATTGTAAAGTCTTAATCGCGAAGCATATTCTAAAATTTCTTGCAACAAAGTTTTTCCTAATCCTTGATTACGATCACTTTCACTTACTGCCAGCGACCGGAGGAGTGCATCTTCTCCGCAAATTTGAAGTCCGATACATCCAATTAATTTTTCTTGATTTCGTGCAAGCAGGAAAGGTCCTGTGCCATTTTCAACATCTTCAAATGGAAGATTCGCTGACTTCAGCAGATCACGGATTTCTTCGAAATCCTCCGGTTTTGCAAATTGGATTTTCATACTTATGCTTTCCGTGCAGTAATTTTCGAGCTCCAGATTTTGCCGGCAACAGAACGCTCAATCAGTGCTGCCAAAGGTTCATCGATTGCAAACTCGACTTCTTTGAGGATCGCCAGAATTTGATCGTTATCATATGTCATACGTTCTGTAACTTTTACATCTTCAAATCCTGCTTGCCGCAATCCTTCCAAATATTCTTTCTCAGGAATTGCTCCGGCAACACACGCACAATAAAGTGCTGACGATTCTCTTAGAGGCGCGGGAAGTTCTTCCACCATAATGTCGCTGATTGAAATTTGTCCACCACTTCGTAACGTTCGAAATGCTTCACGAAATACGGCAGGCTTGTTGGGTGATAGATTAATTACACAATTGGAAATGATCCAATCTGCTTCTTGATCCGCCAACGGCATCTTTTCTGCATTTCCTAATCGGAACTCAACATTTTGCGCACCAGCTTTCAATGCATTCTTTTGAGCTTTTTCAATCATCACCGGTGTCATGTCAATTCCAATCACTTTGCCCTTCGGGCCAACCTTTTGAGCAGCCAGTAAACAATCAATTCCAGCACCGCTTCCAATGTCCACAACAGTTTGCTCCGGTAATACACCTGAAAAGGCCAATGGGTTTCCACATCCAAAACTATTTTGTACCGCATCGGCTGGAATTGATTTCAACTCTTCTTCCGAATATCCAGCACAACAAGCTACCCGCTCAACCGGGATTTCGTGCTGGGTTGTTGATGCGCAGCATCCCGATTTCATTGATACGGCAGCAGTATATCTATCTCGAACCTCTTCTCGAATTTGATCTTCAGTTTTCATTGTATCCTCCTTGAATTTTACTTGTACCATACAACTATTTAGTCAAAAAAATTACCGTGAATTCACACGGATGTTTTCTGGCGCAACAATCTTTTGGTCCGTCGAACACGCCAGGGCACTGTTCAAACGGCGGATGACTTCGGGCAATGCGCGTTGTACTTCTGCCGATAATCCTTTTACTGCCTCGCCCACGACATTTGCCAAATCATTTTCTATCCGCGCAATCAATTTGTTCCCTGCATCTGTGATCTCAATGTCTTTTACGCGCGCATCTTCTGGAGATCGCTTCCGCAACACAAGCTTCTTGCGAACCAGCTGATCTACCAGCCGGGTTGTGCTTGAGATATCCAGCCCCAGAGCTTCAGATAAACCACCTGAGGTTAAAGGCTCACGGGCTAATGTTTGCAACGCATAACATTGCGAAACCGTTAATCCATAACAGCAAACTTCATCCCGATTTCTGAACTGATATCGCCGCGCTAATTCCGAAAGTGCCCGGTATAACTCGATATTATTTACTTGCATGATACAAGTATTATAGCATTGCTGTAATAAAGATGCAAGAGTCTGTAAAATGATGAAGTATGACCGACGACACAGGAATCGGCGGCGTTAAAAGTAAATTTCCGACTACCCATCATTCGGCAATATTAGCCGTTCGCAGCAATGATTCGGTGGAACGATCGCGCGCTATGGAAGTTATTATCGGCGCATATTGGAAACCGGTTTACAAATACATTCGTATTCAGTGGCGGAAATCGAATGAAGATGCAAAAGATTTAACTCAAGCATTCTTCACGCGCATCCTGGAAAAAGAGATCCTGGAAAATTTTGATCCGAGCCTGGCAAAATTTCGAACTTACTTGCGAACTTGCCTGGATGGATTTCTGGCAAATGAACAAAAAGCTGCGGAAAGACAAAAACGAGGCGGAGACGCAATCATTCTTTCCCTGGATTATGAAAGTGCGGAAGGTGAATTGAAACAAATGGAAATTCCAGATTCCCAAACTACGGAAGAATATTTTGAAAAAGAATGGGTGCGAAGTTTTTTTGATTTCTGTTTAATAGAACTAAAGAGGAATTTGGAAGCAAAAGGCAAATTATTGCACTTCCATTTATTTGAGCGTTATCACATGGAAGGCGTTGAAGGGATTACTTATGACGTTCTTGCAGCAGAGTTCAGGATATCAGTCAGTAATGTCACCAATTATCTGGCAGGTGTTCGCAGGGAATTCCGGAAAATTGTTTTGGATCGCTTGCGTCAACTGACAGCAACTGATGAAGAATTCGTGCGTGAAGCAAAATTATTGTTAGGCGTTCGCTTATAAATGATTTCAAAAGATTCGTTACATCGTTTACAAGCAGCATTAGAAGAGCCGGATCTGGAAGGTACACGCTATCGCCTGATTGAACAGATCGGACGCGGCGGCATGGGTTCCATTTACCTTGCTGAAGAAATTGAGCTGCAGCGCAAAGTCGCATTGAAAGTTATGAACTTAACAGATCCTTCCGGAGATATTGCAAAACGGATGTGGAAAGAGGCACGAATTGTTGCGCAGTTGGAGCATCCAGGAATTGTTCCCATTCATGATGTGGGAGTTCTTCCGGATGATCGCGTTTTTTATGCAATGAAATATGTTCAAGGAAGCCGCTTAGATGAATATCGCAGCAAAGGACCAACCCAGGCTGAAGTATTGCGATTGTTCCAAAAGATTTGTGAAGCAGTAGCATTCGCGAATGCTCATGGTGTAATTCATCGCGATTTGAAACCGGAAAATATCATGGTGGGACCATTCGGTGAAGTGTTAGTGATGGACTGGGGCGTTGCAAAAGTTCTGCAGAATTCAGATTCGGATGAAGCTAGGCATCAGAAGTTATTGCGAAATTCAGAAACTGATACACAGCACGGCACAATCATTGGAACTCAAGGTTATATGTCACCGGAGCAGGCTCGCGGTGAAACAGATTCTTTGGACCAGCGTACTGATGTTTATTCGCTTGGTGCGATTTTATCTTTCTTGCTTCCTGAAACAGATAAACGTCTCGCAGCTATATGCAAAAAAGCGATGGCTGAATCTCCCTCCGATCGCTATCTTGGAGCGGAAGAATTCGCATCTGATATCGCCCATTTTTCTGATCACCAACCAATTTCGGCTTATCGCGAAAATGTGCTGGAAAGAGCGCTGCGTTGGATCGATCGCAACCGATTTGTGGTTTATTTGGTTGTGACTTATCTCATCCTGCGATTTCTGGTGGTGCTTCTCTTGAATCGTTAAAGACAAGCCTCCAAATGTTGTAAAGAAGAACAGGAGGTTTGTCATGAGATTGATATTACTAGCAGCTGTTACTGCGCTCCCGCTCACTATTTTTGTCGGATCATCATCAGTAGAAAAAAATAAAACAGGAAAGCAAATTCATGCTGAGGTTACGGTGAAAGCAGCTCCCCGAACTGTTTTTGAATTGTGGACAACTAATGAAGGTGTTAAGAAATTTTTTGGTCTCGATGCTGAAATAGAAAACAAAAAAGGTGGAAAATATTTCATCTATTTTGATTCACAAGACCGCAAACTTTCTTCTGAAGGCGCAAGAATCTTGAGATACGATCCTCCAAATTTTCTCAGTTTTGAATGGCGTGGAAAACCGGAAATGGTAGATATGAATATGAAACCTCTTCCGACCTGGGTGGAAGCTCAATTCGAATCCGTTGATGGAAATTCGACGCACGTCACGCTAGATCATTATGGTTTTGGTGAAGGTGGAACCTGGAATCAAGCATACGAATTTTTTTCCGTAGCATGGCCGGAAGTACTTAATCGATTGGCAAGTATTTTTTGAACCACAGAGTCACGGACAACCGGAGACATAAAATCAAGAAATAAACTCTGTATCTCCGCGGGTCCGTAGTGAAAACTTCTTACAGAGGTTTGCCAAGAAGTTCATCCAACTTTTGCCGGTAGCGCCGGCTTAAAGTCAGCATTGTTCCATTTTTCAGGATCACGCGATAATCACCATGGAACCATGCTTGCAACTGATCAATGCGATCAATGTTCACGATTGTAGATTTGTGGATTCTTACAAATTTTCGTGGATCCAATTCATTTTCAAGGGTGTTCATCCCTTCGCGTACAAGATGTTCTTCTTTACCTGAATGAATCGAAACATATTTGCCTTGCGCTTCAATCCAATCGATTTCATCAGTCTTAAGAAAAAACACGCGTCCGCTTGCTTTGATCACCAGTCGCTCTAAATAACGTGGTGGTGTTTTCATTTCTTCCAGCAAAGCATACAAACCTTTATTCAGATTGCGGCTGCGGTCACGATCGATTTGCGATTTCGCGCGGGAGAGTGCTTCTTCAAAACGTTCGGTATCAAAAGGTTTCAACAAATAATCGAGTGCATGAACTTCAAAAGCCTGAATTGCATATCGGTCATATGCGGTAACAAAAATGACGTGAGGCATATTCTCAGGCGGCAATGATTTCAACATTTCAAATCCGTTCATTCCTGGCATTTGAATGTCCAGAAAAATCATGTCAGGAGAAAGTTTTTTAATTGTATCAGCTGCTTGTTCACCGTTGCTGCAGATTTTCAGAATTTCGATTGATGAATCTTCTTTTAGCAGCCGTTGAATTCGTCTGCAGGCGATCGGCTCATCATCCACAATGCAGACACGAATTGTTTTTTCTTGAATCATTTCTTCACCTGTATACCGCTTTGATTTCATGCATCAAATGGTTTTGATCTGGAATTTCCACCGTAACAACCAGTCCGCCTTCCGGTGCATTTTCCAATTCAAAACGATGACCTTTGCCATACAATTGTTGAAGTCTTTCACGCGTATTCGAAAGCCCGAGTCCTTTCTTTAACGGTACCGTCTTTCGCTGATCATCACTTAAGCCTGGACCATTATCCTGCACACGAACGTGCAAAATCCCGTTATTTTTCTTCGCTTGAATTTCAATTTTGCCTGGCGAAGTTCGGGGCGCAATTCCATGACGGATTGCATTTTCTACAATCGGCTGCAACAACAAATTTGGAACAGCAACCAGCAGCGTTTGGGGTTCGATATCCATCCGAATGCTCAAACGATCTTGGAAACGAACATGTTCTATCGCCAGGTAACATTTTAAAAATTCCAACTCTTGTTCAAATGGGACTTCCTGTGCTTCAGAATTGTTTACGGTTAAACGCAGAAAATGTTCTAGATGATCCAGCATTTTGTCTGCTGCCTCGATATCTTCCTGCATCAGCTCGGAGATCGAATTGAGGGTGTTGAACAAAAAATGAGGATGAAGCTGCATTTTCAGCGCCTGGAGCTGCGCCCGCGCTAATTGCGCGTTGAGTTTGGATTCACGGGTTTGGATGAAAATATAATTGCGCCGCTGACGTGAAGCGCTGATAACAGCTACAGCGCTCCAGTAAACCAGAATATCCATGGAAAAAGGAAATTCGCGAAAGATCATTGTTACAACATCAAGAAAACTTTTTTCGCCTAGAGACACGATCCAGTTCAGAACAGCAGCACCCATACTGGTGTAGAACATAACTGCAGCATTTGCGCCTAAATTAATGAGCCCGTTGCGGAGAACAACCCCCTTACGAAGCGGATATTTTTTTACTACTGCAAGGATAAATGGAGTGCACAGTGCCCATAAAAACCAGGTACAGGACCAAAACATCAAATCTGCCCAGGGAATCGGTTTATTTTCTTTTGCATATCCGTAGGCGTTCATCACGAAGAAATACAGAGCAAGACCTGACCATGTTCCAACAATGATTCCCCAACGTTTTACCGGATTTGAAGGAGGCTCTTGAGGCTCTTCAATTTTTTGTTTTCGAGTCTCGGTCTGAGCATCATTTTTCATTTTCGGATCAATCTTCAGAACCGCTAAAATTCCTTCACCGCTTTGATCCAATTTGATCGCGTTTTCTTGAGTGCGTTTTCCATTTAATTCATTGATCGTGGATTGCAGCGATTCCAATTCATCAGGATCGCGAAGTGGGCGATCATCATGAATGTGAATTAATAAAGTTTCGCCTTCGGGTTGAACTTCAACAATAATTTGTCCCGGCGAAGTGGATTTCTTGTGATCTCTTTTTAGAATTGTTTCAACTGCTGGTTGAATGCTTCGATTTGGAACTGGCCAATCAAAACAATCAGTTGAAACTTGAAATTGAATTGATGGTGAATCAGGATTATGAATCTTTTCAATCTCCATTGTGCATCGGACAAACTCCAATTCTTTCCGTAACGGAACTTCGCGATGCTGGGCATTATCAAGTGTCATTCGGAGATAGTCTCCGAGGCGTGCGATGAATCGATCAGCAGCGCGAAGATTATTGTGCATAAGCGAAGACAGCGAACGCAGATTTCCAAATAGGAATTGTGGTTCCAACTGCATCTTCAATGTTTGCATTTGAGTTCGGAAGATGCTGTCTTCAATCTGAATCGCATTTAGTTCTGTTTCTTTTGCGCGTCGGAAATAATCCCATGCGTAACAAACCGCGAGAATTCCGTGGTAAATGGCGAAACGCCAGAAAAGCAACCAGCCAAAAAGATCGCGCGCAACCTTAAAAAATTCAGCAGCAGTTCGTTCGGGATGAAATAACCAGTGAACAATCAGAATTTGAATTGATGCATGCAGAACAGCGATTACTAATGCTGTGAATGTATGAATTGCAATCGTTCGGATTAAAGTTTTGCGATCAAAGCGGAAACGCCGCGTTAGTTGCAAAATTATGGGAAAGAATGCTGCCCAAAGATACCAACCAGTAAATACCCAAATCGCGTGCTCTTCCCAGTGGAAAGGCTCCTTCATATTTTTGTATGTAAAGAAACCTTGTCCAAAGAAGATCAATGCAATTAGTGTCGCAACTGCGAGGACAATTGCTGATTCGGCATTACGTTTTTTTGAAAATTCCAGTTTCATGTTTAGTTAATATTCGCATTACGTCTCATTTAAAGCAAAAGTTTTCCGAGATAAAGGAACGACAGGGATTCTAAAAACAACAAGCGGGATGCGCCAAAAAAGAAAAAGGGGCAGTCAAAAATGACCGCCCCAAAAGCTCTCATTTACGGGGGAGCCATGAGCGACTCCTGAGTTTGTTCACCGTCTTGAACACACTCACGCGTAACTCTGGCAAAGATATTTAGGGCACGGAATAGACCGTGCCCTAAAATCAAACTAGAAACTGTAACGAACGCCCAAGCGCAGGGCCCGCGGTGAAATATTTTCTTCAATTTTGTTGAATGTGCTGGCGCCAACTCTTCGCTGACGGCGGATTACTGTATTTGTATTCGTTACGTTAAACAAATTTGCGGAAAATGTGAGTCTGCCATATGAACCCATGTCGAACCCTTTTTCCGCTTGAAGATCGAGTGTGAAAATATTGTCGAATCTGCGGCTTCCAAATGGTTCAACCAGGAACAAATGACTACTTGTTCCAAGTGCATTATTTAGCGTTGGATCGTTGATTCGGCCAAATAGGACATAAGGGTATCCTTGTTGATATCGCGCGAAAGCTCCGGCACTGATATCCCATGGGAACTGATAAACGCCGCTCAATTTCAATTGCCATTCAGAGTACGGATAAACACCGGATTTGCCGCTGCCTTGCGGTGCAAATGCGTATGGCTGATTGTTCAAGAACGGCAGATTTGTTGGATCAAATGGAAATACTTGACCGGTTAGACCGCCATCACCAATGTAGAAGGCAAGTGAATCGCCTCCATCGTAATTGGCTTTCTGTTTCTGCAAGGTCAAGCCTGCATTGACCATGAAATTGTTACTCATGCGTTTGCGCGCTGTAATGTCCACACCGTCATACTTCGTCTTATAGTCATTCGCATTCGTAACGATCAGTGATCCATCCTGGGTAAATGGAAGTGTGTAGACGGGCACATCAAAGCTTCCAAGGTCAGTGTCCATATGGAAAATTTGTGAAACCACAAAATCATTGGCAGAAATACCATTTGGAACAATTGTGGTTGCATCACGATAATCACGATGTGTGTACGTCACACTAACTGAGAGATCGGTCATTAACTGGCGTTCGAACCCAACTAAATATTCCCACGCGTTCGAATTCTTTAGATCGGGATCATAGGTGTGAAGATTCTCATCGAAACCATTCGCAGTCCAACCACCGTAATAAATCGGATCGCCTACCATTTCATCCGGCGTAATTACACGATCGCCATTCAAATTTTGGAAATTGAATTTAACGCCGTTGTAAATGAACGTCGGATTGGTGTGTGTAAGAAACGCACTGTTGTAGGTATCGTAATAACGTGCAAAATTTCCGCGCAGGATTGTTTTGCCATCGCCAGTAACGTCATAGGTAATGCCCAATCTTGGAGACCAGTCGTTGAATGTCACGCCAGGGTCATTGCCTGCGAAAACAAGTGGACCAACTAAATTTTCAAATCCAGGTACTGCGGGAGAAGTTGCAGCTTCATTGTTTCCGGTTTGATGATCAAATCGGAAACCAAGATTCAACGTCAACCTGTTCTTTCGATAGGTATCTGTCGCATAGAAACTGGTCCGATTAACATTCATCGTTCCATCAATGTAATGTTGTGCGTAGGCATAACCGGAAGTTAGCGGGCCATTCGGAGTAGTCTGATTGTAATCAATCAGCAGCACACCATTGCCGTAACTACTAAAGGTGGAAATTTTCGAAGTCTTGTATTCAAATCCAAACTTGAATTCATGATCTCCACCCATCATCTGTTCTTTGTAGTAGTTAGTATCAACAACGATATCGTGTGAGCCACGATCGATTGGAGAAACGAAATAGGAAGTTTGTTCCCAGCGTGGAATGGAAGCGAGATAAATCATCGGAACATCTTTTCCGCCGACAGGAATCAAATCAAAAACATTTCCGATGTATCCATAACGTCCGGTTACGATCGTATGATCGTTTGGAATCCAGGTATGCTGGCCGGTCCACAATCCGGGAAGAATTGTGCCATTTGAAAGCTGCGTCCACAAAGCTTCCGGAGCCATTGTTGCAGCATCAAAAGCAGCGCGGCCATTTTTCGTTTTCTTACCATTAAAGTAACCGAACTGGGATTCATGCTGCGTATTCCAGTTCATGTTTGCTTTGAAATTAAAATCTTCCAGTTTGGTGAAATCGATTAAATCGGTAATCGTAAACAAACCAATTTCATTTCTGCGGTAAGCGCCCCAAACAAAAAGTTTGTCTTTAACAATGGGACCGCCTAAATCGAAACCATAATCTTTCACTTCATCTAGACGGTTTGAACCCTTAATAGGCTCACCGGTGAATGGATTTAAATTTGGATTATCGATCAACTCTTGAGGCGTGTTCGAACCTTGCAGACTATCGTTTACAAAATAAAACGATCCATTTCCTTCCCATTGATTTCCTGAACGCTTTGAAACAACATTCACAGCGACTCCACCGGTAGGAATTGATGGATCGCTTCCGGCTGTTACGATATTCAGTTCTTCGAAAGCATCAAAATCGAAATAAGTAGGAGATGCACCAAGAGATTGCGGATCGGTAACGTTCACACCATCATAGTTCCAAATCGTATTGTCATCGTTGCCGCCACGGGCAATGAATGATGCTTGTTGGCCTGATTCAGAACCGGCTACATTGTAACGATCGGAATCAACACCTGTTGTTTGATCAATGATGACCCATGGATCGCGCGCATTGGGTACATCTTGCAGGTAGTTTTTGTCAAAAGTTTCAGAGGTGCCTGTCTTTTTTGTATCAACAACAGGAGTTTGGCCAATTACTGTAAATTCTTCTGCCAGTGATGGCTTTAAAGTAATTTCTAATTGCACCTGGGAACCGGTGCTAACTCTTACTTCTTCCTGGCGAACTTCAGCGAATCCCTCAATCGCGAAATTCACGGAATAAACACCGGGCGGTAAATTGGCAAAACGAAAACCTCCGGAAGGTCCGGAAGTCGCCGTTTGTGCAGGAATCTCAGATGATTCCAAAGTAACTGTCACTCCTGGCAATGGCGCAGCCTTGTCATCCAATACTTTTCCATAAATGGACCCCGTTTTCGTTGCAACTTGAGCAGAAACAGGAAAAGTAAAGGCAGCAACAAGGAAAGCCGATGCCATTAGTAGGAACCATTTAGTTTTCATAGCTTCTCCATGGTTTTGATTAGGTTTCCAACCCGCCATTGAGCAACAGCTATGCCACGAACTTATTTTTCCGATAAGT
>AR_comb_assmDRAFT_10383945_pt1 | contig 15186 bp, 6 predicted proteins | sample ArasoioldDNA_FD_10543 | JGI IMG/M metagenome (IMG submission 10543) | reverse complement strand
CGTGGTCCTTCGTGTCCACGTTGATGTCGCTGCCCTTCAGCGTGTCTTCGTTGACGAAGTCCGCGCTGATCTTCGACGTAATCCACGCGTCATTGATCACTTCACCCGTCGTCGCGACGGCGTCCTTGGTCTTCTCGCCGGCCTTGACCGTCGCATCCTTGGTCGCCTTGCCGGCCTCCTTGGTCTTGGCCTCAGCCTTGTCGACCGTGCTCGGTCCCTTGTGCTCGACCTCGAGCTTGCTGTCAACGTCGGTCACGCCCGACACCTTGGCCAGCTGTTTGGCCCGATCCTTCTCTGCGGCAGAGTGAACGGTTCCGCTCAGCGTGACGACGCCCTTGTCAACCGAGACAACGATGGTGTCGCCCATCAGCGTCGTGTCATTCTTCAAACGAGTTTCAACCCGTGTCTTGATCGTGCTGTCGTCGACCTTCGCTGCCGAGCTCGTCTGTGCCGCACCAGGCACAGCCGTAAGCGCCCCCAGTGCCAGCGCCGCGATCCAGTTTCGAGCAGTCATTCTCAGTCCTCCTCGCAGATGATTTCCGTCCAACGAGAGACAGTGAGCAACAACTGGACCAACGAGGGCGCGCCAGTTTTACGGCGGATTTAGAGAATTTCCGTCAGCTCATCCGCGGCAGGTGTGTCGTGCGCTACCTCCATCCCCCGCCCACTTCACTTCAGAATCACAAACGACAGGCCCAGCTTCGCGGCGGCGGCATTCAAGGTGCCGACTTCTTCTTCGATGAAGTTCCGCGTTTCGCTCTCGAGATCCGCGAGCTCCTTTTCTTGCGCCTGGAGCACCTGCGACATCCCGCTGGTCGGCGGGCCCTCCGCCTCGATGGCCCACATTTGAAGCGGAGCCAGCCGCGAGTACAGCCGCGTGCCGCCCCGCATCGCCAGAATGTCGTAGACGACCTCGGCCGTCGGATTGTGCAGCTTGTCCTCGATCGCGTCAGCCTTGTGGATGATGTCGTCGGAGGTTTTCAGGAGATCGGTCACGCCGGGTTCGGACTTGCGCGGCTCGAGCGCCTTGGCGCGCGCGCGCAGTTGCTCCTTGACGGAACGAAGACTGTTGACGAGCGACGTCAACCGCGACACATCGTCGCGCACGCGAAGCGCGTGGGCGAGCTGCGCGTCCAGATCGGCCTGTTGCGCGTCTCCGCGCGGATCGGGCAGGACACGAATCGGCGCCGTCTCGGTCTTTCCATCGACGGTCAGGCGCACCGTATACGGGCCGGGGACGGCGCGGGGCCCCTTGGCCGGATCGCCAGTATCGATCTTGCCGCCCTTAATCTTTGTCGCGCCCTCCCACGCGAGATCCCACGTGGCCCCGTGTATGCCCGGGTCGGTTTCGAGTGCCGCCTTTTTCAAGTCCTCGGGATCGTCGTTGTCGCGGCTGCCGTCGGGTTCGCGCGGAATGCTGGTCAAGGTCTTGACGATCGTTCCCTGTGCATCGAGGATCTCGATTTTCAGCTCACCCTTGGGCTTGTCCTTCAGGTAGTACGAGATTGACGCGCCCGAAGGCGGATTGGGAAAGCTCGCCGCGCGCGCCCCGTACGCGTCGCTGCCGAGACGCCATCGAATCGGGTCGGCCACCGGGAACAGGTGAACGTTTGCTGATGCGATGTCCTTGTTGAAATCGCGGATCGGACGGAGGTCATCGAGAATCCAGAGAGACCGGCCGTGCGTGGCGACGATCAGGTCGTCGTCTTTGACGACGAGATCGTGAACGGCAACCGTGGGCAGGTTGAGTTTGAGGTCCCGCCAGGTTTCACCGCCATCGGACGAGAACATGACGCCCCGTTCGGTGCCGAGATAGAGCTGTCCCTTCTTTTTTGGATCTTCACGCACCGCATGCAGGTAGACATCCTGTGGAAGCTTTGCGTCGAGGCGCTTCCATGTCTGCCCGTAGTCCGTGGTTTTGAACAGGTACGGTCGCGTGTTGTCGAGCCGGTGAGCGTCCACGACGACGTACGCCATCGAAGGATCGAAAGGCGACGGTTCGATGAGATTTACGGTGCCCCACTCCGGCAGGCCGGTCATGCCGCCCGTCACGTTGGTCCAGGTCTGGCCGCCGTCGCGCGTAACGTGCACGAGGCCGTCGTCGCTGCCAGCCCAGATCACGCCTTTTTGCATGGGCGATTCCGCGATCGCGAAGACGGTGTCGTAGGTTTCGACTCCCGTGTTGTCGCCGGTGATTGGACCGCCTGACCATTTCTGCTTGGCCTTGTCGTTGCGCGTGAGGTCGGGGCTGATGACGTCCCAGCTCTGTCCGGCGTTGGTAGTGCGGAAAATGACCTGCGCGCCGTGGTAGATCACCTTGGGATCGTGCGGAGACGTGGCGATCGGTGCGGTCCATTGAAAGCGGTACTTCATGTCTTCGCCGCCGTGACCTGACGGATTCTCAGGCCACGCGCTGACGTTTCTCGATTCACCGGTGCGATGATCGTAGCGGGTGATGATTCCCAGGTACTCGCCGGCGTAGACGATGTTTGGGTCGCTTGCGTCGGAGACGACGTGACCAGCCTCGCCGCCCCCGACGTCGTGCCAGTCCGACAACGCGATGTTGCCGCGCAGGCTTTCACTCGGACCTTGCGCGGTCCCGAGATCCTGCATGGCGCCAGCCACGTGGTAGGGCACGCGCGTGTCGGCAGAGACATGGTAGAACTGACTGATGGGGAGCGGCGGAGCGAACCAGGTCTCGCCGCCGTTGGTCGAAATGTCGACGCCGCCGTCGTTGGCGGCAATCATCCGTCTCGGATTCTTCGGATCGATCCACAGATCGTGCAGGTCACCGTGGTGAAGGCCCTTGACATACTGAAGAGTCTTTCCACCATCGATGGAGTGGAGCATCGGAACCTGCGGGAACCACACATCCTCGCGATTGGTGGGGCTCACGGTCAGCGTCGAGTAGTACCAGGCACGTTGACGCACCGCGCGCGAAGGATTGACGAGTTCCCATTTGGATCCCCCATCGTCCGACCGGTAGAGCCCTCCCTTGTCGGCCTCGATTAGCGCGTACATGCGGCGAGGGTCGGACGGCGCAATGGCGATTCCGATTTTTCCCCAGGTCCCCTCGGGCAACCCCTCCCCCTTGAGCTGCTTCCACGTGTCGCCGCCGTCCCGGGACATGTACAGGCCGCTGCCGGGTCCGCCGCTGACGAGATCCCAGGGCAGGCGACGCGCCTGCCATAATCCAGCGAAGACAATCAAAGGATTCGACGGATCCATCTCCACATCGGATGCGCCGGTGTTCTCATCTTTTTTGAGCACTTGCTGCCACGTCTTGCCGCCGTCGGTGGTTCGGTAGACGCCTCGCTCCACGTTGGGGCCGAACGCGTGGCCGAGAACCGCAGCGAAGACAATGTCCGGGTTGTCGGGATGCACGATCATCTTCCCGATCTGACCCTCGTGCTTCCACACGTGCGTCCAGGTCTTGCCGGCATCGGACGATTTGTAGATGCCGTTTCCTGCGGCCACGTTGCCGCGAATGTTCGCCTCGCCCGACCCGACGTAAACGATGCTGGGATTCGATGCGGCCACCGCAATCGATCCAATCGAGGAGATCGGCTGATCATCGAAGATGGCCTTCCACGACGCGCCGCTGTCGATCGATTTCCACACGCCGCCGGAGGCAGTGGCTGCGTAGTAGACGGCCGGGTCTCCGGGAACGCCAGCGGCGCGTGAAACACGGCCGCCGGCTGCCGGACCGATCGATCGATACTTGAGCGCCTTGAATTCCTTCGGTGTGCTGCCGGCGTTCTTGTCGGCCTCCGATTGCGTGGAGGCTGCGGGTGGCGTTGCGGTCTGCGCCGCCGGTGCTGCGCCGAGGGCAACCGTCAGGACGAGGGCGAGTGGGATTCGTCGATCGTGACGCATTGATTATCCAGAAGAATTGGGGAAAGGCGACCGACAGTATATCGTGAGGCCTTGATGCGACAGGTGAGCGGCTTCGAGCGCCCGGGTATGCAGTGGTTGTTTGTGTCGGTTGGCGTCGTGCTGATCGCCGTGGGGGCAAGCGAGGCCGTGGCGTTGCATCGCGCGCATACGCGGATCGAGAGCCTTCGCGCGGCGGACCTGAATGCGCGGATCGAGGCGGACAAGCTGCGAGGACAGATTGCCCGCGAGCAGGCGGCTCGCGAGTCGTGGTCGCTCCAACTCGCGCGGGAACGCGGAACGGGCGCGTCGGGTGTGGTGCCGACGCTGACCCTCTCGCCCCTGATCAGGCGTGGCGCGCAGCCACCAGATCCGACTGTCGGCCAGCCGGCCGACACCCAGCTGGTTCAACTCCGGCTGCTCCTGCCAGCTTCCGAAAAATCCGACGGCGTACGCTACCGGATCGCCGTGCGCCTGTGGAGCGGTGGTGACGCCGTGTGGTCGCGGGGCGGGTTGACGCCAACGACCGTGGACAACAAACGGATGGTGACCGCGTTCATCAGTGGAGATGTTCTGACGCCGGGCGCCTACGAGATCGCGTTGACCACCGATGCTGGCGACAAGAGCGTCGACGTCGCCGCCTACGAAGTTGGCGTGCATGTGGCCGATCGCCGTTGATCATGAACACGCGCGTCCGTTGTTCGTCCCTGATAAACGCGATTTCGTCCCAAGCCTTCAGCGCGCTAATCAGGCCCAGTGTTTAACAATCCTGATCCGGTCTGTGCCACTCTGACACACGACGCGCGCGCTGTCTCCGCACACGCGAGCTGATTAACCGCAAGACCCCGCAGCAGAAACCCCGCAGATTCGTCCAGTGGCATACCGGATGCTGCCGCCTCCCTCGAACTCGTATTCGTTCGTCCCAGGCTTTTGTGCGCGCGTTCGCAATCTGTCGCGCGGAACACGCAGCCCTGAAGGGCTGTTCTACGAGACGTGTGAGGAGTCTGTTTGTCATGAGGCGCAGCATTTCGATCTTCACCGCCGCGATCGTGGTGTCCGGCGTGGCTTCGGTGTTTGCACAGGGACAGCAGTACGGCACGCTCGGCGGACGCGTGGTGTCGGCCGACCACCTGCCCCTACCCGGCGTCACCGTCACGGTGTCGTCCGATGCTCTACAGGGCACACGGTCGGCGGCCACCGACGTCAACGGCGTCTATTCGCTTCCGGGCCTCGCGCCCGGCCGCTACGTCGTCCGCTTCGAGATCGACAAGATGTCGAGCGTCGAGCGACGCGCAGTGGTGACACTGGGGACGCTGGCGGTTCTCGATCAGCAGCTGTCGCTGGCGCCGGTGAAGGAGTCGATCGACGTGCGCGCGACGAGGCCGCCAGCGGTGACGTCGCGCGGCACAGCCGGCCTGCAGATGACCGAGATTGCCAGACTGCCGGTCGGCCGAACGCCGTTCCTGATGACCGAACTGACGCCCGGCGTCACGGACAACACTCCGACTGCGTCGCAGGTCACGATCTCGGGCGCCTTCGCCTACGACAACCTGTTCCTCATGAACGGCGTCGACATCAACGACAACGTCCTTGGAACCGCCAACAACCTGTTCATCGAGGATGCGATTCAGGACGTTCAGGTGCTCTCGTCGGGGATCTCCGCCGAGTACGGCCGCTTCAGCGGCGGCATCGTCAACGTGATCACGCGGAGCGGAGGCAATGCGCTGTCCGGCGCGTTTCGCCTGAACCTGACCAACCCGGCGTGGAGTGTGGAGACGCCGGTCGAGAAGTCGGCGGGCGTCTCGCGCGCCAGCAAGTATTCGCCGACGTTCGAGGCGACCGCCGGCGGGCCGATCCGGCGCGATCGCGTCTGGTTCTTCGGCGGCGCCCGCGTGGAACGGACGACGACCGAGAGCGTCTTTGCGCAGACGAGGATTCCATTTACGTCCAGCAACGACAACACCCGGTACGAAGGCAAGCTGACGGGCACGGTGGCACCCGGGCACACGCTGCAAGCCTCGGTCATCGACAACGACACCGATCTGCGGCAGCCGTCGCTCGGCGCCAGCATCGATCCCGCGACGATGACGACCCCGTCCACGCCCAACCGGATGGTCGGGGCGGCCTGGCACGGCGTGCTGGGGCCGCGCACGTTTGCCGAAGCCCAGTTCTCGCAAAAGGCCTGGCGGCTCGAGAACGCCGGCGGCACGAGCGCCGCGATTGTAGACTCGCCGTTCCTGACGCGGGGCGTTTCCGGGGTGCCGGCGAATCTCCAGTACAACGGGCCCTACTTCGATTCGACCGATCCGGAAGAGCGGAACAACCGGCAGTTCACCGCCAGCGTCTCACAGATGCTGTCGTCGCGCGGCCTCGGCACGCACGAACTCAAGAGCGGGTTCGAGTACTTCACGTCGACGCGGGTCGGCGGAAATTCACAGAGTCTGAGCGGGTACGTGTTCCAGGCCGACTACAAGACCGGCGCTGAGGGGCGGCCGGAGCTCGATGGGCACGGCCGGCTCATTCCCCGGTTCGTACCGGGAACATCGCGCCTGCAGACGTGGATGCCGCTGCGCGGATCGTCCATCGAGGTGACGACCGCGTCGGCGTACGTGAACGATCACTGGACGGCGGGGCCTCGACTGACCCTGGATCTCGGCGCGCGCTACGAGCGCGTTCGCAGCGTGGCGACCGGCGACATCTCCGGTGCGCACGGCGACACACTGGTGCCTCGGCTCGGCGCCGCCTACGACGTGACGGCTGATGGCCGTACGGTCGCCCAGGCCACCTACGCACATTACGCCGGCAAGTACAACGACGTGCAGTTCTCCCGGAACTCCAACGTCGGCAACGCCGACCGCATCACGGGCAGCTATGTCGGGCCCGCCGGCGAGGGACGCGACTTCGCCGCCGGGTTCGATCCTGCGAACTACCAGACGATCGCCGGCACCTTTCCAACCGCGAATGTGTCGTTCGACGACGATCTCGAGTCGCCGCTCACCCGCGAGTTCACGGTCGCGGTCGCGCGCGAAATTGGCAAGCGCGCGTGGGCCCGTGCGTCGTACGTGAAGCGTCACGCGACCCACTTCGTCGAAGACTTCATTACGATGGCGGAAGGTCAGACGGTCGTCATCCGCAACGGCGTCAACTTCGGCACCTTCGACAACGCCGTTTACCGGAACACCGACGTGCCGAAGCGCGACTATCAGGCGCTTCAGTTCGAGTCTGCCTATCATCCGTCTTCGGCTCTGGCCGTCAGCGGCCACTGGACCGTGCAGCTGCAGAACGACGGCACCTTCGAAGGAGAGAGCTCGAGCGGCCCGGCGCAGCCATCGCTCATCGCCGACTATCCGGAAATCTACGTGGCGGATCGCAGTTTCCCGGACGGACGACTGGACGACTTCCAGCGCAACAAGGTCCGCCTGTGGGCGAGCTATCGCGTCGAGCTCGGCCGATTCGGCTCGGTCGATCTGGCCCCGCTCTACCGCTACAACTCAGGCCGGACCTACAGCCTCGTGGCCTCCGGTGTGGCGCTGTCCGCTCAGCAGATCGCGCGGAATCCCGGCTACGCTCGCCTGCCCACGAGCCAGTCGATCTTCTTCGGCGAGCGCGGGTCCCAGAGCTTCGAGGGATATCACCTCGTCGATCTCGCGGCGACCTATAGCGTGCCCGTGTGGCAATCGCTCCGGCCGTGGATCAAGGTCGAAGCGCTGAACGCGTTCAACAACCAGAAGCTCGTGAGCTGGAACACGTCGGTCACCGCGGACACGGCGGGCCCCAAGGACGAAAACGGACTGCCGATCAACTACATCAAGTCAGCGGCGTTCGGGACGGCCAGCGGTCCCGCGAGTTATCCGCGTCCGCGTCCAGGCAGCGACGGCGGCAGAACGCTGCTCGTGGCCGCGGGAGTGCGGTTCTGAAAAGTTAAAAGTCAAAAGTTAAAAGTTAGAAGTTAGGAGTACGCGGTAAGGAGAAAACTGCGTCAGAAGGCGCTTCGCGCTGTTGCAGGTTCTGCGACTGTGCGAGGCGGATGCCTTCTTTTCCGCTGAGACCGCATTGGAACGTCCGATGCAATCTCAGGTAGCGGTGACGCAGAAGCCCTACGACTTTCGCGAGCGTTCGTTCCTCTTTGCCTGTGAGGTAGTTGCCTTCGCGCGGATTGTTGCCGATCGGGGCTACATTCTCGCCCGACTGGCTTCACAGCTCGTCAAGGCCGGCGGATCGGTTGGTGCCAACCTGGAGGAGAGCGCGTCGGGACAATCGAGGCCGGACTTCATATCCAAGCAATGCATAGCCTTGAAGGAGTCACGTGAAGCCCGATTCTGGCTGCGACTGATTGCAGCCAGTGAGCCTCCATTGGCTCCTCGCGCACAACCGCTGATCGTAGAAGCCTCCGAGTTCGTGGCGATGCTCACCACGTCAGTAAAGACCGCACGCTCGAAGGAGAAGCGCGGGGGAGTGGTATGAGCCGCTCTCTGTTCGCTGTCGAAGCTCTGTGGCACTCCGTACTTTTGCCTTTTGACTTTTAACTTTTAACTTTTAACTTTTGGTTTCTATTCTGCGCGAAGCGCGTTGACCGGCTCCACGCGTGCTGCGCGGAGCGCGGGAACGGAGCTGGCGACGATGGCGACCACGAGTAACACCAGGGCGCCGCTCGCGAAGGTGATCGGATCGCGCGGTGAGATGCCGACGAGCATCGTATTCATCAGACGTGTCAGCAGAAAGGCGCCGATGAGGCCAATGGCGATTCCTGCGAGTCCGATGGCGACGCCTTCGTAGACGACCAGGCGCACGACATCTCCGCGTGCGGCGCCGAGCGCCATGCGCACGCCAATCTCCTGGGTGCGCTGTGCCACTGAGTAGCCGATCACGCCGTAAATGCCAATCGAGGACAGTAGGAGCGCCAGGCCCGCGAACGCGGATACGAGCATCATGTTGAACCGGGGTTCGGCAACGGTCTCCGAGATGACCTGCGTCATCGGTTTGATGTTGGCGGCCGTCAGCGACGGTTCCACCGCGGTGACGGCCGAGCGGAGTGTCGGCACCATGGAATCAAGAGTGCCCTGAGTCCTGACCATGGCGTACAGCCACATGAACGGCGTCTGCGCAAACGGCGTGTAAATCGTCGGCGGCGCCTCTCGATCGAGCCGCTGGTACTTGACGTTGCCGACCACCCCCACGATCGTCCGCCATTCAGCGGACTGCTCGGGATTGATGATCTTCAGCCGGTGCCCGAGCGCGTCCCCGCCTGGAAAGAGTTGCGTCGCCAGTGCCCGGTTGATCATCACCACGGCTTCGCTGCCTGCCCGATCGCGATCGTCGATCGCCCGCCCCTGCAGAACCGTCGTGCTCAACGCCTTGAAGTATCCGTGGGTGGCGGCGATGAAATAGGCGGTGTCCTCGCCAACCGTCAACGTTTGTCCGTCGACGGCGAACCGGGTCGCTCGTTGCGGCGTGGACGTGGGGAGCCCGGTAGACGCGCCAGCCGCTTCAACTCCAGGGAGTTGGTTCAGGTGGTCGATGAGCGCAGAGGCCACCTGACCGCGAGCGTCACGATTGGGCAGCGAGACGAACTGAACGTTGAACGACAGCAGGCGATCTGGTTCGAACCCGATGTCGGCGGAGCGGAGCGTCAGGAAACTTCGCACGAGCAATCCGGCACCCACCAGGACGACGACGGCCAGCGCGATCTCGAATGCGCCGATCGCTCGACGCAGCCGGCGTCCCCTGGCGGCGCCCGCGATGCCGCGGCCCGCATCTTTCAATGAACCGGCATGTCCTCCGGCTGCCTGGAGCGCGGGGCCGAGGCCAAAGAGGATCCCGGTCAACAGCGTCGCGCAGGCGGAAAACGCCAGCACCCCTGGGTCGATCCGGATGCCGTCGGCTCGCGGCAGCCGCGCGTCGAGCACAGCCGGGAGCAAATCAACGCCCCACATCGTCACCAGAAGCCCGAGCACCCCGCCTGCGAGCGCGAGTGCGAGGCTCTCGACCATCAGCTGGCGCACCAGCCGCCCGCGCCCGGCTCCCAGCGCCGCACGGATGGCCATCTCCCGCTCCCGCACCGTCGTCCGCGTGAGCATCAGGTTCGCGACGTTGGCGCATGCGATCAGGAGGAGAAGTCCGACGACGCCGAGCAGCATCCGGAGCGCCGGTCGCGCGTCGGAAACGAGCCGTTCGTACAACGGCTCCACCTCGTACACGAATCCTTCGTTTGTCGCAGGGAATTCCCGCGCCAGCTGTCCGCTGAACGCGACAGCCTCGCGCTGCGACTGAGTGACCGTGACGCCGGGCTTCAACCTGGCAACGGCACTGAAAATCCGAAACGATCGATTCCTCGCCTGCTCGGGGAACTTGACGTCGATGGAACTCAGGGGCGTCCAGAGCTGGAAGTCGGACGTGGGGAATCGAAACCAAGCAGGCATGACACCGATGACCGTGTACGACGTTCCGGTGAGGATGATCTTCTTCCCGAGCACCTGGGGGTCTCCGCCGAACCGTGATTGCCACAGGCCGTAACCGAGGATTGCCGTGTCCTGGCGATCATCCTCCACCGTGAAATTGCGGCCGAGCAGGGGTTGCACGCCAAGAATGGCGAGCAGTTCGCGTGTGACCTGGCCGCCGCGGACCTGCTCGGAGTCTTCATTGACGCGCAGGTTGAACATGTTCGACGCCCAGAAGGCCATGCCGTCATACGACTGACTCGCCCTGTTCAGATCGCGCAGGTCAGCAAGCGAGCCTCGTGTCGTGACCAGCCGGTCCGGATCGACATAGGGAAGCGGACGCAGCAGCACCGCGTTCACCACGCTGAAAATGGCCGTCGTCGCGCCGATGCCGAGCGCGAGGGTCAGCACGGCGACGAGCGTGAAGCCCGGGGTTCGGAGGAATGTCCGTATCGCGTACCGCATGTCGGTCATCTGCGTTCTCTCGTTCAGCGCGCCTTCACTTATAACTTTTGACTTTTAACTTTCGACTTTCCCTACTCCATCCTGAGCGCTGTCACCGGATCGACCCGCGCCGCGCGGCGCGACGGGATGTAGGTCGCAAAGAGAGCGACCCCGAGCAGCAGCAAGGCCACCGCGAAGTACGTCAGGAGGTCGCCTGGAGGGACGTCGAAGAGAAACGTCTTGAGAAGACGGGTCGCCGCGAATGCCCCAATCGCGCCAATGCCGATGCCGGCGAGCGCCAGCGTCAGACCTTCGCGCACGACCGGCATCACAACCTGTCCCGGTCGCGCGCCGAGTGCAACTCGAATCCCGATCTCACGCGTGCGCTGCACCACCGAGAAGCTCATGAGCCCGTAAATGCCGACGGCGGCAAGAGCGACCGCCATCAGCGCGAATGCGCCGAGCAGCAGCGTGCGGAATCGTGGCTCGGCTACCGACTCGTCCAGGAGGCTGTGCAGTGGCACGATCCGATCGATCGGCATCTCGGGATCGATGGCTTTGACTTCGTTCCGGGCAATCGACGCCACAACCCCGGACCCAGCGGGGCTTCGCGCGACGATCCCCATGAACGCGAGGGGAAACGTGTCGTAGGGCAGATAGAGGAGGGGCGTCGGGGGTTCGTTGAGGCCGAGGTTGTGAGTATCGCCGGAGATACCGACGATCGTGATCCAGTCTTTCTCGTCACCGGTATCGCCAAACCGCACGCGCTTGCCGATAGGATCCTGCGCGGCGAAATATCGGCGAGCGAACGTGGCGTTCACGATGGCCACGGCCGGCGCAGGGTCACGATCGCGATCGGTGAAGATTCGCCCCTTGATGATTGGGATGTCGAGCGTCCGAAAATAGTTGGCCGAGACCGAGCCGAGCGCCGTGAAAGGACGATCGGCACGTTTCGGTACAGGCTGGCCTTCGATGGTGAACGTGCCGTTTGCATTTCGCCCTTCGATGGGATTGGGAAAGAGAATCGCCGCGGACTGAATTTCCGCCCGACGTTCCATTGCCTCGAGCACCTGGCGGTAGAACGCCGTCTGACGCTTGCCATCCGGGTAGCGCGACTGGGGCAGCGGCAGAGAAATCAGAGTGACCTGATCCGTCCTGAACCCGGGGGCGACACGCTGCAGGCGAATGAAGCTGTTCAGCAGCAGGCCGGCCGAAACCAGCAGAATCAGCGTCAACGCGATTTCGCAGAGGACGAGAACCGCGCGCGTTCGAGCCCGACCGCGGCCTCCGGTCGCCGCCCGATCGGCATCGCGCAGGGCAAGCGACGCCTCGGCGCGCGAGGCTTGGAACGCCGGGATGACACCGAAGAGCAGGGCACTTACGAGCGAGGTCAAAATCGCGGCGGTCGCGACTCGGGCATCCATTCCGATCTGTTCAACGCGAGGGATCCCTTCCGGGAGAACGGTCAAGACAAGCGCGATGGCCCAATTTCCAAGCAACAGTCCGGCGCCTCCTCCCACGGCTCCAAGAAGCAGGCTCTCCGTGATCAGTTGACGAATGAGGCGACGACGTGCGGCTCCGAGCGCCGCCCGGATGGCGAACTCACGTTGACGGCCTGACGCTCGAGCGAGCAGGAGGCTCGACACGTTGGTGCACGCGATGAGCAGAACCACACCGACGGCACCGAGCAGGATGAAGAGCGCCTCGCGTACGTCGCCAACGAGCGTTTCGTGCAGCGGCTGGACGGCGATGCCTCTCCCGCCATTGCTTCCAGGAAGGCGGCGGCCGAGTTCTTCGGTGATTCCGGCCAGATCGGTACGCGCGATTTCCGGCGTGACGCCGGGCTTTAGCCGGGCGACGGCCTGAAAATAATGGACCTCACGGCTCTCCAGCAACTCTCCGGGTACGTCGATCGGTGGAAGCGGGACCGCCTTTGGCGACAGGATCCATGCCTTCGAGCCCGGCGGGTAATCAAAGGTGGCCGGCATCACTCCCACCACCGTGTAAGCCACGCCATCGATCCGTATCGGGCGCCCCACGATCCGGGAATCCGACGAAAACTGCTGACTCCATACGGTGTGGCTGAGCACGACCAGGCGTTCGCTCGTCGCACCGTCTGCCGCGTGATTGAACGTCCGGCCGAGTGCGGCGGGTGTACCGAAAACGTCGAAGTAGTCGGCCGTGACGAGCGCGCCCTGAACCCGCACCGGCCCGCCCTCGGTCGCGGCGATCGTCAGGGCGTCATCTCGATATCCGGCGAGTCGAAGGAGCGTGTGATTGTCACGTTGAAAGTCGAGGAAGTCGGCAGGCGCCATCGAGCTTTTGACCTCGGCGACGCTCGTCGGCCAGACCTGTACGATCTGACTCGGCTCCGGGTAGGGGAGAGGCCGCAGGAGAACGCCATTGACGACGCTGAAGATCGCGGTGTTGGCGCCGATGCCCAGCGCGAGCGTCAGGACGGCGACGATGGTGAAGCCAGGCGTTTTGACCAGGGTGCGAAGGGCATAACGAAGATCGTTCATTGGGTTCTACAAGGTTCTACCGGGTTCGTTCACTCCGTTCGAAGTGCGGCAACGGGATCCAGCCGCGCAGCCCGGCGAGCGGGAAGAACTGCCGCGATCATCGCGACCGCCACGAGCAGCGCGCAGGTTGCCGTGAACGTTGCCAGATCGGCGATCTGAACTCCGAAGATCAGCGCACCGAGCGCCGCCGCGAGGGGAAGCGCGAGCAGACCGCCGACCGCGACGCCGATCATGGCCAGACGGAATCCGTCACCAGCGATCAGGTTCATCAGTTGCCGTGGCGTCGCGCCCAGCGCCAGACGCACGCCGATCTCGTGCGTGCGCTGGGTGACCGCATAGGACATCACGCCGTAGAGACCCAGCGAGGCGAGCACCAGCGCGAGCGCTCCGAACGCGGCGAACAAGGCGCTGACGCCGCGCTGCTTGTCCGCGCGATCGCGAAGGACCATCTCGAACGATCGCGCGTCGAAGACCGGCAAGGCGGGATCCAGGGAGTGGATCTGGCTCACGATGGCGGCGGCCGTCAACGGCGTACTGGAGACGGAACGAACGATGACCGTCTCCCGATCGAGCTGAGAATGCTGGGCGAGCGCCAGGTAGAGAAACGGACGGGGGTCTTCGGTCGCCTCGTCGTACTTGGCATCGCGGGCCACGCCTACGACCTCGACGACGAAACCATCGAGCTGCACGTGCCGGCCGACTGGATTGGCATCGGGCCACAGCTGACGCGAGAGTGTCTCGTTGACGACTGCCACCGCCGGGGCTCCGCGTCCGTCACGTTCATCAATGCCGCGTCCCCGCACCAGTGGTATCTCGAGCGTGCCGAAGAAGGCCGCACCAACGCTGCTCATGTACGCGCGCGCTTCGGCATTGTCGCCACGACCGTCGCGCGTCGTCACGATCGTGCTCACCATCATGCCGCTGAGAGGCGGCACGTCGGCGAGCGTCACCGACGCCACGTCGGGCAGCGCCGCGAGCCTCGACGACAGGTCACGGCGAAAGGCGTCTCGCCGATCGACCGGGTAATTCTGAAGCGTCAAGTCGAACGCCGCGGTCAACAGCCCACGTGGGCTGAACCCAAGATCGATGGCGGCTGTCTTTTGAAGCGCGCGCACGCTCAGGCTTGCGGCAAGCAGCAGCACCAGCGACAGCGACAACTGGGCCACTACGAATACTCCCTGCGTCCGGGAACGCCCTCCCGCCGATTGCGTCTCCCGCAGGCGCGGCATGAACGTCCGACGGGTCGCGGCGAGGGCGGGCACCAGGCCGAAGACGCAGACGCTCGCGATCGCCAGCGCCGCGGTGAAGAAGAGAACACGTCCGTCCACCGTCGTTCGCAGGCCTCTGAAATCGAGCTCCGGCAGCCGGGCAATGAGAAAATCCGAGGCCCAGAAGGAGAGAAGCAGTCCGCCCCCGGCGGCGGTCGTCCCCAGCACAACGCTTTCAACAAGCAGTTGCCGGACGAGTTGCCACCGCGATGCACCGATTGCGGCACGAATGCTGATTTCCAGCGTTCGCGCAGCGCCGCGCGCCAGCAGGAGGTTCGCCACGTTGGCACATGCGACGAGGAGAACGAGTCCAGTCAACGTCAGGAGGAGACCCGCGATCGGGAGCAACTCGCTCTGTTCAGATGGCCGAACTCCAGACGAGGCGCTCGAGACCAGAACGCCGCGGTTGCGGTTGGTTTCAGGAAACGACTGCTCGAGCCTCTGGGCGATTCCCGTCATCCTGGCTTGCGCTTGCTGGCGGGTCACCCCAGGACGCAAGCGACCGATGACCCGCAACCACAGCGTGCCGCGCTCCCCCATCCACGCCGCCTGCGTCGTGCTGACGGCGGGAAGCGCCGCAATCGGGATCCAGAGATCGGCGGACTGCGCGAGCTCCGGTCCGACGAACCCCTCGGGCGTAAC
>AR_comb_assmDRAFT_10551173_pt1 | contig 15198 bp, 13 predicted proteins | sample ArasoioldDNA_FD_10543 | JGI IMG/M metagenome (IMG submission 10543) | reverse complement strand
GTCAGCCAAGCGGTAATCCGCATGGACAGGGTGGCCCGCCTGCCGGCAAAGGTGGAGGAAAGCCAAAGAAACCATAATTAGAAATGGTGGGGCATGAAAGGGGTAGCTGGTTGGCTACCCCTTTTCCTTTTGCATGATTTTGTATGACCGTGCGGTGCTGTGATTTTGAGCGGCGATTCAGGTTTTCAACCGATGGTCCAACGTTCAAATCTCAGAAATTTCTGGATTGGGATTGTGAAGTAGTATATCTTCTCCTCCTGTAATCCACTCGGATCATGGGAAGGGCTCACAACTTTCTTTCAACTCCGCTGTAAAGCGATCTTCCCAAGTTTGGCGGGAAGAAATCTTTCTTAAAACAATCGATCTAATCTCGTTCCGAAGGCAATGTTTACACCGGTTCGCAGGTACATCTTGGTAGGAGTCATTATTCTATTGGCCCTTGTCTGGCTCTACGCGTATCGGAGTCTCCCAATCGAACGAGACACCTTGACCCTCAAAGACAACACCAAAGTTTCGGGACAAATCGTCAAACAAGATTTCGGCAAGTTTGTAGTTATAGAGAGACCGGACCGACAACTACAAGTTGTTACCTGGGACCAGATAAAGGACATACAGTTATTCAATGCGCCCTGGTACCTGCGCATCGATGATGCGATTGATGAGATAGTTAGATTTGGTTTTCTTTTTGGCGTGATAGCCTTCGCAATCGGCTTGTGGCAGTACAGAGAGTCTCAAAAGTGGAAACGAGCTGAGTTTCTCCTACAAGAGATTCGAATCTTTGAACCCAACCAGAATGTCGTGAATGTTCGCAAGATGCTGGCGCAAGACCCTGCTCAAGTCTATCTCTATGGCCGTGAAAAGAAAGCGGATGGTACGGTTCCAAATCCCATTCCTGTGGATCACAAACTACTCCTCAGCGCAATCACCAAAAGAAGTGAATCGGGCACTCCTTATACAGATGACGAGAAAGCGATACAAAAAGCGTTTAATGCATATTTTAGCTTCCTGGACCACTTCAATAATGCGATCGACTCCGGCCTTGTCAGGCAAAAGGAACTCAAACTTTATTTAGAACATTGGCTGGATATTATCGGTAACCCCGCGAATCAAGTTCTCCAGAGCGAAGTTCGCACAGAACTGTGGGACTACATAGAGGTTAATGGCTTTGCTGGAACAAAAAGCCTGCTGCAAAAATTTGGTTATCGTTGTGTCCCTCAAAAATAGGAGAAACATATGGCCGATAACGGTGATGAAAGGAAACACGCTACGGAAGATGCTCCCTGCGCGGATCCCGCAGAGCCTGCTGACGAAAATTCCCGTAAAGACGACTCAGAGCCAATCGATCCACCAGACAATTCGGGCGGTGGCGGTTTAGCTGATAGCGAGCCCACTCCCATGGAGGATGGTTACATGGCAATGGATGATGATTGAGTACGAAGCTACTGATCTCTCCACTCGGGAATCCGCCCCGGTGTCCAAGGCGCGCCTGCCGCTTCCAGTTGTTTTTCCAGCCTGCTGAGATCGACTTCGATTAATTGACGCAATTGTGCCAGTACGCTTTCGAAGTCCTGGGCAGCAGCTTGATATTGATCTAGCTGAGTTTTCGTGGGCCTGGCACTCGACATTCGTTGTGCACCAACGACATAACCAACTCGATCATTGATCGACGGAGGAGTGTTCATGTTGCGTTGACGCGCAATTGGATCTCCGCTTAGTGCTCTGAGAATTAAATTAGTGCGCTGATCCAAGGCAGTTGCATCATCATTCAAACGCGATGAAAGCGACGGAGTCTCAAGGATTGCTCGTTTAATTGCCGCGATACGTGGTTTCAAAGCGTTTGCCGCCTGATTTGCACCATTAACCGCTCTCTGCAGTCGCACAGCTTTTTGCTGAAATTCTACTAATGCACGCCGGTCCGTATCGCTCATCTGGTCCTGGCCTTCGACCGTGACCTCGAACTCCTGAGGCGTGCCAATTGTCGAAAGCGCACCATCTACGCGCTTGGCAACTATTGCCTTATACGTTCCCGGCATCACCAATGGTCCCGACGGTGGTTCAAAATCAAAATCAGCATCCGGTGGTGGTGGTGCAGAAAGATTTGCAGCAGGATAACGTAGATCCCAGGTCAATCTCTGCATTCCGGCCGCTACGGGTCCGGTTATTCGGCGAACCACTTTGTCGCTCGAATCAGTGATGGTGACGACGATTGCGGGTGCTTCCTCCTCCTCTTCAGCTCGCAAATCGTTTTGACTGGGCCACGCTACAGGTAGCTTCTTGCGGTCGCTTTCCTTCTCCAGGTCCTGTCGTCTTTCTTTTTTTGTCTTAATGGCCTCTTTGAGATACCACGTAACCGTTGCGCCGTAGGGCGGATTTTCTGCCGTGTAATAGGATTCGCCCTGAAAACTCTTGCCACGACCACCTATCGGTTGCGACTGGATATACATCAAAGCACTTTTCACCGGGAACACGGCATCAGCTTTAAGTTTTTCAGCCGTAATGGTTCGGAGCGGACTGTAATTGTCCAAAATATAGATTCCCCGACCAAAGGTAGCGACGACAAGATCATTTTCACGTTTCTGAATATTCAAATCGCGGACTGCTATCGTGGGTAATCCGCCCTTCAATTGAATCCATTTTTGACCGCCATCGATTGAAAAATAGAGACCAAATTCCGTACCAGTAAACAAGAGGTTTGGGTTGACATGGTCCTCAGCAATCGCGAGTACTGGACCATTTTTCGGTAGGTTACCGGCAATCGAGATCCAGGTTCGTCCCGCGTCAGTCGTCTTCAAAAGATATGGTTTGAAGTCCGCGTTCTGGTGATTGTCGAAACTGGCGAAGGCCGTATTGGCGTCGTGATTTGACGCTATGATTCGGCTGACGTACGCCATGTCGCCGACTCCGGGAAACTTTTCGATCTTTCTCCAATTCTTGCCACCATCTTCGGTAACCTGAATCAGTCCATCATCGGTGCCGACATAAATCAGGCCATCCTTTTTTGGTGATTCCGCGAGGGCAGAAGCGTTTCCGAAGAAAGCCGTTGATGCGTTTTTCGCAACCGCATCAATTCCCCACACCTTGCCCATAACCGGTAGCTTGTCGCGGTCTAAGGCTCGAGACAATTGGCCGCTCACTACTTGCCAACTGTCGCCCCGATCGTCACTGCGAAAGAGCCTATCGGCAGCAAAATAGATGCGCGTATGCAGGTGTGGGCTGACGATGAACGGTGAGTCCCAATTCCAGCGAAGTGGATCCTCGTTGCGACCCACTTGCGGTTGGATACCAATTCTCTCGCCGGTACGTTTGTCGAATCTCGCGAGCGTTCCATTCTGGAGCTCTGCATAAATCGTATTCGGATCCTCGGGGTCAACTTGTGAACGAAACCCATCGCCACCATTTGTCACAAACCAGTCCGAGTTGACTATTCCCGAGGCGCTGCGTGTGCGCGATGGACCACCAAAACTAAAATTGTCCTGAGTGCCTCCATAAATATTGTAAAAAGGTTTGGCGTTATCGGTGGTGATGTCATAAAACTGTGGCACCGGCAGATTCGATTTGAAGTCCCAGTTTGTCCCACGATCGAAACTCTCGTAGACACCACCATCGCAACCAACCAGGTAATGATCGTTGTTGGCGGGATCAATCCAGATATCGTGATTGTCGACATGCTTAGACTTCTCACCCAGCCGACGCAGTGTCCGGCCACCATCATCAGAGACCATCAAGAACACGTTCATTACACAAATTCGATCTACTTCTTTTGGGTCAGCAACAATCCGCGCATAGTACATCGCGGTAGCATCAAATTCGTTTCGACGCTCCCAGCTACCGCCTCGATCTGAGGAACGAAAGATTCCACCTTTTCGATCGGCAGCTTCAACTGTCGCATAGATAACGTTTGGGTCGACCGGCGAAATTGCCAGGCCAACGCGTCCAAGGTCAGTTGTTGGCAATCCGGCGCGAAGCTTATTCCAGGTGGCTCCGGCATCGGTAGATTTGTAGATCGCGCTTTCGGGGCCACCGTTTATCAGCGTCCACATGTGCCGTCTGCGTTGGTAGGACGCACAGTAAAGAGTATTCGCATCATTGGGATCAATCACGATCTCGGTAACACCAGTGTTCTCGCTGATGTTGAGAATGTTCTTCCAGGTTTTTCCTCCATCGATGGTCTTGAACAGACCTCGTTCGCCGCCTGGTCCCCAAAGTGGTCCTTGCGCGGCTACGTAAACGACGTTGGAGTCTTTGGGATCTATCGCAATACGGCCGATGTGTTCGGATGTCTTTAAGCCGACATTCTTCCAACTGCGGCCACCGTCTTCAGATTTGTAGACTCCATTTCCGTATGACACGCTCCGTTGACTGTTGTTTTCACCGGAACCTACCCAGACTGTAAGCGGATTTTTCGGATCGATGGCGATGGCGCCAATCGAGTATGAGCCCTCATTCTCAAAGACTGGTGTCCACGTGGTTCCGGCATTGATGGTCTTCCACACGCCACCAGAAGCTACAGCTACAAAATAATGAGCCGGGTTGTTAGGCTCTACTGCGAATCCGATGACCCGACCAGAAGTGAAGGCCGGCCCGATAGACCTCATTCTCAACCCGTTAAAAGTTGGAGTCGACATTGGGTCACGAGGGCGATTTTCATCTTCCGACTTCGGTGACGGTGATGGCTCCTGGCCTGGTGACGCCTGAGGTGTCGCAGCCGGTGTCGGTATGGCTTGAGGCGCCCGAATCTCCTGGGCCAACACTGTTCGGCCAATCGCAAATAGGATCAAAAACGTGAAGCAAAACAACACCGCCGTAGTGCGACAGAGATGCCTGGACATGGACATTAGAGTTCCTCTCGATTGAGTGTTCAGCGCACGTGAGCGATACACACAATGCCTCACGAACCTGCCGAGGTTTAACAAATGCAACTTACTGTATTGGGTATCAAGTAGAGCTGAAAACAGTGAGCAATAAACTAACATTCCTGCTGGCAATGTCAAAGTCGATCAAAGCGCAGGAAATAGCTCCGCGACTTTCACGTCGCAAACTTTTAGATTTTGATTTTGCGCGATGGACGGGTCATTTCAGATGTTCATGAAGAAACTTGATTGAGCGATCCCATGCATCAGCTGAAGCCTCGGGGTCGTAAACCTCTGGGCGCGTGTCATTGAAGAAAGCGTGATCCGCGTTCTCATAAATATGAACCTCGAAAGACTTTCCGAGTTCCTTCATTTGCTTCTCCAGCTTGTGTACCACTTCGGGTGTAACGAAATGATCGCGCCCTCCATAGACACCCAGCACTGGTGCTTTGAGGTTGGGTAAGTCCGGATGAACATTTGGATGAACGCCATAAAAGACAATGCACGCAGCAACTTTCGAGTTTTTACTGGCAGCATAAAGTGAAAGGGCGCCGCCCATACAAAACCCGATCGTACCTGCGTACGCAGAGCTAACGGCATCGCTCTGCAAAAGATAGTCGATGGCGCCGGCTAAATCCTTTTCGGCCTCGTCAATGCGCAAAGCCATCATCAATTTGCCGGCTTCGTCAGGTGAGCGGGTGGTTTTGCCATGGAACAGATCCGGTGCGAGTGAAACGAAGCCTTCGTTTGCCATTCGGTCGCACACATCCTTGATGTGGTCCACCAGGCCCCACCATTCCTGGAGCACTACGACTCCTGGACCATGACCAGCAGCTGGTGTTGCCAGGTAACCTGTCGTCTTGTTGCCATTGCTCGCAAACTCAACTAATTGCCCCACCGTGCCCTACTCCTTCTCATGTCGCCTTTGATCGAGCAAGATACCGTCCCAGCGATTCATAACGTCAAGATGGATATCAAACTGATCGATAACCCTCATTGTGATGTGATTGATCATGTCGTCGAGGCTTTGCGGGTTGTTGTAGAAGGCCGGAACCGGGGGCAAAATCACAACTCCCATCCGAGCCAGCTTCAACATATTTTCAAGGTGAATTTCGTTGAAGGGGGCTTCACGCACGAGGAGAACCAGTTTTCGTTTTTCTTTCAATACAACGTCGGCGGCACGATGAATCAAATTGTCGCCGAGACCATGGGCGATCGCGGCCAGCGTTCGCATGCTACAAGGCGCAATCACCATCCCCAGGGTCACGAAAGAACCACTGGAGATTGCGGCTCCCTGATCGTTGACTGCGTAATGAGTGGTCGCCAGTTCCTGAACATCCTTGACGGAGTAAGTAGTTTCGTGAGTTAAAGTTCGCGCTGCCCACTTACTCATGGCCAGATGTGTTTCGACTCCAGAGCCATGTAGCATTTGCAATAGCCGAACTCCGAAGATTGTTCCGGTTGCGCCCGTGATACCCACAATGAGCCGTGTCGGCCGAGGCTGTTCCATTTACTTACTTTCGTAATGCCTAAATTCGAAAACTTGTGTTCATTTTGGCTAACTCTCGATGAAGATGCAACGCACGCGCCCCATCGAACTCAAACATCGCCCGGCTTCAACCGCGTGTTCCCTTTATCTTCAATTTAACCCCGTTCGTACCCCGGAGATCCAAAAACGCCACCGGCTTCAGCCGCGTGGTCCTTTTAACTTCCACCTAATAGCTTCTTCTCATCCGAAAGTCATTCCCAGTTCGAATTCATTAGGTCAAAGCTGAAGCTTCACGCTGCTGAAACCGACGTTGCTATCTCTTCGCCAAAATTCAAAACAATCAACGCAAAAAGATTGAGGGCCGAGGAATAAATCACTCGGCCCTCACAATCAGAAATTACAAGACGTGAATTACGCCTTCACTGCATTGTACTTCTCAATCATTCGAGTGATTGATTCTTTGCTGGTGGCGCCAACAACGCGCTCGACTTCTTTCCCATCGCGGAAAAGAATCAGCGTCGGGATACCTTTGATGCCATAACGCTGAGCTGTTGAAGGATTATCGTCCACGTTCAACTTCACAACGCTCGCCGAATCGCCATAATGCTCCGCAACTGCAGCTACAGTTGGGGCCAGCATGCGACACGGGGCGCACCATTCCGCCCAGAAATCCACTAACACTGGTTTGTCAGATCCCAACACTTCCTTTTCAAAAGAGCTGTCGGTTACTTCCTTCACAAATTCACTCATGTTCTGTCGCTCCATTCTCCATTAAATTGCTGAAATATTTTTATCCCTCGCCTTCGAGGAAGTTCTTTAGTAATCGAGCCCTTGATGGGTGACGAAGCTTTCGGAGTGCCTTGGCTTCGATCTGTCGAATTCGTTCCCGCGTAACGTTGAAGTTTTGACCAACCTCTTCCAGAGTTCGCTCATGACCTCCGTTATCCAGGCCGAACCGCAGCCGGATGACTCTCTCTTCTCGAGGACTCAAAGTTTGCAGTACATCACCTGCAATCTCTCGCAGGTTTGAAGTAATCACGCGCGCAGCGGGACTCTCGCTCGATTTGTCTTCAATCAAATCGCCAAGCTGTGAATCACCATTTTCACCGATGGGGGTTTCCAACGAAATTGGATCCTGCATCAGCTTCCTGGCTTTGCGAACTTTATCGACCGAAGTATCCATCTTCTTGGCAATCTCCTCGGTGGTCGGCTCGCGACCAAGCTCGCGTACCAGTTCTCGTGATGTATTCTTCAGTTTGTTAATCACCTCGATCATATGAACCGGGATACGAATTGTTCGCGCCTGGTCCGCAATTGCTCGCGTGATTGCCTGACGAATCCACCATGTTGCGTACGTGGAAAACTTGTAACCGCGTCTCCAGTCAAACTTGTCGACGCCTTTCATCAAACCAAGATTTCCTTCCTGAATGAGATCCAGGAACTGCAAACCACGGTTCTGATATTTCTTTGCTATCGAAACGACCAGCCGTAGATTTGCCTCGGTTAACTCATGTTTTGCCTGGGCAGTTTGGGCCTCGCTGATAGCAATCATCTGATGCGAACGCTTGATTTCAAGCGGCGACAGATGATGCTCAATCTCAATCTCTTTCAAACGCTTCTTGGCAAGAGCAATATTCTTGCGAAACTCTTTTTGTTTATCGGCCTTAAGCCCTTTTCGCTTTAGCTTCTCAGTAAGCGCGTCCACTTCGCGCTCGAGCGTGCGGGTCTCCTTGTGGACCTCACCAATTGAAGCGATTAAGCGTTGACGGGCAGCTTCTTTGAGATGTAAGCCACGAATCTCCTGGGCGATCTCGAGCCGGGTGCGAGCGAGCTTACGACGATAGCGAAGGAGCTTTTTGGACCGCTTCCCTCGTGAAATCTTTAATTCTGCCGCAAACTTTTCGAACTCCTTTAGCCCTCGCTTATAGAGTCCGCGAATATTCTGCAACCCTTCAATCGTCCACTGAAGATACTCTTCGCTGCGATCTTCATGCTCTTCCGTCTCCATCTGATCCGAAAAAGCAACGACATCGCGAATGTTGAGTTTGCCTTCGGCCAACTCATCTCCGATGCGAAACAACTCGACTACCGCGATAGGGGAACGTGCAATCGCCTTCTCCGCTCGTTTTTGCCCACGCTCAATCCTTTTTGCGATCGAGACTTCCTGTTCCCTCGTTAACAAAGGCACGACACCCATTTCGCGCATGTACACACGGATCGGATCTGACGTCTTGTCCATTTCGCCAGCCGAGAGGTCCAACTCGACCTCTTCGTTCATGGCTTCATCAGATTCGACGGCTGACGAAGACTCCTCGATAAGAGGTTCCTCCGTTTCCGTTTCTACGCTTGTAGCACGTTCGAGTGTTTGTAGTACTTCGTCGATATCCTGTATCGACACGGCGTCATCAGTCAGCTCTTCGCTGAGGCTGACAAAATCGCCCTTAACCGAATTCATCAGTTCAATGCCGCTTTGATCTTTTTCAAGCCTGGACAAAGTGAACTATTCCTTTCTCGCGGTCTTATTATGCGGTCCGGAGGGCTTTCGCTCTCCGGGTCTTTGCACCTGCGCGCAACTGGGGCAAAGACACCTCACGATCGTATTGCTTCTTCTTCGAACCCTTTCCCAAAACCTTTACCGTTGACGCGTCTCCACAGGGTCTTAGTCGTTGCACTACGTCGTTAATCGTTATACCTTCCAACACTTGCTCAACTGCTGTATCGACTTCATGAAGCACATCACCTAACACGGTTTCAATGTTTACGCCGACCGGACAATCTCGACTAGGAGGCTGCCGGTGCAACGAAAAAACTCCACCACACTCCAACGCTTCATATACGTCCAATAGAGTTGTCTTGGATGGATCATTGGCCAATTTCGACCCACCCAACGAGCCTGTCTGTGAAACCACAAGACCCGCCTCTGCCAACTCGAGCAACATCCGACGGATCACCACTGGATTGGTGTTCACACTGTCGGCCACCTGCTCGGATTTCAATGGTTCTTCTCCCGACCAGGCCATCAAGCTCAATACATGAACTGCAACGGCAAATCGGCTATTAGTTGACATAAGTAATCAGGTTTACTGCGGCACTAACTCCACGCCCGTTTGTAACCATTATAGTTACAGTTTTTAATTTGTCAAACCCGAATTAACTTCTAATTCAGAAATTAAAAGATCCATGTAAGCCCTTACGGTACACAGCTTTAGGGAAATGGACGGAGCTGAGTTTAAACCTGGATCACGACCATGAGATCGGATTTGCAGAGATTCGAACCAAGAACCCCGTCAATTCCACTCATAAGATGCAGTTGAGAATCGGAAGGATTCCGCGAAATATTGCTGCCCGCCACCCCGTGCAAGTGCCTCTAGCACACACACCGACCAGCGACTATTGCGGGCCGGTCGCGGTACTTTAGATGGTCACTCCTGGGACGACAGCTCACCTATTCCCAGCTTGTTGATTGTTTCAAAAAGGTCGTTTACATCGATAGGTTTGGGTATCAATGCTGCATAACCCACGTCCAGGGCACGCCGGCGATCATCGGCACTAGCGTATCCGGAGACTGCGATTGCTGGAATTTGTTGGATATCTGGCAAAGACCTAACCTGTTCCAGGAACTTGTATCCATCAGTATCGGGCATTCCGATATCGGAAATAATGAGATCCGGACTCTTCGTGGTAATTCGCATCATCGCATCACTAGCTGAAGTTGCCGCAGTAACATTTGCACCCTCCTGACTAAAGATGGTGCTGAGTAACGTTAATGTGTCGGGTGAGTCCTCAACGATCAGAACATCCAAACCCGCAAAGGAATGCTGTTTCTTGCTCGGATCCTGAGAATCAACAATCGCGCCTACGGCAAGGTTCAATTGCAGAGTAAAGCGGGCTCCTTTGCCAACTCCATCGGAATGAGCATCCAGCTGGCCGGAGTGCATTTTCGCTAACGCGTGAGCAATGGCAAGTCCCAGTCCCAGACCGCCGTGAACCCTCGAGGTCGAGCCATCTGCCTGGCGAAACCTGTCAAAAACATGCGGGAGAAAATCAGGTGCAATACCGATTCCTGTGTCCTCAACGACAATAGTCGCATGAACGCCATTGCTCTCCGTCGATATGTGTACCCGGCCACCCGGCTCGGTGAATTTAATTGCATTGGAAACCAGATTCCAGGCGATCTGCTGTAAACGAACTGGTTCACCCATAACTATCAAGGGCGCGGTGCTCAATTCGGCCTTTAACTCAATATTTCGTGCAGACGCTGATGCTTTAACCGTATCCACCGTAGCTCTAACGATCACATTGAGATCGGTTGGTTGCAAATCACAGCGAAGTTTACCGGTCGCAATCCTTGAGGTATCGAGGAGATCGTCGATCAAACGCGACTGTAGCCAGGCGTTTCGCTCGATCGCATCCAAAGCTTGAGCTACTCCAGTACTGTCGAGATTGCCTCCACGAAGCAATTTGATCCACCCGACTACTGGCGTCAGTGGAGTACGAAGTTCGTGAGAAAGCGTTGCCAGAAAGACATCTTTAGCACGGTTAGCTTCAGCGAGTTCACCGTTGAGCATTGTTAGTTGCGCGGTTCGTTCTGCAATTCTGGCTTCGAGATCACGATTAAGCTGTTCAAGATCGGCCCGGGCCTTCTGCTCCGCCAGCATCAGACGTCGATGCTCGACACCTCGCTTGATCGTGTGACGCATATGATCTATATCGCATGGCTTCGTGAGATAGTCGTAGGCGCCCTCTTGCAATGCTGCGATTGCTGATTCGACAGAGGCAAACCCGGTCAAAACCACCGAGATAGTAAGTGGTGCCCTTTGTCGGATTTGGCCCAGAACGGAAAGGCCGTCACCACCTTCCATATGAAGATCAGTCAGGACGAGATCGTAATGCGTCTGGTCCAACAGTACGATCGCTTCGTCACCACTCGCGGCGGTATCAACAATGTAGCCATCCTTTTCGAGGATGGCGGCGGTAGTAATTCTTAAACTCTCCTCGTCGTCAACAACCAGCAATCTGCCGTGGTCATCAAGAGCGTCAAGAGCGGCTTCATTGATAGCGATAGAAATGTTCCGATCGGCTTGCTGCTTCATGGGCATCTCATCAAGTTATTTCTTTTCCTGAAACTCCAGGATAGGCGAATCCACCTGAAGAATAATGCTAAAAGTGGTTCCCTTCCCCTGCGCACTATTAACTTCGATGCGTCCACCGTGCTGTCGAACAATGTCCTGCGTAACCCACAGACCGAGCCCTGTACCCTTTTTCCCGGTCGAAAAAAATGGTTCAAAGATTCGCGTGAGATCGTCTTCGGCAATCCCAACGCCAGTGTCGCTAACCTGGATGTTTATTGATGGCTGCAAGGCCTGCTCATAACGTGAGGTAGAAATTGATATACGACCTTCGCCTATGATCGCCTGTTGAGCGTTGATGATTAGATTAAGAAAAACCTGGCGAAGCTGGTCGGCGCGAGCTCTAATCGGTGGCAAGAACTGATCGAATCTGATTTCCACATCGATGTGCGCCTGCTTCAACTTCTTTTCCAACAGCACAAGGGTTTCTTCCAATACCTGGTTCACATCGACCCAGTCAACTTCTCCGGAGCTGCGCGCAAAACCCAGCATTTGCCGTATGATGTGCGATACACGCTCCGTCTCTTTACGAGCTATCTGAAGAAAGCGGGCATTTGTGTCACCCTCAGAGCCGGACTGCATCAAGTAAAGCGCATTCTTGATTGCTTCCAACGGATTATTAACTTCGTGCGCAATTGAGGCTGCGAGCCGGCCGACAGCTGCCAGCTTTTCGGATTCAAACAATTGTTGTTCGACACGACGCCGCTCCAGCTCACGGATCTCGGTCAGATCGTGGAGCACCGAGACTACCGCCGTCACCTGTCCGGTCATATCGAGCACTTCACGCGACGTAATCTCCATCGGCAGAGTACGACCTAATTCCGGATCGATGAGTTCAATTTCGGCCTGGCGACCAGTCTCCGACCCTGAAGCAAGACCCGAAATGAAAGAAGTAAACTTTACTGCATTAGTCCGAACGGCCGCGGCTGCGCGTGCGGTGAAGGATTCATTCTCTTGAAACAAGAGTTCTGCTCGCCGATTAAAGAGGATGAATTTCCCCGAAGCGTCGCAGACCACGATCGGGTGACCGACATTCTCAATGATCAGATCGAGGCGATCGCGCTCGCGCCGCGATTCAGCTTCTGCCCGCTGTAGCTTGCCAAAGTTTCGAGCGAGCTCTTCGTTAGCTTCACGCAAGTCAGTAACGTCGCGAAAGATCGAAACAAGACCAAGAGGTTCACCTCTCGAGTTGACTGCAGGTGTTGAAATTACTTCGAAGTGAATGTCTGAGCCTTCGATGGGATCGACCAGGGTGATATCGCGTTGAACAAGCTCGGAAGAAGAAACAGTAGCGCTCGACAAATAAGCTGAGAATAGCAGATCGTTCATTTTCAGCGCTCGCCGTTTTCCTTCGCCGGCATTAGCTGAACCGCTGAACAATTCTTCAGCTCGTCTGTTCTGAAGCAGGATCTCGTTATCCAGATCCGTCAAAACAATAGGATCTGCAACCGACTTCATAATGGATTCGATCCACTGCCGTTCGCGCTGAAGTTTTGTAACGGTTGTGACTAGTCGCTCTTGCTGGATTGCCAGAGAGGCGATGACGCCGATGCGGTCAGCAAAACGCTTTAGCAAGTTCAAAGAGATTGGATCGACATTCGCTTCCGAAGCACCAATATAGAGCACGCCCAGTCGCAATCCCGGCTCAAATGTCCAGTACTGGTTTGAGAGCCGTGAGCTTGAGCCTGAGCGAGCGCTCTTCGGTGACATTTCAGGAATACCAAAAAGCGGCAAGGCGAGAACGTCCCCGTCCCAGCGCATTCTTTCGAAGAGAGTTTGGGAAGCCGGATCCTGGCTAAGCGATATCCATGAGTAATGACCGTCGTGGATGACGCGGACACAAGCGGCGGCTGAGTCAATCGGCATTTCTACTCGAGTAGCTACTTGATCAGACTCGAAACCGACCGCTGCTCGAATTTGCAAGACAGCGTCGCGTTCGTTAATTAGTGCTATTGCTGCTTGTCGATGTCCGAAGATATTGACGATAGCTTCGAGAGCGAGTAAGAGGCGCTCCTGAAGTTTCGGCGTGACGAGCATTTGCGTCGTGGTCTCAATAAAGACATCGTATTGCCGCAAATGTGCGCCGATATCTTCAGAGTCCGCGATGAGCGGCGTTGCTCGAAAGGACAGTTCTGTTGGCACTTCCCCCATAAACGAATCTAGCAGTTAACACTCTACTATCAGCCGTTTATTACTTTTTATCGACTTCAACGGTCACGCGACGTCTGGTTTCCCCTTCCACTGGTTCAGCGCCCGGTGTTAAAGCGGGGCGCGAAACCGCCGGAGTAAGTCCAACCGCCTCGGCATATTTCAAATAGGTATCGATCGAAGCCACCACGACGCGCGCTTCTACCGTAATCAAATCAATACCGACGAGGGAAATTCTTACCCACGCGTCGACCACTATGCCCTTATCTAATACGCGATCGAGAACGTCGATTAAACTAGTACCGCCTGGTGCTCTTTCGACTGCCATTTGCTTGGGTCCTTTTTATAGAAGTTTGAAAAGCAGCACGCGGCGCGAGACTCGACGGTGCTTGGTTGGTAATTATGGTCACGAGTTAAAGTTCGATCTCCAAACTATCTATGAACGCTTTTTCTGCTTAACCTTTTGCCGGGGGGCTCGAATTGATTGATTTCCTCCACTGACCGTAGCGCCGGAAGCTCCGAGTTTTCTGATTTCCCGTTCTAACTCATTTAGCCGTTCCCGCAGCTCCAGATTCTCAGCTTCTGCTCGTTCAGCGCGAGTCGTCAGATTTGTGTCATACCTCCACCAGTTCAAGCCGATTTGTTCAGCTTTATCAATCGAACAGACCAACAATCTGATCTGTAGAGTGAGTAATTCGACATTAGCCAACGACACTTTTATGTCGCCGGCAATGACTAATCCTTTGTCGAGTATTCTGTCGAGAACATCGACGAGGCCCGGGGGACGAGCCGTGATTAGGGTAGACCGTTCGCTGGACACTTTCGCCCTCCACATTAAGGAGGCGGCTTATGAACAGCATTGGGTGCCGCCACCGTATGGTCTATCGCGCTTAAAAATTACTAAATCAACCGACCGATGGGACCTAGATCGAGATTGAGATCTTCCTCACTCAACCCAAACTGGGTTTTCAGGTCATGAAGTTTTTCTTCCAACTTCATCAAGGCCAGTCCCAATTCTTCGATTTGTTCAGGTGAGAGATCCCCGCCTTCCATGCGCTTCACAGCCTGCTTTTCAAGCAAACGGCGGATGAACTCAATCAAAGTTAAAACTAGCTTTGCCAGTCCCTGCTCAACGCTATCTGGATCGATATTTATTCGCGATGGGAGAGTGTCACCAACGCGACGGAGTTCTTCTACGAACTCCTGAGCATGCGAAGTATCAATCTCTGGTTCTGCCGAAAGGGGGTTTTCGGGGGAAAGCTCCATCAGCTTACTCCCAAGTGTGTTTTAAACTCAAGCTCATTATTTGAGAAACTATACGGGGGCCAAGGTCCACTGGTCAAAAAATGGAGGTCTGAACGCTCCTCGCTAAACAACGCCGTCCGATTTTTATACTCCGCAAGAGACGGGCGCTCCACCAAAAATGAAGCCGAGACAACAAGCTTTTCTGCTGGTCGGAGCACAACCAGCTCATCACGCACCAGGCCAGAAGTCCGGCTTTTTAGCCAGCTCGCAATAGCCGCAACATCTGACGAACTTGACTGTTCCGCTTGAAACTCAGCTTGCTTTGACATCAAAAACG
>AR_comb_assmDRAFT_10022515_pt1 | contig 15198 bp, 12 predicted proteins | sample ArasoioldDNA_FD_10543 | JGI IMG/M metagenome (IMG submission 10543) | reverse complement strand
GCCAATTCGTTGTGAATGCTCGGGGAGCTAAGAATCCTTCCGATAAGAGACAGAGCGTGTCCAAAGCGGCCAGTCACGACCGCTACGTGTACCTCGTTCGCATCCACTGCCGCTGATGAGGCCACGTTGCCACTGAGGCGAGTGAATGCGCGCGCTTCAGCAAAACTTCGACTGAAGCCTTCACTGTCACAATTGATGGACGCTACACACGAAGCGTTTACGGCCAAGATCTCTGACAACCAGGCGCTGGGGCGTAATGCTAGAAGACCGCGAGCAAGCCGAAGATGCCGTTCAGCCTCCGCAATGTCACCGCGCTGTGCTTCCATGGTCGCGACGGAGTCATGCAGGTAAGCCATCGCGTGAGCATCCCCCGAAGTCGAAACATATCTTCGAGTATCACCAAGCAGCGCTGTCAGGTGTGACTGAGGGTATCCAGCGACAGCCAATAGACGGAACAGATGGGCGTGCGCCCAGGCTAGCTGGGTGGTCTCACGCTCTTCTTTGGCCAGTCGCAATGCATTGCGAAAGTCAGCTTCGGCTCTGTCGATGTGGCCGTCGCGCTTGTTGGCGAGACCACTCACAATCAGTGCATGTGCAGTGACAGCGGGCGAATTTTTCCCTTGGATGAGCGATTGCGCCAAGGCAGACGCGACTTGAGAACGTCCAGCGTAAACATGCGCATGAGCAATGAGCACCCGAGCATCTGGTGGCAGTAACTTCAGGGAGATGTGGTCCGAGCCCGCGGCCTTGCAGATTCCTGAGAATTGGCCCGTGTTAAAGAGATCCTTCACCTTTTCAAGTGTGAACTCCATCCCAGCGCCCTCAGTTGAAACGTGGATATTAGATCAGGATGTCAGCGTTCGACTTGATTATTTCGGGTTAGCGAAGTCATGAGCGTTCATGACCCGTTCTGTTCATCAGGACCGGGTACGCTATGAAGCCTAAGCGTGACGCTGAGCGAAATTTACTAGTCGTCCTGCAGTAGGTCGAGCTTTGGCGAAGTGCTGTGAGAGGGCTTCAGCAAGTCGCTCAAAAGCGTAAACATGTCGGTGGTTGAAGGGATCGATTCCCGAGGAGTAGCCAGTCAACACGCCGTGTAGCTCTCCATCCGGTCCCAGATTGACTGGGGCGCTAATGGTGCTACGTGGCTGAGGCTTGATTACGGTTGTGCTTTCGCCGAGGTCCAAAGTCGCATCGGAGTTACTTATCGCTTTGCGATTCGCCGCCACCCAACCCGTTACTTTCTCTCCTGGCTTGATCGTCAGGCCTACTAGCGCTCTGTTGTCGTCGCCGCTTGCATAAACGCAAACGAGTTCGTCTGCCGCAGGTATGTACTGGAAGTAGGTGCATACCGTCGAGGGGGTCAGTTTGCGAACACATTGAGAGAGTGTGTTCATTGCGTCGATAGTGCTGCTCGCCTCGAGTACACCTTGCCTAGCCGCGCTAAGCGCCATGTTGTCGGCCGCCGACGCTCTTATTTCCTCGAGGGGGCCTATCCCGGCCGTTGAGGCACTCGTCGCGCTCGGATTGAGCAGCGAACGCGCGTGCTGACCGGCTGTCTGTGCGAGGCTAGCGATCTGCGGATACGCCGCGATGAATGTATCCACGACCAAGGGGTCATACATCGTGCCTCGTCTGTCCCGCAGGATTGCAAACGCGTCGTCCGGGTCCAGTCGCGGCCGATACGGCCGATCGGAATTCAACGCATCGAAGCAGTCCACGACAGCTAGGATTCGAGCGCCAAGCGGAATGTCTGTGCCCGAGATTCCTGTCGGATACCCTTTGCCGTTCCAGTTTTCGTGATGATGTCTGACGATCGGTACGACTGGATATGGGAAGCGAATAGACGACAGCAGATCTGCTCCGATCGCGGCGTGCCGCTTCATCGTCTCGAATTCGGCTCCTGTAAGCTTGCCTGGCTTGTTCAGGATGTGCTCTGGAATGGCGAGTTTGCCCATGTCGTGGAGCAGTGCTGCGGCTTCAATCGCTTTCAGTTGTCGGTCGTCATCGACACCCAGTCTCTTTGCGAGCTCCACCGCATATACCTGAACTCTTCGGATGTGGCCGTGAGTGATCTGGTCCTTGGCATCAACGGCCATCGCGAGCGTTTCGATCGTGGAAAGGTACAGATCGTTGACTTGCGCGATGTGCTTTTGTGCATCAGCCAAACGGGCGAGTGAGGTTTTGTAGGTCAGGTACGTGATTATCAGCAGCGGAAGGATGATGCCGATTGTGTTGATGTCGATCGAACGAGTGTGCGAGACGAGGAGTGCCGCGACAGATACTCCCCCGAAGTAGTTAAGACTAAGCCACGGGAAGTTGTCCCACCATAGTTGGACAGCGCTTGCATTCTTCTCAAAGCTGAGGGCGAACGCGATCAGCCAGCTGTTGATAAGAAAGTACAGAGCGGCCAGAACGAAGAGTGGACCAACTACCCTCGACAGTGCTAGTTCTTGTCCTGGATCCGCCTGTGCGAGCGTGTAGAAGACGTGAGATGCGATCCATATCGAAAGTGCGACGCTTGTCACATTGAAAAGCGATCGCAGAAGGGATCGATGCTCTGGTCGCATCCAGAGCGTCGCAACCAGTGAATCCAGAGCGACGATGACGGTAGCCACCGGCGGGCCAAACACAAGGACGGACGCAAAAACGAAGGCGTCGGAGACCGAGATGCGCGCCATCAGCCCCGGCACGCGGACGGTGAAAGACCCTGTGAGGAGGGTGAGGACTGCTAGTGTCAGCCAGTCGCTCCAAACGTCTCTGGCGTAGACGTCCTTTGCTGAGAGCAAGGTCACGCTCGACCCGGCGAGGATGACCGCACCGAGGTAAAGCTGCCCTAAGCGGGAGCCCGGAAGGTGTCTGTTCATTAGTCGGCAGACACAGCTGCCGAACGGTATATCGGACTATTCTCCCCAAATAATTAGCTTGCTCATAATTTCCCTCCTGCTGTCGTTAAATCGAAGCTGTTAAAGGGTTTTGGGTCTATTCGCCGCCTAGGACTACGTTGGAGTTTCCCCACAAAATCGCGTCGGCATTGCCCCAAAGGATGGCGTTTCCCCAGAGGATTGCGTTGCCCCAAAGAATTGCGTCCGCGTTCCCCCAAAGAATTGCGTTTGCATTCCCCCAGAGGATGGCGTTCGAGTTTCCCCAAAGGATGGCGTTCGAATTCCCCCACAGAATGGCGTCAGCATTACCCCAGAGGATTGCGTTCGCATTCCCCCAGAGGATTGCTTCTGAGTTGCCCCACAGGATCGCGTCTGCATTGCCCCACAGGATTGCTTCTGAGTTGCCCCATAGGATCGCGTCTGCGTTGCCCCACAAAATTGCGCTGGCCTGAGCACCCCAAAGAATCGCGTTGGTCTCGGCGTTGCCCCAAAGAATCGCCTCAGCGGAAGCACGGTCACCCGCGGTCAGCAGGCTTGATTTGGAGGTAAACACGAGTTGCGAAGGCCGTTGCGTTTCGCCAGCAATGGACGGCGCGCTGGCGGGGTCTGGCATCGACAGCGCCGCTAGAACGTTAAGGTTTCCAGTTCCACCCGCAAGAATTCCCGCTCCAGAAAATTCGGCTGAGTACTGAAGCACCATCCGAACCGGCAGCGGACCTAAACCTCGGTGACGTTCGAGGACTAGGCTGACCGCACCCGACACAACGGCGGCTGCCATGCTGGTGCCGGACAGCTGCAGTCGCGCGTTCTGTCCCGACCCCGTCACGAGCTCGGGGTGCTCACGGACCAATGTCGAGCCCGGCGCGGCGAGGCTCTGAATCTTGTTACCCGGTGCTATGAGGTCCGGCTTAATCAAGCGATCAAAGAGTGTCGGTCCCTTCGAGCTGTAGCTCGCAACCTCGTCGTCAGAACGCCACGGAGTGCCCTTGGTATTCAGCGCACCGACCGTAATCGCGAACGGCGAGATGCCCGGCGTGGTAATGGCGCCATAGATCGCCTTGCCATCCGTCGTCTTGCCGAAGTTACCCGCCGACGCTACGACGACGATGCCGGCGCGGTACGCGCGTTCGACGGCCTGGCAGATCGGATCGTCGCGATAGCTTTGCGTCACCGCGCCGCCGAGCGACATGTTGATGACGCGAATGTTGTAGCGCGCGCGGTTCGCGACCGCCCAATCGATCGCCTGAATGACATCCGCCGCAAGGCCCTTGCCCTGCGCGTTGAGCACCTTGAGGCTGATGATGTTCGCGCCCGGCGCCACGCCGCGCGTCTCGTCGAATCGATTCGCACCCGATGCGGCGATGATGCCGGCGACGTGCGTGCCGTGGCCGTGCTGATCCTGACCGATGCCGTGATCGTCGGTGAAGTCCTTGGTCGCGATGATCCGACCGCGCAGTTCCGGCATCTGCGCCACGCCGGAATCGATCACCGCCACGCCGATGCCAGCACCGCTGAGCGGACCGATGCCGGGCGCCCAGCCGCCCTGCTGCACCAGGTCGGCGCCAATGGTCTGGTTCGTCACGGCCATGTGGGCTTCGACAACGAGATTGCTCGACAGCGAATCGACCTCGGCGTCGTTAGCCACGGCTTCTAATGCGCCGGCCGGCACTTCGAGCACCGCACCCGTCGCGAGCGGCTTGGTGATCCGCAACCCGTGACGTGCGGCAATGCGCGCAATCCGCTCAGGGGTTCCGGCGACGATGACGCTCGTGGCGTCGGTGTCTCCCGCCTGCAGCCGCTGCTCGAGGTCTCGCGAGATCCGGGCATGTCGTGACTGTGCGTTCGCGCTCGCTGCCGTCGCGAGCACCAGGCCTGATAGAACAAGGCACGAGAGCGTCAAACGAGCAACGCGAAACGCGAGATGGCGTGAGACGGTGGTCATGGGTTCCCCCGCGGCTGAAACGGTCCCTAGTTGCCGGCGATCGGCCTAACCGTGAACGACGACGAAATGGGGGAAGAAAGCAGTTGCGACGAGATGCCGAGCTCGTTGAGCGACTCAAGCAGCACACGCTGTGACCCGCCGATCGTGCGGATAGTCACCAGGCGGCCATCCCGAATCCGGTTATAAATAGTGCGACGCGAGACGTGGAGCAGCTCCGCGGCCTGGTCAATCGACACGCTGCGTCCGAGACGAGGCCCGTTCTGTCCCGATTCCATGGGAAGTGATGCCGCCATAAAACTCCTTGTGTGTGCCTCGACTATTGCGGGGATGGTGCCAACCTAGGGAGGCTCGCTGTATACCTGCTTGCAACTCGCTGATTGCATTCGACTTCACGTTGGCAGTTGAGGGATCATCAAGACTCGACCGATACCTCCTCGGGGACAGTCGCTTGGCCGTACATCGCGCCGCGCGTGCTGCACGCAAAATTTGCGAACTGAATGTGTTGAAATTTGCACGGTGAATTTCATCGGCCAAGAAATTGGCCGGCGAGGCCGGAAATGACCCGGCCTTCTCCGCGCTTCACCGGCGTCCTCGTCACGATCTCCGTCCTCGCGGTCGTCGGTCTGCTGATGCGCGGCTGCCCGTCTCCGGATTCAGCTCCGAACACCGCCACAGGCAAGCCGAACCGCGGCGGACAACTGGTCGCGTCCGCGAGGGGAGTGCCCAGGACGTTCAATCGTTTGATGGCGGCCGATCAACCCAGCGACATGTTTGCGATGTTGACGCAGGGGTCGCTCGTTCGGGTGAACCGGTCGACGTTCGAGCTCGAACCCTGGCTGGCCGAAAAGTGGGAATCGAGCAAGGACGGCCTCACCCATACCCTGCATTTGCGGCCCGGGGTCGTCTGGTCAGACGGCACCCCGTTCACGTCGGCCGACGTGCTCTTCACGCTGCAGGCGATGTACGACCCGAAGGTCCAAAGCGTGGTGCCGACCAGCGTGATGCCAGGTGGGAAGCCGATTCAGGCGACCGCACCCGATGCGTCGACCGTCGTCGTGACATTCGCGCAAGCGTCGGGGGCGGGAATCGCGCTCCTCGACATGTTCCCGATTCTGCCGAAGCACAAACTCGAGAGCGCTTATAAGGCCGGAACGTTCTCACAGGCCTGGAACACCGCGACGCCTCCGTCCGAGCTCGTCGGCACCGGACCATTCGTGCTGCGCGAGTTCAAGCCAGGAGAGCGCCTCGTCTTCGATCGCAACCCGATGTACTGGCGCACCGGCAATGACGGTCAAAGGCTGCCGTATCTCGATCGTCTCATCCTGCAGTTCATTCCCGAGCAGAACGCGGAACTCCTTGCCCTGCAGGCGGGCACCACCGATCTCACGCAGAGCGAGCTACGCCCCGACGACTACGTGCCCGTACGCCGCCTCGAAGAAGAAGGCAAGCTGAAGTTAATCGAAGGCGGTGTCGGCCCCGATGCCGACGCGCTCTGGTTCTGCATGAATCCCCAGATCAAGAAGGGCGATCGCCGGCAGGCGTTCGTGCAGAAGCGCGAGTTCCGTCAGGCTCTCTCGCACGCGGTCGATCGAGAAGAGTTCGCCCATACGGTGTTCCTTGGTGAAGCGGTTCCGGTGTGGGGCCCCATCACCCCTGGGAACAAGCCGTGGTTCTCGCCGAACGTCCCGCGCTATCCGCATGACGTGAATCGCGCGCGCGAATTGCTGAAGAGCATCGGCCTCGAAGATCGCAACGGGAACGGCGTCGTCGAAAGCACCGACGGTGTGGAGGCGCGGTTCACCGTGATGACCCAGCGCGGCAACTCGAGCTACGAGCGTGGCCTCGCGGTCCTTCGCGACCAGGCGGCGAAGATCGGTGTGGCGTTCGACGCGGCGCCGCTGGAATACCCGACGATGATCGAGCGGCTGCTCGCCTGTCAGTACGACGCGATCTATATGCGGCCGTTCATGACGCAGCTCGATCCGGCCGGCAACCTTGATTTCTGGCTCAGTTCGGGTTCGACGCATTTGTGGAACATGAACCAGAAGACGCCAGCGACGGAATGGGAGATCCGAATCGACACGATCATGCACGAGCAGGCGGCGACGGTGGATCCCGAACGGCGGCGCGACCTGTTCAACGACGCGCAGCGGATATTCGCCGAGAATGTCCCTGTGCTGTACTTTGTGGCACCGCGCTTGTACTTTGCGCACAGCAAACGCACAATGGGTGTGATGCCGTCAGTGATGCGCCCGCCGATCTTGTGGAACGCCGACTCACTCAGCGTCGCAGGGCCGTAACGTCACAGCCTCAATGGCGCGCTTCCTGATCCGCCGGCTCGCGTTCGCGCTCGTCCTGCTGTTCTGTACCTCGTCCGCCGCACTGTTTCTCACCCGTCTCGCTCCCGGTGACGTGACCTCGCAACTCGGGCTGTTCGCGTCGCCCGTCGAAATCGCGGCGGCTCGCACGCGCTTCGGCCTCGATCGCAATCCGATTGCGCAGTGGGGAAGCTGGCTCTCACGCGCAGCCCTCCTCGATTTCGGAGATTCCTTTCTCTATAACCGGCCGGTCGGCCCGCTTGTCGTCAAAGCCGCGGGCAATACCGCGGTGCTCGCAGTATGCGCGTTGATCGTGGCAACGCTGGCTGGGATTGGTCTCGGCATCTTCACTGGCACTCGCCGCACGGGATGGCTGTCGGGTCTCGTGCGCGCCGCGTCGGTCATGTTCCTTTCCGTGCCGCCGCTGCTCATGTCGCTGATGCTGGTGTTCATCGCAGCGCGAACGCGGTTGCTGCCGACGGGTGGGATGTCCTCGGCAGGAACGGTCGATGCGTCGTGGGTGGAAACGATGATCGACGTGGCCTGGCATCTCGTCCTGCCCACGCTCGCGCTGGCGCTGCCGATTGCCGCTGCATTCGAGCGTTTGCAGTCGCAGTCGATGTCGGAGGCCGTGCGTCAGCCGTTCTTGCTCGCAGCGATCGCGCGCGGTCTGCCGAGGCGCGAGATCATCTGGCGTCATGCATGGCGCGTGTCCATCCGCCCAATCTGCGGCGTGTATGGACTGGTGATCGGATCGTTGCTCTCGGGATCGTTCATCGTCGAGTTCGTGACGGCGTGGCCGGGCATCGGTCGATTGATGTACGAGGCACTTCGCGCGCGAGACATTTACCTCGTGTCTGCATGCGCGGCAGCGGGCGCAGGCTTTCTCGCCTTTGGCACGTTGCTCGGTGATCTGTTACTGGCCGTTGCCGATCCCCGCGTGCGTGAGGACATCGAAGCATGAGGATCGCGGGAGCGGTACTGCTCGGCCTGATTGTGCTCGCGGCGTGCGCCGCACCGTGGCTCGCACCCAACTCTCCGAATCAACGCTTCCCCGATTTGTTGTACGCGCCGCCGACGAAGATACATCTCGGCGACGGGATGACTGGGCCGCATCTGCATCCACTCAAGATCGTCAGCCGTCTCGAGCGACGGTTCGAGGAAGACCGCGCGACGCATGTGTCGCTGCGCTGGTTCACCGGAGGAGTGCTCGTCTCGGCTGACCCTGACAAGGGCGTGCCGTTGCTTGTGCTCGGTGCCGATGCGTTTGGACGCGATCGCTTCTCGCGACTCCTGCACGGGTCGCGTGCGACGCTGGCGCTTGGCGTACTCGCGACGCTGTTCGCGACGGCAGTCGGTGCGCTTGTCGGTGGCGTTGCCGGCTACGCCGGAGGCCGGCTTGATGCGCTCCTCTCGCGCGTGTCCGAGTTCGTCGTCGTGCTCCCGGCGATCTACGTGACGCTTGCACTGCGCGCGGTGATGCCGCTCGTCCTTCCAGGCTCGACGATCTTCCTGCTGCTGCTGACGATCTTCGCGTTGCTCGGCTGGCCGATGGTGGCTCGCGGTGTGCGCGCGATCGTGCTCGTCGAGCGCGACCGAGAGTACGCCGTCGCGGCGCGTGCTGCGGGCGCCAGCCCTACACGCCTGCTCACCCGACATCTGCTCCCCGCAGCTTCGGGTTACCTGAGCACACAAGCCAGCCTGTTACTGCCGGCGTTCATCCTCGCTGAGTCCACGATGTCGTACGTCGGCCTCGGCTTTCCCGACACGACGCCGACATGGGGCACCATGCTGCAAGATGCCTCGAACGTCGCGCTCATCGGGGATGCACCATGGGCGCTCGCACCCGCGGCCGCCATCTTCATGGTCGTGCTCGGGGTGAACTTGCTGGTGCAGAGCACCGGCCGTGCGCCTATACAATTGGAGAGATGAAACCTTTTACCGGCATCTACACGCCGATCGCGACGCCGTTTCGCGACGACGGCACGGTGGATGAGCGGGCCCTTGCTGCGAACGTCAGCCGATGGATGACCACGCCATTGACCGGGCTCGTCGTGCTCGGGTCCAACGGCGAAGCCACCTCCCTGGACGAGGCCGAAGCCGATCGTGTTGTTGAAATCGTTCGTGCAGGCGTGCCTGCATCGCGGCCGCTGATCGCTGGTACGGGTCGCGAATCCACACGCGCGACGATTGCCGCGACGCGCCGTGCCGCCGCGGCTGGCGCGGACGCTGCGCTCGTGCGCACGCCATCATTCTTCAAACCACAGATGACGACGGATGCGTTCGTCCGTCATTTCACTGAGGTCGCGGACGCGTCGCCCGTGCCGGTGCTCCTCTACAACGTCACGGCCTACACCGGCGTGAATCTCCTGCCCGACGCTGTTGAGCGTCTCGCCGTTCACCCGAACATCGTCGGGATGAAAGAGTCGGGATCGGACATCGGACAGATCGCTGAATACGTCGCGCGCACGCCGGACGATTTCACGGTGCTCGCCGGGTCGGCCACGACGCTCGTGCACGCGTTGTGCGCGGGATGCGATGGCGCGATCCTGGCCCTGGCCTCGTTGGCGCCCGCCGAGTGCGTGTTGATGACCACGCTGGTCCGCGAAAAGCGTCTCGACGAGGCGAATGCGCTGCAACGCCGCCTGATGCCGCTGGCCCGGTCGGTCGGAACGAGTTACGGCGTGCCGGGTCTCAAAGCCGCACTAGAATTGAGTGGATACGCTGGCGGCTCGCCGCGGCCACCGCTGCGTCCGGTCAGTTCAGAGGTCGTTGACATCATTCGCCGCCAGCTGACTGCCTTGAGTTCCGCGGAGGCCGAAGCCTCCGCTCTACGATGACTTCATCACGACGTTGACCATCACGTCCGTTGCCAACCCTGTCCGTTGACCAACATACACATGCCTCTTCCTGCGACTGAACGTGTTTTGCTCGGCCCTGGTCCGAGTCTGATTCCGCCGCGCGTAATACGCGCGCTCGCCGCGCCCGTACTCAGCCATCTCGATCCGGACTTTGTGCCGATGCTCGACGATGTTCGCGCATCGCTGCAGCGGGTATTTCGTGCAGACAGTAAGTCACTGACGCTTGCGACCTCGGGGACTGGGACCTCCGCTATGGAGGCTGCTGTCGCGAACGTCGTGTTTGACGGCATGCGCGCCGTGGTGATCGTGACCGGGTATTTCGGTGATCGGCTGGTGCAGATTCTCGAGCGATACGGTGCGCGTGTGCGGCGTATCGACGTCGAGTGGGGACGCGCGGTCGATCCGCAGCGCCTGCGCGACGAGTTGTCGCGCGAAGGTGCGGACGTGGTCGGCATCGTCCATGCCGAAACATCGACGGGCGTGCGGAACCCGGTGAAAGAGTTGGCCGCAATCGCTCGCGAGAAAGGCGCGCTGACGATCGTCGATACCGTGACGTCGCTCGGTGGTCACGATGTCGATCTCGCAGGATGGGGAGTTGACGTCGCGTATTCATGCAGCCAGAAATGCATTGGCGCGCCCTCGGGTGTTGCGCCGGTGGCTGTCTCCGGTGCTGCGCGCGATCGACTGGTGAAGTGCCGCAGCTTTTATCTCGATCTGCGGTTGCTCGAGGACTACTGGGTCGGGCGCAAATACCACCACACGATGTGCACGTCGTTGATTTACGCGCTTCGCGAAGCGTTGCAGATGGTGGAAGAGGAAGGTCTTGCCGCCAGGCAGGCCCGCCATGAGCGTCATCATCTTGCGCTGGCTGCCGGTGTGGAGGCGATGGGGCTCTCGCTGCTGCCACCGCCAGGAGAACGGTTGTGGACGTTAAACACGGTCCGCGTTCCGTCGGGGGTTGACGAGGCCTCGATCCGGAAGACGCTGCTCACGACATACAACATCGAGGTCGGTGCAGGCCTCGGTCCACTCGCCGGGAAGATCTGGCGCGTGGGATTGATGGGCGCCAGTTCCACACCACAGACCTTGCTGCAGTTCCTTGCTGCGCTCGAGGGTGCGTTGGTGACTCATGGACACCGAGTGCCTGAAGGTGCTGGCGTCGCCGCGGCAAACGCGGCGCTGCGCCCGGCGATGGCGGGCGCCTAACGAAAACACTGTGCGGGCGATCATCCTGCTGCTCGTCGTGCTGGTCGCAAGTTGCGCGACCAACCCCGTGACGGGGCAGCGTGAGTTCACGCTGATGAGCGAGTCGCAGGAGATCGCGATGGGGCGCGACTCCGACGCCCAGGTGCGGGCCGAGATGGGCGTCTACAACGACCCCGAGCTCGCGAAGTACATCAGCGACATCGGGCTCCGTCTCGCGAAGCTCTCCGAGCGGCCCAATCTTCCGTGGCAGTTCACGGTCGTCGATCAGCCGGCGATCAACGCGTTCGCCCTGCCCGGAGGATTCATCTACATCACACGCGGCATCTTGCCGTTTCTCGATAACGAGGCTGAACTCGTTGGCGTGCTCGGTCACGAGATCGGCCATGTCACCGCACGGCATTCGGTGCGTCAGTACACCCGAACGGTCGGCGGCGTCGCGGCGCTGGGCGCACTCGGCGTGTTCGTGCCGGCGGCGCGTCCCTTCGGGCAAATCTCCGAGCAGGCGCTGGGCCTGCTGTTCCTGAGGTACGGGCGCGAAGACGAACTGCAGGCCGATCAGCTCGGCGCGGGGTATGCCGCCTCGGGCGGCTGGGATCCCGCTGGTGTGCCGGGCATGCTGACGACGCTGGGGCGGCTCGACGAAGCAAGCGGTGATCGCAAGGGCATACCCAATTGGCTCTCCACGCATCCGGACCCGCTGTCGCGTGTGGCCGAGATCAAACCGACGGTCGCAAAGCTCAGTGCCGGCCGGTCGGACTTCCGCACCAATCGCGATGTGCTCGAACGTCGCATTGACGGCGTCATCTTCGGCGACAACCCCGAGCAAGGCGTCATTCGCGGAAGCGCGTTCCTGCACCCGCCGCTGAGATTCCGGATCGACTTTCCACCGAAGTGGCAGATCGCCAACAGCCCGCAGCAGGTTGTTGCCAAGGCGCCCGATGCTGACGTGTTCATGCTGTTGCAAGGTGTGACGAAACCGCAGGGGCAGACGGCTCGTGACGTCGCAATGGCACACATGCAGGCCGCGGGATTCCAAATGGACTCGGGCGACCGGACGACGATCAACGGGCTCGATGCGTTCGTCGGCGTGTATCAAGGCAAGGTCGAAGGCCTCGGCGAGGTGAGGAGCCGCGCTGCACACATCGGCCACGGTGGCGCGTACTACATGGTCGCCGGGCTCGTCGCGCCTGCTGGCTTCGACAACGTCGATGGCCTCTTCACCAGTGCGATTCGATCGTTTCGACCGTTGACGACGGCTGAGGCGCAAGCCATCCGTCCGTCGCGCGTCGACTTCTACACTGTTCGGGATGGCGACACGTGGGCCTCGCTCGCCGAGCGGTCGGGTGGCGCGATCAGAGCGTCGACGCTCGCGGCAATGAATCAGTCGTCGCCCGATGCGGCGCCGCGTGTCGGCGCACGCATCAGAATCGTGGTGGCAGGATGAAGCGCTTCCGCTTTCCAGGGTCTCGCATCCTGCGCATCGCCGCTGGCGTCGGTGCGGTCGCGTTCGCCGTGCTGTCGTACGTGTATCTCACGCTGCCGGATGTACGTTCACTAGCCACGACTAACCCGAAGGCGACCGCGTTCATGGAGCTGCGCGAGCGGGAAGCGGCCGCCGCAGGCAGGCCCGTCAAGCGAGTGCAGCGCTGGGTGCCGTACTCGCGAATCTCGATTAATCTACGCCGCGCGGTGCTCGCTGCTGAAGACAGCGCGTTCTTCGACCACGAAGGCGTCGACATCGCGGAGATCAAGAAGTCGATTCAAGACAGCATCGAAAAGGGCAAGGAACTGCGTGGGGCGAGCACGATCACGCAGCAGCTCGCAAAGAACCTGTATCTGTCGCCTTCGCGCAACCCGCTGCGCAAGCTCGAGGAGCTGATGATCACGTGGCGCCTCGAGACAGCGCTGTCGAAGGCGCGGATCTTCGAGATCTATCTGAACGTGATTGAATGGGGCGATCTCGTCTGGGGCGCTGAAGCCGCGTCGCGCACCTACTTTGGTGTGCCGGCCTCTGCGCTCTCGCGTGAACAAGCCGCACTGCTCGCCGGCGCGATCATCAATCCTCGTGTCTACAGTCCGGCAAATCCGCGTGGGCGTTTGTTGCGGCGCCAGCAGATCATCCTCGCCCGTATGCCGGGGTTTGAGCCGCCGGTGCCAGTGCCCACCGCAGTTCCTGTTGCGCTGCCAGAGCCGACAACGGACGAGGTGCCGCCACCATCTGAAGAGCCGACCAGCCCGACCGTTATCGAAGGCCCCGAGGGCGATCGCCCTGCGGCACCCTCACCGCAGCCAGTCGAACCGCCAGCCTGAGCAACCTCGTGCAGCAGCGCTAAAGTTTCAGCGGGACGTACCGAGATCTTAGTGATACGGGATGATCAACTATACGGAGCGCATCGGCCAGCTCATGGCCGATATCGTGGCGCGCGTACCCACACTGTCTTTCCTCGACGTGTCACGCGTGCTTGTGTTTGCGCGCGCCGGACGGAGTGATGCCGAAGGCCCTTACGCCACCTGCCACTGCGTCTCGCTGCCGCCAAGCGAACCTGGGTATTACTACTGGCGCGACCGCCGCACCGGCGCATTGACCCGCCGCTCTGAGTGGTTCATCACCAAGTCGCCGACCGTCTCGGTGGCTGGAACGCCGATCGACTACATGGTCTCGTTCTCGCTGCCACGCTTCTGCGATCAGTCAGCGACGAAGTCACGAAAGCAGGAGTACTACGCCGGCTACGCGCCGTGGATTACCAAGCTCGACACCATCGTCCACGAGCTGTATCACATCGATCCAGATCGGCCCGGGATTCGACGCATGGAACGCGCCGACGGCACCTGCTCTGCGAACTGTCACGGTCAGCGATTCTTCGAAGATGTTGTCCAGATGGTGAAGCACTACCTCAGCACGAATCCCGATCCGTACATGTACGACTTCCTCGCCTGCAACTTTTCCGAACTCACCGAGCGATATGGCGGCGTCGCGGGTACGGCGTTCCGCGCGTTTCCGTCGTACCCGCAGCGGTTCACCGAAGTGCTCGATCCGCAGCCACGGGTGACGGGGCACGATGACTGTCGCGTCGAGCCGATCAAGCTGACGCGCAGTGGGACGACGTTCACCGAGCGCGATCTGACGTTGCGTGAATTCCTGCCGCACACCTCACGATTGCTGGTGCGCGAACGCGCCTTCCGCGCGGCGTAGTCCTATCGTGAACCGTTACTGAGTGGATTGTGAAGGGAGTGTGATGCGTCTGGCACCGAGCCAACGATCGGCCCAATACTCGGTCTGCGAATAGCTCTCAACGCGCACCACGCCACGCGAACTCGGCGCATGCACGAACTCACCGCCGCCGAGCGCGATGCCGACATGCGACGGTCCTTTGTTCACGGTCTTGAAGAAGACGAGGTCGCCAGGCCGCACCTCATCGTGATCAATCTTCTTTCCGATTTCGTACTGCTCGCGCGTTTCGCGCGGTAATGCGGTGCCGTGTTGGGCGAAGACCCATTGGACCAGACCGCTGCAGTCGAATCCCCCAGACGGTTCGCTCCCGCCGTTTCGATACTGTGTACCTCTTAGGGCCAGCGCCGTCGCGATAATCGCCGACGACTCAACTCCGGGGAGAGTGCCTGGCCCTGGGCTGGGGAGTGGGCTCGGCGCAGGGCTGGTCGGAGGGCTGGACCCACTGCGGGTCGTGGGTGGAGCGGGTGCGCCGGGAAAAGGACGCGGCGCTACGCCGCGACTGGCGCAGCCGGCAACCGAGATCGCCATCACCAGAACAGTGCCGATGGTCAGGCCGGGGCGATACGAAGCCACGACGTCATTGTAACGGCGTAACCCCAGTGTTGCTTATGGTTTATGCTCGACTGAACCTTGACAGCCCGGCCGAGCGTCCGGCATCATTAGTTGTAGTTATGGAGCAAGCGCTCCTTCTGAACGCGTCGTACGAGCCTCTCAAGGTCGTTCACTGGCAGAAGGCGATTACGCTCTGGTGCCA
>AR_comb_assmDRAFT_10442405_pt1 | contig 15199 bp, 15 predicted proteins | sample ArasoioldDNA_FD_10543 | JGI IMG/M metagenome (IMG submission 10543) | reverse complement strand
TCATCTGAATATTACAATGAAATAATTACCACCCGCACTTATGATGATCGTTTACAAACACTCGACAATGTGCGCAAAGCCGGAGTTACTGTCTGTTGCGGCGGCATTATAGGACTTGGCGAAACACATGAAGACCGGATCAAAATGTTGCATACGCTTTCAACAATGCCAAAACAACCTGAAAGTGTTCCTATCAATGCGCTTGTTGCTATAAAAGGCACACCCCTTGAGCATAATAAAAAAGTGGATACCTGGGATATGGTGCGCATGATCGCTACTGCACGTATTCTTATGCCGCGTACTATGGTTCGTTTAAGTGCGGGACGAAATGATATGAGTATTGCTGAACAGGCGTTATGTTTTATGGCGGGTGCCAATTCAATTTTTGCTGGAGACAAGTTGCTTACTACACCCAATCCTTCATTTGATGAGGATAATATAATGTTTCAATTACTTGGATTAAAACCACGCGTGAAATTGTGAAGCGTTTAACTTCTTACGTTTGTCGTTTCTCGAATGAACCTAAGACGTTCATATTTTTTTGTGAACGTGACACGACAGAAATTGTGAAGCCTCTAACTTCTCACGTTTGTCGTTTCACGAAACAAAAACCTAAGACATCTCGTTCAACTCTCTAAAAAATTTCTTCACACAACTTTTTGCTTTTGCTCATCTTCATATCTTGCGCCAATTCTGGTTATGCTCAAAACAATATGGTATTGGACAAAACGCATTTTTTTATTTGCATTTATTTCATCATTTATATACCTGCTTATTTGTAAATGGTTGATGCCGCCGATTACATTAACACAACTTGGCAGTTTGATTGATGGCGATGGTTTGAAAAAAGATCATGCAAGCTATAATGAAATTTCTTCGAACGCAAAACTTGCTGCGATGGCAAGCGAAGATCAATTGTTTCCCGATCATCATGGTTTTGATTGGAGTGCGATACAAAAAAGTGTGCAAATAAATCCGAAGAAGAAAAATAAAATTGCAGGCGCCGGTGCAAGCACTATCAGTCAGCAAACGGCAAAAAACATTTTCTTGTGGCAGGGCGAAGGTGTTTCGCGTTACATACGCAAAATTCCCGAAGCATATTTCACAGCGATGATAGAATTAATTTGGGGCAAAAAAAGAATTCTTGAAGTGTATTTAAACACCATTGAAATGGGTAAAGGAATTTATGGAATTGAAGCGGCCGCCCGGCAATATTATCACAAGCATGCAAAAGTTCTTACTCAGAGTGAAGCAGCAAATATTATTGCATGCTTACCAAATCCAAAAGTTTATACGATAAAACCACAGAGCCGTTTTGTTGCCTGGAAATCACAATGGATATTAAGGCAAATGCGCAACATAGAAGATGATCCCGGTGTACAGGCATTGACAAGGTGAGTGGTCAATGGTGGATGGTCAGTTATATTTCACGTTTGTCGTTTCACGTCTCTCAAATAAAATTATCCTTATAACATTCAAACTTTTATCTGTAACAAAACAGAACAATAAGTGTATCGAAAGCGGACACCTCTTTAGATCAATCATTTGCAACTTACTGCTTTTCAATTGAAACCCATATTGGCATGTATTTGTAAACTTATCGGCGGATTATAACTTTGGAATAACTAATACCAACCATTTATGATTGAATTAAAACACTTATCCAAATGGGTTACTGTAGGAGGAATAAGAACTTTTATTTTAAAGGATATCAATTTAAAAATCAGAGAAGGTGAATTTATTTCGATAATGGGGCCATCAGGTTCGGGCAAGTCAACAATGTTGAACGTGATAGGAATGCTTGATGAATTTGATGAGGGCGAATATCATTTTTTTGATGAAGCAGTTCACAAATTAAAAGAGAAACATCGTTCGCAGTTATACAAACAATACATTGGATTTGTGTTCCAGGCTTATCATTTAATTGATGAGTTAACTGTGTATGAAAATATTGAAACACCGCTGATCTATCAAAATATGAAATCTTCTGAACGAAAAGCAATTGTTGCCGATATACTTGACAGATTTCAGATCGTTGGTAAAAAAGGTCTTTTTCCTACGCAGCTTTCCGGCGGTCAACAACAACTTGTTGGAATCGCAAGAGCATTGGTCGCAAAACCGAAATTAATTCTTGCGGATGAACCAACAGGAAACCTTAACTCAAAACAAGGTGAGGAAATAATGGATTTATTTAAGCAACTGAACACTGAAGATCATGTGACGATTATACAGGTAACGCACTCGGAAAAGAATGCGGCGTATGGCTCACGCATTGTTCATTTGCTTGACGGAAGAATAGAAAAAGAAGAAGCCTCGGCGGCGATGAGTGCGTAGAGAGTTGAAGGGTTGAGAAGTTGAAAGGTTGAAGGTGCAGGGTGGAATTCACTATTGACAATTGACCATTCACTATGTCCATTCACGATTCAACAGTACAAGTGTGCGACGCAACGGAAGCTAAATAGTTATTCAAAAGTTTGGTTCATAAAAATCGAGATGAAATATTTTACGATGAAAAAGAAAATTTTGTTTTTATTATTGATTTCGTTTTTGTTCTTACAAAAAAATTTTTCGCAGGATACTACAAATATCACAGGACCTCTTTCTTTGAAAGAATGTGTTGAAATAGCACTGAAAAATAATTTACAGGTAAACACAAGTGAGTTGTTGATGGAAGATAGTCGCGTGAATCTTTCGCTCGCCAGAGGTTATCAGTTGCCTTTTGTTTCAGGAAATATCAATCATGGCGTTAGCAGGGGAAAATCAATTGATCCTTACACGAACAGTTATGTGGATCAGAGTTTATCTTTTGCAGACTATAATGTGAATGCGAATTATTATTTGTGGAATGCGGGAAGCATAAGAAATAATATTCGCGCAAATTCATTGAGCTACGACGCAAGTAAAATGGATCTGCAGCAACAGAAAGATAATACAACGATTGCAGTGATACTTGCTTATTTGCAAGTGTTGAACAACCTGGAACAATTAAATGCCGCACAACAACAGGTTGAAGTTACACGCAAGCAAGTTGAGCGCAATGAAATATTGAATAAATCGGGAGCATTAAAATATCCTTCTGATCTGTATGATCTGAAAGGACAATTAGGGAACGATGAACTAAACGTCGTAAACATTAAAAATACTTTGGAGACATCCAAAGTAAATTTGTCGCAACTGATGAATGTTCCTTACTCATCTTCAATGGAATTGGAAAAAATAAATACTGAAGCGGAACTTTCTGTATATAACGGAAATGCGCAAATGATTTATCAGCAAGCATTGGAAAATCTTGCAATGATAAAAGCTGTTGATCTTAGACAGGAATCTGCGTTAAAGGCTGTAAAATCTGCAAAGGGACAATTGTATCCATCAGTTGTTTTCAATGGTAATCTTGCAACAAATTATTCCAACACTGCAAGTGTGCAAAATTTTGTAAGCAGTACTGATGCTCCAACCGATAGTTATGTTTTATTGAACAGCAATAAGGTTCCTGTGTATTCACCACAGGCTGTTTATGAGCAACAAAAAATTTCTTACGGCAATCAATGGAAAAATAATTTCAATTCGTCTTTCAGTATTGGTCTTCAAATTCCTATTTTGAATGGTCTCACTTCAAGGAGTAATTTAAATCGTGCAAAGATCGACGTGAAGCGATCCGCTATTAACGCTAAAAGTACTAAAACGCAGTTGCAGCAGGCAGTTGAGCAGGCTTATGTGAATATGAGCAGCGCTTTTCAGCGGTATCAAACATTAACGCAACAAGTAAAAGATTTTGCCGAATCATTTCGCATTGCTGAAGTTCGTTTCAATGCAGGTGATTTAACTTCTGTTGATTATTTAATTGTAAAAAGAAGTGTCGACAATGCAAACATTAATTTAATCTCTGCGAAATACGATTACATTCTTCGTACAAAAATCCTTGACTTCTACCAGGGAAGGTTAACGTTTTAGAACCACGGTTAACGGATTTAAAAGGATTGTGAGGAAAATAATTTGTACGCTTTTCCTCATAATCCTGTTTTTTTATCATGTAAATCATGGTTATTCTTTTTGCTTCACAACAACATCAATACTTGCAGCAGCTAATTCAATATTTTCTTTATCAAGCAATTCAATAATCGCAAAATTTATTTCTTCTCTCAAGGCATTGAAATCATTTGCAGTCTGAATCATGCTCGTGTAATATTCTATTGTAATTATATGGGCATTCTTTCCGGTTTCACTTAAAAACACAGTACTGTTTTCCACATGATTTTTCTGCAAAATATTTTTTATCGCAGGAATTATTTTCTTCAGTTGCTCAACAGATGCAGATATACCTATTTCCAATTTAAGATCTGCTCTTCGTTGTGTGCGCATGGAAACATTGTCAAGAATAGTATCAACCATTTGTTTGTTGGGAACAGTGATATATGTTTTATGATCTGTGCGAATCCGAGTGCTTCTTAAACCAATTCTTTCTACAGTCCCTGTGAAGCCCTGCACTTTTACTAAATCGCCGGTAACGAAAGGTTTGTCAAAAAAAATGATAAATGAAGCAATAAGATTTTCAAGGCTTTCTTTTGTGGCAAGTGCAATAGCAGCGCCAACAATGCTTAAGCCTGTAATGAGTTTACTGATGTCGTAGCTGAATGTAAAACGAAGTATGAGCAGCAAGCCGATGATGTAACAAAGCACTTTAAAAAAATCTCTGAAAAAAACAATGAGCTGCGTTTGGCTTTGATCTGTTGCAAGATTTCTTTGCTCCAGTACGAATGCAAAATATTTTATCACTCGTAAGCAAAGACGAATAAACGCAATGATAATTGTTGTGTCTGCGATCGCATCCAACACATCACGTGTATTAACACGATAAATAGTAAAATTTAAAAATTCAGGAAGATGAAGCTTATCGAGCGATATGATTACGATAAACAAAAAAAGAAATGTTTCAAGCGGTGAAACAACAAGCTCAAGAAATTCCTGTTTATGAAATGTTCTTCCCGCTTTTGTAAGCAAGCTGAAAAGCAGTACTGCCAGATATTTCGAAATAACTCTTTTAATAAATAGTGCTAAAAGAATCGCCGCAAAAACTTCAATATAAACCTGTATTGTATTACCGAAAAATTGCAGTTGTAAAAAATCTCTCATTGCTGTTTATTTATTTGATGCTATAAACAGATAGTCCGTCTTTTTGCAATACAAATATCCTGTTTAATGCCTGTTGAACTTTTATTGCATTTGATAAATTAATATCAGGCAGCATTTTTATTTCCGAAAATGTTTTGGTGTTGTAGTAATAAAAACAGGTTGAATCATGCGAAACAATTTGATTGTTGAAAATCTGCACATCTTTCCTGTTTGTTATATCAATACGCCTTTTGAAAGTTCCGTAATAATCAAAAACAAGCCAGCCATTTTTTTCATCATACAAATACAACAAGCCATTTGCATCAATTATATAAGAAGGATTGTATTGTTCTGAAAACAAAACACGAAAATCAGAGGATTTGAATAATACATTTCCGTTATCATCTATTTTCTTTATTGCGTTATCCAGTTCATCAAACACCCAATAATTGTTATCATAACTCTGCGCAACGGCTTTTGCCTGCAGTATATCAGCCTTGCGAAGATCAATGGTGTTGCGGATGTTGAGAAACCTATCAAGCGTAAGAATGGTTGTAAAATCTTTGTAGTAAACAAGAATTTTTAAAGGATTTGTTACATCAAGCGAATAAATATTTCCATAACGGCGAACATCATTGAACACGGAAAATGAATCAAGGTTCGGGTCTAATTTTTTTATTTGATTTGATTTTGAAACAAGAAAAATATTGCCAAGATTATCTGTATAAAAATTTGTGTAAGTGCCGGGAATATTTCTTTCAACGGTCAAATGAAATGTAGTGTCTGCATCGGCTCTTGCAGAAAATGATGACGATAAAATGAAGCAGCATATAAAAATTATTCTTTCCATTTTTTTAAATAAACGTCGTTGCCATCAAAATAAGCGTAAGTAAAATCGCGAATCCAATCACCAAGATTTATGTAGCGGCTTTTATGATCCAACTTATAGTCTAAAGGAAAATGTCTGTGTCCGAAAATAAAATAATCAAAATGTTCTTTGGCTAAAACTTCCCTTGCAAAAATGATCAGCCATTCTTTGTTTTCACCCAAAAATATTTTATCCGCCTGCATTGTTTTTATACGGCTCTTGCTACTGAAATAATTTGCAAGACCCATTCCTAATGTCGGATGTAATTGTCCGAACAACCACTGACATAATTTGCTTCTGAATATCCTCTTCAAAAATTTATAACCTTTATCATCCGGACCTAAACCATCACCATGACCGATAAAAAATTTTTTTCCATTCCATTCAAAAGTTTCAGGCTCATAATAAACAGGGATATTTAATTCCTTTTCAAAATATCCGCTCATCCACATGTCGTGATTACCCACAAAAAAATGAACCGGAATGCTGCTATCAGTTATCTCAGCAAGTTTTCCAAATAACCGTACATAACCTTTGGGAACAACAGTTTTGTATTCATACCAGAAATCAAACATGTCGCCGAGAATAAAAATCTGCTCAGCATCGTGGCGTACACTTTCAAAAAACGTAACTACCTTTTTTTCTCGAACAAGACTGCTTGCATGATCAGGAATCCCAAGATGAAAATCGGAAATGAAATAAATTTTTTTGCCGGGTACAAGGTTCATTTACACTTTGTTTTTCTCCTGATAATATTGCAAAGTATCGCCTGAAGTAATAACACGTTTTCCGCTAATATCACCATTAAACCAGTACACCCATGCCCGTAATTTTTTATCATTGTTTAAGTGCACTTCTGTCAATGCTCTTTTAAATAAAGGCGTTTCATCATCCTCTGCATCCACACCTTCATAATCATCGAGCTGAGCAACTGCCCAATCAAATTCATCTTCATTTTTAATTGCATAAACTTCACCAACAATAAAAGATTCCAGCGTTGTTTCTACAGCGCCGGGAAATGCGCCAATATCATAAACAATACCTTTTATTTTTCCCTTATCAACAAATAAAAAATGACGACTAATGTATTCAAAGGCAGGATGATGAAATCCACTTCTTAAAGAACCGTAAACAAAGAGGCAATAATTTTTTTCCATAAGCATTATCGTTCTATCAAAAAGCAAAAAACTTCTTTCGGTCCGTGCACGCCAACCACTAAAGTTTTTTCAATGTCTGCAGTTCTGCTTGGTCCTGTTGCAAGTGTAATAAGCGAAGGCAAATGCTCTCCATATTTTTCTTTCATGCGTATCAACGCATCTTTTATATCGTAGACCAATTGATCAGCGTAAGCCAAACAAATATGCACAGGTGCATAAACGCTAACAGTTCTTCCGCTTTGTTGTGCACTGCTCATCATTATGCTTCCTGTTCGTGCAATAAGCAATTCACATGTAGTTATCGATGCATCGCAATCTGCAAGATCATTGAAAAAATTTTGCGTAAAACCAGTTTGTTGCAACATCAATTTTAATTTCTCTTCGCGACAATAAATCTTACTCCACTTTCGTGCAGCAATTAATGTTTGCAGTTGTTGCCCGAATTCTTTTTCATTCAAACAAAAAGAAAACTTTCCCTGGAGCTTTGTAAAATTTTCTGCGAATTCCACTTCCGCTTCCTGCGTTGCAGGTTGAAAAACACTTTCGTTTCCCTCACTCTGAGGAAATGGAACAGGCACTGGTGTGCTCAGTGCCTGTCGTATTTTTTTTAGAATTTTTTCTTTTGAGATTGATACTTTCATCTAACAATTTGTTGTTTCGGTATCATCAAGATGTTTTATTTTTTGTACTTAGCTGCGGTGCTTATATTGAGCGTCCGTTGTGTCACTCACTTCATCGTTCGGAACTTTATTCAGCTTTTTGTGAGTGGTGAATCGTCAGTTGTGAGTTTGAAAATCTTTCACTCACCATTCACCATTGACTATTCACTATTACGCTTCTTCTGCTTTTTCAACTTTAAAGGGAGGAACATTCACACCGCTGTCGTACGGCGGAACACCTTCGCTTACCGCGCCCTGTTCTTTGTGATGTTCTTCCTGGCCATTCTCTTCCACATCAAGCAATTTCTTTTCTTCATAAGGACGTTTTCCTATCAAGGCCTCCACATCACTTTGGAACAACACTTCTTTTGTCAAAAGCTCCTTCGCTAACTTTTCAACTTCTATTTTTCTTTCCATTAAAAGACCCTTTGTTCTTTCATAACAAAAACTAATAAGTCTTCTTACTTCTTCATCAATCAGTTTACCTGTTTCTTCACTATAAGGCTTGGTGAACATGTTCTCCTGTGCCGGATCATAAAAACTTATGTTACCCACTTTACTGTTCATTCCATAAACAGTTACCATTGCATAAGCCATACGCGTAATCTGCTGCAAATCGTTTGAAGCACCGGTAGAAATTTTTCCAAAGAATATTTCTTCGCTTGCTCTTCCGCCAAGCGTCATGCAAATTTGATCTATCAACTGGTCTGTGTTATAGAGATATTGCTCTTTTGGCGTGTACTGAGCGTAACCCAATGCTGCTGTGCCTCTTGGAACAATGGTAACTTTTAATAAAGGATAGGCATGTTCAAGAAACCATCCGCAAATTGCGTGACCTGCTTCGTGATAAGCAATAATTTCTTTTTCTTCAGGAAGAATAATTTTATTTTTCTTTTCCAAGCCGCCGATCACACGATCTATCGCGTCCTGGAAATCACTCATATCAACTGCATCTTTTCCTTTTCTTGCAGCGATTAATGCAGCTTCGTTACAAACATTCGCAATATCGGCGCCGGCAAATCCGGGCGTTTGTTCTGCCAGTTTATGTATATCGAGTTTTTGAGAAATTTTAATTGGTTTCAAATGCACTTTGAAAATCGCTTCACGACCTTTCACATCGGGCTTATCAATCGATATCTGCCTGTCGAAACGACCGGGTCTTAATAAAGCGCTGTCTAATACATCCGGTCTGTTGGTTGCTGCAAGAATAATAATTCCTGCATCACCGGCAAAACCATCCATTTCCACGAGCAACTGATTTAAAGTATTTTCTCTTTCGTCATTACTCATAATGGCATTACGTCCACGAGCACGACCAATGGCATCTATTTCATCAATGAAAATGATACATGGTGCTTTTTCTCTTGCCGTTTTAAACAAGTCGCGAACACGACTTGCACCAACACCTACAAACAATTCAACGAAATCGCTACCGCTCATGCTGAAAAACGGAACTTGTGCTTCTCCTGCCATTGCTTTTGCAAGCAAAGTTTTACCGGTTCCCGGAGGACCAACAAGCAAAGCTCCTTTCGGAATTTTACCACCAAGTGCTGTATATTTTTTAGGATTTTTCAGGAAATCCACTATTTCCATCACCTCCACTTTCGCTTCATCCAAACCTGCAACATCTGCAAATGTGATGTTCACCTTCTGACCTTTATCAAACAATTGCGCTTTAGATTTTCCAATGCTAAAAATTCCTCCTGGTCCACCTCCACCTGCAGGGCCGCCAACTTTTCTCATCAGTAAAACCCACAATCCGACAAAAAGTAAAACTGTAAGCACCGTTTGTGCAATGGGGCCAAGCCACTCGGCTTCTGTTGTTGTATTTTCATCAACATGCGCAACTTCGGGATGCTGATTATAAAACTCACGCATGTTGGTATTATAACTTTCCCAATCCGTCACCTGGAATTCAAACTGAGGACCTGTTTGACTAGAAGATACAGGACGTTTAAATTTTCCCTGGTAAAAAGGTTTTTTTAAACTGTCTTCTTTTATATAAACTCTTACAACCTCTTTATTTTTAACCAACTCCAGTTTCTGGACGTCACCTTGTGCCAGCATATCTTTCTGAAATTCCTGCAAACTTGTTGAAGTAGAATCGGCGCTATTGAAATGCATAAATTGGTAACCAATCAAAATCACCGCAATCAATGCATATATCCAGTAAATGCTAAAGCGTGGAGGTTTTTTGGAGTTACGGTCGTCACCGCTCCTGCCGGGCAATTCGGGTTTTATTTTGTTATCGTCTTGTGCCATATTTTTTGTTGCTTCTCAATATATAAATGCTTTTTCAAAATAAAAGTTTAGCAAAATAACTATTATCAATCATTATGCTCTGTTAAAGCTCCGTCGCTCCACATCTCTTCAAGCTTATAAAACTTCCTTGTTTCAGGTTGCATTATGTGCACCACTATGTTTACATAATCAATCAACACCCATTGCAATGCGCTGTAACCTTCGTGTTTGTAAGGATTTTCGCCGCAATCTCTCTTTACGGTTTCCTCTACAAAATCAGCAATCGCTTTGATTTGTATGGTACTCGTCGCCTCACAGATCACAAAAAAATCTGCAACTGCTTCGGGAATTTTTCTCAGGTCAAGAGCTACTATATTTTCGCCTTTTTTTTCCTGGATCGCTTTTATAATTGATTTGAAAATTTTAGAATTCTTAGTAAGCTTTGTTGTACCGCTTTTTTTACGGTTTGTCAAAAGAGATAATGTTTCCAATAATCAAATAAGTTTTAATGAAAAATTTATTTTTTTTGAACCCGGCTTGGTGCAGGAATGAACTTCTGTTGCGTCGCACACTTCGGGGTTCTGTTCATTGATCGGCAATTTTTATTAAACGTACAAAACGGATAAAAGCCGACACCATTTAAATTTGCGCAAAAATACTATTCTTTTGCATCACGCCGCTGTTAATAATCCAATAGGAAATCCGTTCATAGAATTGCTATCTGTTGACAGTACCAACAACTATGCCATGGAGATGTTGCATTTAAGCAACGCAAAGCACGGCACTGTATATTTTGCCCACGAGCAATTTGCAGGAAAGGGACAGCGTAAAAAGCAATGGCAAACACACCCCGGAGAAAATATTATCATGTCTGTTGTGCTTGCTACCAGTTCATTAGAAGTTTCCAATCTGTTCAGCTTAAGCGCCGCTATTGCGCTTGGTGTTCATGATTTTTTCTGCGCATTTGCTTTTGAAAATGTTTTTATTAAATGGCCCAACGATTTATACTGCAATGACAGAAAGGCAGGTGGAATTTTGATCCAGAATATTATTCGCGGAAAAGATTGGCAGAATGCAGTTGCGGGAATCGGCATCAACATCAATCAAATTAATTTTGATTCTTCGATCACACACGCCATTTCACTAAAACAAATCACCGGCAAATCTTATGAACCTGTTCAATTAGCAAAAGAGCTTTGCACTTTTCTTGACAAGCGTTTCACTCAACTGCTGAATGATAAGTCTACTGCCTTATTGAAACAATACAATTCCGTTTTATACAAACGAGGCGAACTGATAAAATTTAAAAAAGACAACATTGTTTTTGAAGGCATAATAACAGAAGTAAACATCAACGGGCAACTGGTAATTGAAGCAGGTGCTGAACAAGCTTTTAATGTTGGAGAAATTGAATGGCTGATTAATTGATTTCAAAAGAAGGGAAAGAAACATTTTCATTTTCCTTTGCTCTTGCTTCAACTTCAAATTTATTTTTTTGATAGCCGTGCTTTAATGATTCCCACAAATACAACAAAATGAATTTTAAAAATCCTGTTTGCTTAAATTGTTGTACATGCACCAATTCATGTTGTAACCATCTTTTATTTTTTACAAAATCTTCCTTGCAGGCATTCCATAAATGTATTGTTGTTCCCATAGTTACAGCCATGCGGGATTCATTCAATATTATTGCTGCAATTCGAGCAATAAAAGACTTTTCTTTGAGAATAATTATCATGACAAATCTCTATCAATCACATTTTGTACCAATCAAGCTGGGCAATAAATTAAAAGTTGAAGTGTGCGACGCAACGGAAGTTGATTGAAATACTAAAGCCGGCTACATAAAATTCTACTTCAACTTCATCACCTCAATAAACGAAGGATGCGCATCATCATGATAAATTTTTATCGTTGCTTTTTTAAAATCTGGTTCATTCGCATCAGGTATATTAATGAATTGTTGCGGGTTTCGATCAACAAGCGGAAACCAACTGCTTTGTATTTGTATCATGATTTTATGACCTTTTAAAAATGTATGCGCAACATCATTCAACACAAATTTTACAGGTGTGATTTGATCAGGAACAAACGGTTCAGGTTTTTCATAACTGTTCCTGAACTTGCCACGAAAAACTTCTGCGCGAACAAGCTGTTGCATGCTATCTGATTCCGGTATCACATCAATTAATTTTATAACAAAATCAGCATCCGTACCGCTTGTGCTTAGGGTTAAATTTGCAGTAATTGGTCCGCATAAAGTAATATCCTTTTGCAACGCATCACTTTCATAATATACAACATCGCTTCGTTGCGAAGCAAATGTTTGATCGGCACTCATGTATTCATTCAATCGCTGATTTGCTACTTTATTAATGTAAGGAACAGGATTGTTTGGATCAGAAACATAATCGTCTTCCCCTTTTGTTTTACTGCTTTGCAATAGCAGTTGATGATCTTCATTCAAAAAGAATTGTATCGCTGTTGTTTCTTTTGGTGGCCATTGAGAAAACGATTTCCATTGATTACTTCCGGTAACAAAGATCGTTGCTTCACCTGCATTGAAATTCCCTTTGCCTTTTAAGTAGTAATTAAAAAAGTTCAGCTCCATCTGCTGAAAATGTGCGCTGGTATTGGTTTTAAAGTCATACGTATCAAAGCTGCTCCAGTCACTGCTTTCCCATGCGCCATGCGTCCAGGGACCCATTACAAGCCGGTTATCATTTTGCGGATTTTGTTTTTCAATTGCCTGGTAAGTGTTCAATGCACCGAACATATCTTCAGCGTCAAACCAGCCACCCACTTCAAGCGTTGCAGGTTTTATGCTTTCCAAATGCGGACGAATATTTCTTGCTTGCCAGTAAGCATCTTTTGTTGCATGTTCAAGATATTCGTTCCATATTTTACTTTGCCCGTGAAAATATAAAGCATTGAAATTTTTGAGCGGTCCTGTTTTTAAATAAAAATCATACGCATTATTGATGGTGAAATTTTCATTGATATAAGGATCAACCTGGCGTGGTGCATCTCTCGGATGATCAAAAAAATTCATGAAATCAAAATTGTCCATGAGAAAAAATGCGCCACGATGATAAGCATCATCTCCATCAAACTCATCCGTGACCGGTGCTTGTGGCGATACTGCTTTTATTGCAGGATGCGCATTGGGCAAAGATGCCGTTGCATAAAAACCCGGATAAGAAATTCCATAAATGCCAACCTTACCATTGTTGTGCCTGATATTTTTTAAAAGCCAGTCAACGGTATCATAAGTGTCGCTGCTTTCATCAATGTCTTTATTACTTTTTTTGTAATCAATCGCAGGTGTCATCTCCTGAAAATCACCTTCACTCATATGCCTGCCTCGCACATCCTGGTACACGTAAATATATTTTTCGTTTGCAAATAAGGGATTCGGACCTAACTTTTCTTTGAAATTATTTTCGCCATAAGGCGCAACTGAATAAGGTGTTCGCATCATAAGAATAGGGTAATTTTCAGAGCTTCCCTTAGGAATATAAATGGCAGTAAACAATTTCATACCATCACGCATTGATATCATCCGCTCGATCTTAGTGTATTCGTTGTTGCTTTGTTGTGCGCAGGAAAAAAATACAGTAGCAGTAAATAAAAGAACAAGAGGCGTTACTTTCATGTGGCGAAGGTTAATATATTTCTGATTTTGTGATTTTGGAATTTTGTGAAATCTCTAAATTACACAATCGCTAATCAGCAATTCATGAATGATGAAGTCGTTAAACATTTTCAATGATCCCCGCAATGCCTTGCCCACCGCCAACACAGGCTGTGACAATTCCATATTTTTTGTTGAGACGTTTCATATCGTTTAAAATCTGAACAGTGAGTTTACAGCCTGTACAACCTAATGGATGACCCAATGCAATTGCACCACCATTAATATTTACAATATCAGGATTTAAATTCAATTCGCGAATTACCGCAAGAGACTGCGATGCAAATGCTTCATTCAATTCAATAAGATCAATATCATTCAAACTCATGCTTGCTTGTTTCAAAACTTTTGGCACAGCGGCAACAGGCCCGATTCCCATGATGCGCGGATGCACACCCGCAACGGCACTTGTAACCAATCTTCCGATAGGTTTTAAACCGAGTTCATTGATCATGCTTTCGCTCATCACTATTACAAATGCAGCACCATCACTTGTTTGAGATGAGTTGCCCGCAGTAACCGTTCCTCCATTTGCAAATACAGGTTTCAATTTTGAAAGCACTTCCAAACTTGTATCTGCACGCACGCCTTCATCTGTATCCACTACATAATGACGCACGGTTTTTTTACCCTTCTCACTCAAATATGTTTCTTCCACATCGATAGGAAGAATGCCTGGTTTAAAATATTCTTTTTCAATTGCGTTCAACGCTTTTTTATGAGAGTTCAATGCAAACACATCCTGGTCCTCACGGCTCACGTTAAATTCTTTTGCAACAGCTTCTGCAGTTAAGCCCATGCTTAAATAATAATCGGGTTCATCTTTTGCAATTGCGTACGAAGGAACTGTTTTCCATCCCGCCGTGGGAACAAGGCTCATGCTTTCAGTGCCGCCTGCAATGATACAGTTCGCCATGCCGCAGCGAATCTTTGCAGTAGCTATCGCAATGCTTTCCAAACCACTTGCACAGTAGCGATTAATGGTGATGCCTGCGACTTCAATATCAAGCGCTTTTGCAGCAATGATGCGCCCGAACTGCAACCCTTGCTCTGCTTCAGGAACAGCGTTTCCAACGATCACATCGTCCACACGTTTTGCTTCCAGTTGCGGCACACTTTTCATTAACCCTTTTATCACTTCAACCGCAAGATCATCGGGTCTGTAAAAACGAAATCCGCCGCGTTTGCTTTTCCCAACTGCGGTTCTGTATCCTGCAACAATATATGCTTCCTGCATAAAATGGTGTTTTAGAAAGGAGTAAAATTAAAGCAAAAGTTTGTCTGAACGGAGATTTGAAATGATTGGAAAGATTTAGAGGACGATAAGATGTAATCTTCATCATCCATTCAATCCTCCAAGGCAAGATTCTGAAGTAGAGACTTTTTTGGCGAAAAGAAATTTTTACAATAATGATTTTGCTTTTTTGTCTAACACAAAAAAGTAACAAAAAAAGTCAAGAAAGAAACGATA
>AR_comb_assmDRAFT_10079539_pt1 | contig 15201 bp, 39 predicted proteins | sample ArasoioldDNA_FD_10543 | JGI IMG/M metagenome (IMG submission 10543) | reverse complement strand
AAGAGCGAGGAGCCGGGGGCCTCCTCCGACCCACCCCCGACTCCTCTTGCCCCCGGCCAGCGGAGGCAGCATATCAGGCTGATCCCAGCTACGCAGCCTCGGGCGGCGGCACGCTGCCCTGAGCGTTGATTGCCTGAGCGGCAGCCACGAGATCGGCCTGGTAGGCGGCGCGCTTCTCCTCGTCCTGCTTGGCCTTCTCCTTGACGCCAGCGCGGCTAGCGGCACAGAAAGCAGCCGAGATCACGGCGTAGATCCACAGGTCGCTGAACTCCGAACTGGCAGCACCGATGACGCAGATGACGGCAGAGGCACCGAAGATCCACATCGACACCTTCGGCTTGACCAGCACGAAGCCAGCGCCAACGACCCAAAAGATCGCGGCCCAAATCCCAGCCGCACCTCCGGAGGACAGGTTCTCTCCAGCAGCCTTGTCGGCAGCGTTGTCACTGAGGCTGCTCGAAATTCCGCCAGCAGCCATGATGGCGAACGACTGGATCGTCAGGAAGATGGAGACGATGAGCGAGATGATGAGGGTTGCGATACGCATGATGATTACTCCTTGTTGTTAGTGTTGACTAGGCGACCTTGGAGATCCAATGGCCGTTCGGCGGCACAACGATCTCGACGGTGAACGTGTCCTCGATGGACTCTGCGTGGCAGAGGAGCGTGCCCTGCTTGCCCTCTTCGCCGGACTCCAGAATGCAGGAGACATCCATCTTGTCGAGATCAGGGTCGTCGTTGACCGCCTTCTGGTACTCCTTCTGGACCTTCTTGACCGTCCACGACGGACTATCGGCCTCCTTCTTGTTGGTCGATGCAGAACCAGTGCCGCCGCAAGCCGCGAGCGATAGGGCAATGATGGCGACAAGCGCCAGCATGAAAAACTTCTTCATGGTTACTCCTTGGTTGTGTTGGTAGTGGTGACACCGGGAAGCGTCATGACGACGATCCCGACGCAGATGCCGAACGCCAGTGATGCAGCGTCCATTTGGGGGTAGTTGTCGAAGACGCTATCCGCGATGAACTGCTCGATCTGAGCGTCCTCGGGATAGCTGTCAAGCAGGGCGACCGCATCGGCCGCATCGTGAAGCTGCTCAGCCGAGATCATCGTGCTCACTGGCGATCCGGATCTTCCAGCCGTCCTGAAGGATGATCTCGCCGCCCTCCTCGGTCATGTCAAGAGCCTTGGCCTCGGCGTCGTAGAAGCCGTAGGCACGCAGCGCCTCACGATCATCGCCGAATGCCTCCATGCGCTCATGCACAAGGTCGGCGGCAACGTCGCGTGCCTCCTGAATCCCGCCGACCTCGATGAACGTTTGGGTTCGCTGCGGTGAGGTGACGACGACTACGTAGTTCATTGGATCTCCTTCTTGAAGGCCCGGATGCCAGGCCATTGCTCTACGACAACAGTCGCGATGTCGAACTCCGGCCCGCCGATGGGACCGGAGTACCAGGGACTGACATCCTGTAGCTGTTCAACGATCTTGTCAGTCTTCGCCTTGCCGAGCGGCCCGTAGGCCATCATCGTGCCATCGGGTGAGGTGAGCACGACGGCGTAGCGGGTCACTTCTGCTCCTTCACAGAGAGCACTTCCTCGATGTCGGCGTTGCCCTCGGTGAACGTGCTGACCTCGCCGGAGGCGACAAGCTCCTCGGCGTAGACCTTGCAGTCCTCGTCGTCCACCTGACCGATGGGCAGGCCGTTCAGCCTGGCGATGTCGGCGGTGTTGAACTGCACCAGATAGCGCCGCTCAACCCGTTCAACAGTGTTGACCTCATACACCTTGTTCATGCGTTGCTCCAATCTGCGTACTGGTAGTGGAGGACGGCCCCTTTGTCGTTGTAGAGCCTCGTCTCAACATTGCTGTAGACAGACGCCCCGGCTTCCATGATCGCGTCAAGCTGATCGTCTGTCAGCGGGCCGGGGAACTGAATCGTTCCGTCAGTGTTGATGACAACAGAGCCGAAGCAGTACAGCGTCGGCTGCTCAGCATCGCGTGGAATGAACCAGCGCGGGTAGTCATCGCGCTCAGGCCAGTCCAGATCATGTGCGATCCATGCCGTACCGGTCTGCTGCGCCAGCCTCTTGCCGTCGTAGCTCAGGCTTTTGGCCCAGCGCACCTCGCCGCCAACACTAGTGAGGCGAATGGTGTTGCTCACTTTGTCTCCGTTCCTCGCGCGTTCCACTCGTTGCGCTCGTTGTTCTCGGCAAGACGCTTGACGATAGCGCTCTCAAGCGCTTCGAAGCACTGGCGCTCGCATTCCTTGTGGTCGCTCACGAAGCCGAAGCAGGAGTCGTGGAAGTTCGTCTCCTCGTCCTGCACGCTGTAGTACATCACGTCGCCCTCAAGGTAGGACGAGTAGACCTCGACCTCGCTGCGCAGGCATGCCTCGATCTCCTCGTTCGTGGCGTCCTTGCCCATGCATTCCAGCACGGCGTCGGGAGTGTCGAACACTACACCGATACTTGACACATCCCACCCATGGGAGTCGAAGGGGTGGCGGCGACTGCGGTCGAAGTCACTGTCATCAGCCTTGCCAGCGATGGCAGCACCGGCCGACATGCTGATACCGGAGTGGTCGTACAGGAACAGCGGGATGATGACGCGAGCGCCGTATTCCTGCTTGATCCAGTCAACGATGTTGATAGTGCGGTAGCCACTGGCACCGCATGGCTTGCAAGGCTCTGTCTCATGCTCGCTGAGCGTGATGATGCCTTCGCCCTTGCACAGATCGCACTCGACCTCGTTGTCAAGGAAGTCGCGCGGGTCCACGTCGTCACCCAGGTTGTAGCTCGGGTGATAGCAGGCCATCGTGCCGACGTTCGACCAGTCACGCGGGTTGGCATGGCTGATGTCGCCCTCCTCGTAGGCGAGAGTCGCCTCAAGGCCATCGAACGGGAACACCCAGTCGTTGATGTTGACATCGAAGTCCTTGATCGTCAGCGTTGTCTCGGGGTGACCGCGATCCTCCTCGCGCTCGACGGTATAGACAATACCGTTGACGGTGATTTCGTCCTTCTCGACGTTGAAGCTCATGAGTTGAACTCTCCGTTGTGGTTTTCGATGATGTGCTCGACTGTGGCCCAGGCGAAATCGCAACCCAGGCCGTTCGGCATCTGGCGCACGGTGGCGAAGTCATTGTTGACACCGCCAATCGTGGCACGCACGCCGTTGAGGGTGACCTCATGCATGATCAGTTCGCGCCGACGTTCAATCGGCACGTAGAACTCACTGTCAGGACTGGTCATAGGATCGTCACGCTCACGATCTCGTCGTAGCCGACGTGGTACAGGCTGTTCGTCATCGGGCTACCTGCACCGTTGACATCACAGATGATCAGGTCGTTGTCGTTCGCCTCGACAATCGAGCAATCGGCCGGGAAGCCGACGACGCCCTCGCTGTACTCGGCGGTCACCGTGTAGCCAGCGAGAGCGTTCAGCACGTACTTGAGCGAGTCGAACGTCTCGTCTCCGAACTTGACAATCATGATGCTTCCTCCTGCTGCTTACGCATCCGGCGCTCGCGCGCTATTCTGATGCCTCGGGGGATACTCTTTTCTTCGACCTCGACATGGCCGTCGATCCACGACAGCGAGCCACGGTCAAGCTGCTCCATCGCGCGGGTGACCGACACATAGGACAGCATGCACTCCGACTTGATAGGATCGGCCGGTGACCCATCCTCGTTCATCGGCTCGCGGAAGTCGGTGCCAATCTTGACACTGTTCCACTCACGGCCCTTCGCCTTGTGCGCGGTGCTGATGACCACGCTGGCGTACTTCTCATCGACGGCCTTGTTGGCGACATCCATCACCGTATCGACGCCGTAGTTGTCAATGAGATTGACGAACACCTTCAGGTCAGTGGCGTTCTCCTCCTGCACGTACTTGCTGACCTCGCTCCAGTTCTTGAAGCCGATCAACTCGGGGTGGTACGTGGGCTTGCCTTGCATCAGGTCGCGCGCCGCCTCAGCGAACGCCCGGATCTCTCCGGTGCCACCGACGATGGCCACCCGCTGGTCGGCCTGCTGCTGATGAAGCGCCTCCGCGACTACCGATGCGTTCGTGCGGCACAGAATCGCCTTCGCCGTGTCAAGACTGGTGATCTCGGACTTGATCTCGTTGAAGCCCTTCAAGCGGAGCGGCGCATCCAGAAGGCCAAGCCACTTGTTCGCTTCCTCCGCGATAGCAGGGCCGAAGCGGAAGCTCTGGCTCAGCGTCAGCCGGTGCGGGGCGTCGAACCGGTTCATTGCGTCCTCAGCGCCGCGCCAGGCGTAGATCTGCTGAGCCGAATCACCGACCATGATTATCTGAGCTTCCTGATTCTTGACAACACCCTCGATGCAAGGGTTGGCATCCTGTGCCTCATCCAGCAGCACCGTGTCGAAGGGAAGGGTTGGGTTGCTCAGCGCCCACAGTTTGAGATACACGTCGTGCTGAAACCGCAGGCGTCCGCTCGTCTGGATCAGGTCATCCCACGCCTTGACGGCGTATGGAGCGACGATCTCGGCAAGCTGGGGGAAGAACTCCTCCGTGCCGGGTACAAACGGCACATGCTTTGAGGTGACATGAGTGTCGGCGGAATAGCAGAAGCGCTTCACCGCTTCCATCGACAGTAGCGCCAGCTTGACGGGGCCGAACTGCGCCTCGCCCCACGCCACACCCTCGTTGATGCCAAGAATGCTGGCAGTCTGCTTGGCGGACACACGCGGCGCGTCCATCCGGTCCTTGTACTTGAACCCGACAGCACGGTAGGCGAAGCTGTGCGCCGTCGCGCTCGTCGTGTTCTTGGGGAAGCTCGCCTTCGCCTCTCCGGCGATGGAGCGGTTGTATGCGAGGTAGCCAAGGGTGGCGTACTTCGGTGCCGCTCGGGCGATCTGCTTGAGGTTCGTGGTCTTGCCGCAACCGGCTCCGGCCTGCACCAGCACGTTCTCTCCGGTGCGACTGGCCTCGATGATTGCTTCCTGCTCTTGTGTTGCCTTCATGATTCCTCCATCGTCTCGGTCGATACGGGGGATGTTTGGGGTGATCCTAGCAGGTTCGCTAGGCTCGGGGATCGCTGCCGTAGCCGTAGCGCTCAGCGATGTGGGGCGGCACGATTCTTGCCATGTCCCAGTTGCCGTGCGCGTCATCCATCATGTCAGTGCTGCCGTCGTCCCAAATCACGTCGTACCACGTCGTGTCGTCCATTCGGTCCTCGGGCTTGCCGGTACCATGGTAGTAGCGGCCACGGTCGGTGCGGCCGATTGCGTAGATCTTGCCCCACTTCATCGCGTAGTGGGAGAACACTCGGTCGCCTTCCTTGAACTGCGGCTGAGTCTGCGTCATGGCACAACGCTCGCGACATGCATCTCGAAGTTGTCAAGAGCGATGGCAGCCTCGTCCAGATGATCGGCGTTGCTCTCGTCGCTGTCGCCATCCTGAGCGGCGTTGACAGCATCGAGCGCCACGCGGACCTCGTTGACCTTCTCTTCCAGCGCGTTGAGCAGATCCTCGTTAGTCATCGTCGCCCTCCTCTGGAGCGCCGTCCAGCATGATGCCGGGAAAGTAGACAATAGTGCTGTGGCCCAGCCCGTCCATGTTCGCACGGTCGGCCAGTTCGTGAGCGTTGATCCCGGCCTCGTTGAGATAGAGCAGGATCTGGAACACATCACCGATCATGTCGATACGCAGGCCAAAGCCCTCGCGGGCATAGCGGCCGGTGTAATCAGTGACGATAACCTCGGGCGGGTCAAGCTCGGCCTGCTCAACAGCATCGGCCACGTCTTCATACGACAGCTTCATGATGTTCCTTTCGAATCGTCGGTACTGAGGCACTACACATTCCATTTCTCGACTTGGATGCGAAGCTCGAAGATGCCGAAGTACCATCCGGCATTCGTCCAAGCCTCATTGTTGTCAGGTGTCGCCTCGCGGGGGAGGCCGTTTTCCTCACGGAACTGCTCAGCGAACTCCTGAGCAACCTCCATGGAACTGAACGGCCCGAACGGAACGGGCGGCTCGTAGTCGTCCTGGCGATCAACCAGCAGTACGTAGCTCATCTCAGCCCCAGGATATCGCCGTGAATGATGTCACCTTCGACCTCGGAGCAGACCTCTGAGATCTCGCGGGCCTCGTAGACGCTCAGGTCTTCGTGGCACTCGTCAATCTCGGTCAGCACACGGCCGAACAGGATGTCGTGGAACTTGTCTTCGTCTCCATACGGCTCGGCCAGCTTCGGGTCTTCGTCAAGAATGCTCTTGGCGTTGTCAATGATGACAGCCAACAGCTTCTCGTAGTCATTGGTCTTCATGCAGCCTCCGGTGTGTCGTCGGGGTCAGGGACAGCAACGCTCATGTAGATGCTGCTGTCGATCACGCGAGTCGGTGACCACCCATCGGTATTGTCAATCGCGATGGCAGGGATGAGGCCGACCTCGGTGAGCGATCCCATCGTCTCCTCATAGGACTCGGGGAGATGATTGTCATCGAGATCGATGCACAGAGTGTTGGCAACCGTCAGCCAGTCGGCCAGGGTCAGGTGAGCAACCCACTTGCGATGGCGTCCGATACCCACCGCCTCCCCCTCTTCCGGCTCGGCCACTCCCTCAGCGTCGGCGTAACCGGCCGGGAAGAAATCAGGGTCGCCGCCCTCGCTGGCCAGATAGCCGAACTGGTACTGATCGTCGCCCTCAGTCTCCACCCACTCACCGGGCATCGGCTTGGCGTAGGGACCGTGATCCGGAGCCTTCCGGAACGGACCCATCGCCTCGATCTCCTTCTCGGTGCCGAGAATGTCAGCACTGTAGATGAGATAGATGAAGGCGTCCTCGGGGATCTTGCCGTACTCGACAGTCTTCGTCACTTCTTCGTCCTCTCTTCGTAGTCGGCCACGATCTCATCGGTGATGAGGTTGGCCAAAGCATCGCGCTCAACCGGCGTCAGTGTTGTCGCATCCTTGCGGCCGGTGAGCAGGTTGGCAGCGTCCAGATGACGGCGCACGATCTCATGCACCGCCACCTTGAACGGCTTGAGCTTGCGCTTGCGGGCCATCAACTCGCTCGCTTGAGCATGTCGCTGTACGCCTCATCAGCAGTCATGTCATAATGACCGATGAAGCAGGCGCTCTCACCCTTGTTGTTGATGTTGACACGGTGCGTGCCACACTGATCGGCGCGCTGCCAGGCGACGATGTAGATCCGTTCCCAGTAGCGGCCGTTGTTGGCCTTGACGTTCTCCTCGACCAGCACCAGGCTGATCACCTGAGCACCGCGCAGGTTGTCCTTGACGGCCTGCTCAACGCGGGCTAGGTATGCGTTCATGTCAAACGTCATGTCACTCTCCTTGGCTGGACTTGATGTGGTCACTGAACAGCGTGTGGATGTGGCGCATCACTGCGGCACAGTCCTTCCACGTCTTGACCGGCCCGTCGAAGAACCAGTCAAGCTCGTACTTCTCGACCAGCGCCTTGACGGTGGGGTTCATCTTGTTGACACCGGGCAGGAACATGCCGTGGTTCGCCTTGAACTCGGCGTTCTGCGTCTCGACCAACAGCACGATCATGTTGACAGTCCGCGTCTCACCGGACGGGAACGTGACATCGAGATCGGCCATTGGCATGTTTCCGATGGTCGGCATTGTTGTCTCCTTATGCCTTGTGGGTTTCTGACAGGTCGAGAGTCTCGTTGGACTCGGGGTAGACGAGTGTCTGGTGGCGCTTCAACTCCACGATCAACTCCGGCGTGCCATCCTTGCCACCGCGCTCGATGGCGAACAGGATCGCATCGAACACCGCCTGATTGTTGACATGAGCGTGGCCGATCAGCGTGTCGGTATCGGGAAGCTCGCCGTGCATATAGCCTGCAAAGCCCAGCATTTCCTCCCACTCCTCGCCATCCGGTGAGTCCCATTCGACATCACCAGTGACAGGATTACGCGGCTCGGCGTTGAACTCCTGCCAGAAGAACGTCTGCATCGGGTTGTCCCAGCCGACGACGACGTGCTCCTCGCCACTTGCGTAGCGACTAAGAATGATTCTTGACAACTTTTCCTCCTTGTCGTTCGATGTGCTGCTCGATCTGGTTGCGCAGCTTGGGGTCCTCCACCCACGCCAGCACCCGCACACAGGCGGCGGCGATTGTGGCAGGCGGGTTGGACAGGTTCGTCTCACCCGCCATCAGCGCTCGCCCCACTCGGCTTCGAAGCGCGCCTTGGCCTCAGCGATGTCGGACTCATCGAGATAGTCCTCGACCTTGAAGTCGTCACCCTTGACCAGTCCACCGTACTCGTAGATCATGTACGCCACGTCGTCGCTGCTGTTGACGACAAGACCCATGTCGGAGTCAAGCTGGTAGTAGGTGATCGGCTCGCCGTTGTGGTACTGCATGATCTCGGCCATCAGGATGGCGATGGGAGCACAGTCGCGGGTGTCCCTGCCATACCGGCCACCGGGTACACCGAGGTTGCCATCCTGCATCAGAAACGCCCACGCATGATTGTCGAAGTCATCCTCCGGAATCAGCGTCAGCATTGCATTCAGGTTCTCGTCGCGGCCGGTGGCGGGGACGGTGTACGTCTTGCCCTCGTACTCGACCTCAGTCCAGTTCTTCAGCCAGTCAGTCATTGTCGTCATCCTCATCCTCGTCGTCGTCTTCTTCCTCCCGCATGTGTTCCTCGATGACCTCGATCATCGCGGAAGGGGTGAATGGGATCGTTGCCTTACCGGCAGCGTAGTCCCAAACATTGATGACATCGTAGGCGTGGAAGTTGTCGCTGTCGATGCCCGGTTCACCCTGATGCTGGATGTAGCCGAGATCGATGTAGGCACCACCGTGCCAGCGGGCAACCATCCCGGTGTCATCGTCCACGTACTGCAAGTAAGCGTCAGCCATGTTGTCTCCTTATGACAGTAGACCGAGGATACGTTCCTCGATGCGGTGTAGGCGGTCCTCAGCGTAGAGCGCACGCTGTCGCCACTCATCACGCTCGCGCTCTAGGCCACCCTGAATCGTGTCGGCAAGCCATTCCTGCTCGCGAGCGTTGGCGGCGAAGATATCGCCCAGTAGCTTGACGCTACTGCTGCCGCCCTCCTCAGCGACAGCAGCGAGCGCGTCTCCCTGCGTCACATCGGCAGCCACTACGATGCTCCCTTAGGACCGTCAATCTCAGTGACGGTAATGTCGAGCGGGATCAGCGACGGCTTGGCAACACCCTTGTGCGGCCACATCTCAAGGAACTTGGCCTTGTGATCCTCAGCCAGTTGGCGCACCTTCTCCGGCGTCGGTGGCATCGCGATGCTGAAGCGGTGCGTCTCGTTGAACGTGAGCATGTTGCAGGACTCGTCGCGATTAGCGACAGCGGTGATCGTCAGTGCGATGTGCATGGTTACTCCTCCTCGTTGTTGTAATCAGCGCCGACCCACTGCACGCCGTTCCACTTGTATTCCCAGTCGGCCATCTCGGTGTGCGTGGGATCGTCACACCGGCAGGTTCCATCGGCACGGTAGTGCGGCGGCACCATGATGAGGTGCGGGCAGGCCCGGATCATCGAGTGCGACATCGTGAAGACCCGTAGCCCACCCTCGTTACTGACAGGTTGCAGCGTCTGAGTCTCCGGACTACGACCGCCACCCAAAATGTAACCACCGTTGAGATCACAGTCGCACGCCTCGCGGTACTGGAGCGGGTACATGATCGAGCCGATGTTCTTCATGCCTGACGCCTCGGCGCGCTCCATGAAGTCAGCCTCTCCGGCCCACACGTCGAAACCTGTCACGAATCTTGCGTTGGGATCAAGGTCGAACACCTTGCGCATGAAGTGCCAGTGACCGTGGAAGCAGACAGCGTGGACGTTGCGCCGACTGTCGCCGCGCACTCCCATGCCACGGCCACCGAACGGGTTGTCACGGACAAGCTGCCACTGCTTGGAGCGCGTGCCCTCCACCTTGGGCTGCGCCAGATCTGGCCGGAGGGTGAAGCGCAGGCGGCGCTGGCCCTTGAACTTGCCCCGGCTCATCACCCCGTCGTCCTCCTCAGGGTAGTAGATGGTAATACCCATGTCGGCAGCGATCTCGCGCAGGGTGGTCAGGGTCACGTCAGGATTGACATAGAGTTTCATGAGTTGGACTCCTCTTGTCGTTGTTGTTGTCAGTCGGTCAGGTCAGCGATGGGATACAGACCGAAGTCCCCATCGTTGAACGTCCACACGTAGTTGTCAGGGACAACCGGAGGGAAGTTCTGGCCAGCGATGCGCGGGCCACGGCCGGTGCCGGTGCAGGGCTTGCATCGACTGACACCATCCTTGTCGATCCAGCCGTTTGATGCCTTGCCCGTACCGTTGCAGAACGTGCAGTTGTACTGGCCGCTGTTGAGCCAGTTGACAGCCTCGTCGCACAGTTCGACCATCGTCTCGAACGGGAACGACTCGTCGCCGTCCCAGTCTTCGTACACATTGATGGCAAACTCAGCGAACGGATCGATGATGAAGCCCCAATCCTTCGCCAGCAGGATTGCATCGCGGGTGATGTAGTGGCCGCGATGATTGTCCAGCCAGCAGCCTGTCTGCTCGACAGTAATAGTGACAGTCTCCATGCTCAGACCTCCATCTTCTCGCGCTCGCGGCGGAAGTTGCGCGCAAGCTCCTCGGTGTAGCTCGTCTGCTTGTTGTTGAAGATGCGCTGCGCCCACTTGCTGCGCGTCTCATTGGACACGTTGCAGGCCAGGCCGATGTGAGCGATGAAGTCCTCGTCGCTGAGGTACCAGTCAATGTGTCCTTCACCCTCAGGGTTCGGCTTGTAGAGCATCGCGCCGTGAATCTTCTCGATGACGCGGAAGCGAGCGGCGAACTCGTCCACATTCTTGTCAGTGATCGCGCCCAGTCCGACACTCATCGTGCCGAATATCAGCGCCTCAGTAACAGGGTTCATCCGGCGCTCGTCGCCTTCACCGATCCAGCACACCGCCTCGTAGTTGGCGATCTTGTCGAACGAGAAATTCAGTGACATTGCTATTGTCTCCTTAGTTGTTGGGGAAGCCAGGGCGACCCCATACAGGAGCGCCGTCGATCATGATGCACTGGAGCAGCCGACGCTCCAGCGTGTAGGTGCCACGGCCAGCGTTCGGCTCGCCGCGCTTCCACGCTTCGATGCTGCGGCACGTCTCGAACGTCACCGTATCTCTGTCAACGGTGATGCTGATGACGTTGCGAATCCAGTCGTACTGCTCGCCCTCAAGCATCTTGAGATCGCCCTCGTAGATCGCATCCATCGAAGCCTCGATGCACACATCCTTCGGGCCGTTCACTGCGATGTTTGTTGACAGCATTATTACCTCCCGTCGTGCGGGCAGCCGATCTGGCCACACACAGAGCAGTAGTCGTCGTCATCGAGCTTGACCAGATCGTCTACGTCGATGTGGTGAACAATGTCGTCACCAACCATGACAGCCTCAACCATCGAGGTGTTGATGTCATAGGCGTCGTCGCAGTCGCCCAGCCAATCGCGGACAAGCTCGCCAGTCTCCTCATCGACCAGCGGAGTCTTGACATATCCGGCCAGCCAGAAGGCGACACCGTTCCAGCCCTTGACGCTGTAGCGCGCGTCGAAGTCAACCTGCGGAGTGTTGCTCACGCCATTCCCTTTCGATGTCAGTAAGTGTTTGCAGTGCTGTCGGATCTTCCGCCATCACCAGGCCCACCGCGATTCCCAGCAGCATGCCGCCGCCACGATCCGCGTTCAGCCCCCACACATCGAACTGATCGATGAGGAGCCGATGATTGGGGAGTAGCCGCTGCACAGCAGCGTGCGGGCCGGAGCCAAGCTCGCGGCCAGCCAGTGCCACGCGATCCCATGCCTCACGAAACTCCATCAGAATGGAATGTCGTCAGTGTTGTGAAGGGTGACCTTCACCAGTCCACGCTCGGCCTCATGGGCGGCGATGATGCGCTTCGCCTTAGCGAACTCGGCATCATCGCTGGTGCGATAACCGTCATAGGCCGCGCTCCATTCGCCGGGATCGTAACCGAGAGAGACAGCACCCATGCCGTACTCGGCGCGCTGCTCGCCCTCAGCTTCGATGGCGTGGCTGACGTACTCATAAGCCTCGTCAATAGTCATGCTGTCTCCTTGTCGTCGTCGTGTTGCCAGGGATGATCCTAGCAGGTTTAGAAGGGATATGAAGGGATCGCGCGGTACTCCTGCTGGAGCGCGATGCACTCCCACATCGTGCCCTCGTAGGCGATGTACCAATCACCCATCCGCTCGTCGCGTACCTGCCATGTCCACTTGGACGAGACGGTCGAATCGAACGCAACCTTGTCGTCGGTGTGGGCCGGGTACATCGTTCGCGCAATGTTGAGCGCGGTCAGTTGTTCATGTGTCAATGTTCCTCCTTTTGTTGGGGGAGATGAGCGGAGCCAGCCGGAGCCAGCCCCGCTCGTTCCCTTGACTAGCTGACCGGCATGTAAACGGTCACGCTATCTGCCGTGCAAGCGCCGTCGAGCGCCAGCTTCGGGTTGTTACCGCCACCGTTCGTCACGACGCAGATCTTGTGCGAAGCGAGCGGCGGGGCATCCTTGCCGTCCTTGCCAGCCGGACCCTGCGGACCCGGAGCACCCTGCTGACCGGGGGCACCGGCCGGACCAGTCGGCCCAATGTGACCGGGGGTACCCTCAACGCCAGGCTCACCCTTCTCGCCCTGCGGGCCACGCTGACCAGGGGCACCGTCAGTACCGTTGGCACCGTTCGTACCGGGAGCACCGTTGACACCATTCGAGCCATGCTCACCCTGAGCACCAGTCTCACCAGTGTCACCCTTGTCGCCCTTCAGGCCCTTCATCTCGGCCTTCCAGTCGTCATACGATCCATCGTAGCCCTCGTCCTGAGCCATCTCGAAGGCAGAGCGACCATTGGAGCCAGCCTTACCCTCAAGGCCCTTCTCGCCACGGTCACCCTTGTCACCGTTGACACCATTGTTGCCGGTGTCACCCTTGTCACCCTTGTCTCCGTTGGTTCCGTTCGAACCATTGGAGCCATTGGAGCCGTTCTCGCCCTTCTCGCCACGCTCACCCTTGAGCGAGTCCTTCCACTCCGGGAAGGTCAGGACCGGGCTGTCCTCCGTGGTGTCAACGTAAAGCTCGTAGGCAGACTTGCCATTCGAGCCATCCTTACCGTTGTCACCGTTGCTGCCGTTGGACCCATTCGAGCCGTTGACACCATTGTTGCCAACCTCGCCCTGAATGCCCTGCTCGCCCTGGATTCCCTGAATGCCCTGGATACCCTGGATTCCCTGCACACCAGCAGCGCCAGCGGTACCGAGAGCGCCAGCAAGGCCAGTCTCACCCTTGTCGCCATTGCAGACGGTAAATCCGTCAACAGTGGAGTCAGTCCAGACGAACATACGGCAGCCATCCACGAACTGAGTCGTGGGGATAAGTCCCAGTCCAGTGGCACCCTGCGTACCCTCAGCGCCACGGCCACCCTCGTTGCCGGTGATGCCGCGAGCGCCAGTGTCACCCTTGACACCCTGAGCGCCACGCGCCCCGGTAGCGCCAGTCGCACCGGTTGCTCCGGTCTTGCCGCGCTTGCCGCGCTTGGCTGTGCTGCACTTCGCCCACGTCTTCACGCCATTCTTCATGACGTGACACTTGGCAGGCTTCTTCGGAGCCGCATCCGCAATCGCCGGGATTCCGACGAGCAGACCGGCCGCTGCAATAGCAGCGATGAACTTCGAACGCATCATAACTCCTTAGTTACCGTTGACAGTATTGACAACAGTCACAGCAGCCACGCACCAGTGCATGATTGCCGTGGGTATTGTCAACCACAGAGCGCTTCCTTGGCGGCTTTGATCTTGCGGAGCATGTACTCGTCATGCTCTGGACAGTCATCATGCTTGACACACACGTCATAGCGCAGTGTGCCGGAGAATGACTCAGCCCAGCCGATCAGCTTCATCATGAACATGAAGCCCTCGCGCTGTACCGGAGAGGGGATGCACTCAGGATCGAATGCCTTCCCGCTCTCGTGATTGGCAGCGTATTCGGTGACAGCGTGGCGAATTTCTGACAGTGTGCTGTCAACGTTGTTGCACCACAGGTCGAGCGGCTCGCCGTCGAGCGTAGTGCAGGGGAAACAGGTGGTCATGCAGCCTCCTTGAAGCTGTCGATGTACTCGAAGATCTCGTCATCATCGGCGAAGCACAGCGGGTTGTCGGTCTTGTCGCTGCCATCGGCCAGCCGTGCCCACACCTCGCCCTTGAGCGGCAGTGTGGTGAAGCGGGTGCCATTGGTATTGGCAGGACGAATCTCGATGCACGGCCCGTCGTGAGCGAACGGGGCATTGTCCCATCCGTGATGAGTGACAGCATCGTAGCCGTACTTGATGACAGCAGCGGCGACGAATGCATCGACGCGCTCGCGCCGCTGGATGCGGAACAGCACTGTGTCAAATGCATTGACAGCGGCAGCGCGTGCCCGATCCAGCAACTCGCGCTCGTCGTCATTGATGCGCGCTTCGAGATCGCGCACGTAGTTGTTGAAGTTGGCGTCCATGTCAGCCTCCCAGCTTGTTGAGAATGTGTGACGGCTCGTCGCGCAGGATCTCGCGGTAGTGCAGCAGCGCGCCATTGCCATACGGCGGCTCCTTGCCGGTGTCCTCACCGAACCATTCGCCCAGTACGGTTTGCAGCTTCCACTTGCCGTGGTTACTGACAACAATGATGATCTCATGTGTCAGATAGGCGTGCTCGTAGTAGTGAACGTCTGGCCCGAATCGGCGGACAAGCTGCTGATTGACCATCGCGCGAGCGGCAGCATGGTCAAGGAACTCATGCTTGATGATGAGGTTGTACGAGAACATGTCAGTATTCCTCTCGCTTGAGCGATTGACGGGTGACCCTACGGTCGTGCCGGTTGGCACGCTTGCCAGACTTGCCGTGCTTGCCACCCGGACGGTCGAAACTCGCGCGGGCGACAGCGGAGCCACCGGCTTTCGCATCGGTGACAAGCTTGTTGCGTTTCATCGTTCCTCCTTACCAGGGACACATTGTGTCGTTACGGTGCAGCGTGCCGCACCCCTTGCAGTCGATCAGCGTGGCAGCCTCGTCCGGCTCCCAGCCTGCGGGCGCATCCTCCTCCGGCATGTAATCGTGCTCGTCCATGCGAGCCTGCGGATTGCGCTCCAGCGGTCGCGTCAATGGCGTTGACAGAGGCTTGTTCTCCACCGTGTT
>AR_comb_assmDRAFT_10388149_pt1 | contig 15203 bp, 30 predicted proteins | sample ArasoioldDNA_FD_10543 | JGI IMG/M metagenome (IMG submission 10543) | reverse complement strand
TAATCTGGGCGTAGACACCTTGGTCAAGGGATTGGTCGCCATGGCCGGGGCGCTGGTTATTCTTGCCGTGGGTCTCACGGCCATGACAGGTACTCTCGCCGGTTCAGTAGCCTTGCTGGCGGCTTCGGTGGCACTAGCTCTGCTGGCTCCTACTCTGGCTTTCTTGGGGACCTTGGATTGGGGAACCATATTTAAGGGATTGGCCGCGGTGGCTTTGGCTCTGGGTACGCTAGCGGTAGCGGGTCTGCTGGCCGGACCTGGGTTGGTGTCTCTGGGCGTAGCCCTATTGCCGTTGGCTGGGGTATTTCTCCTAACCGCCACGGCGGTGTTCATATTCGCCAAGGCGCTTTCTCTGTTGGCCGGAGAAGGTGGAAAAGGCATAGCCGTCATGGTCACGGCTTTGACTGCCTTCGTCGCGGCAATACCGACACTGGTCATCACCTTTGTCAAGGGTTTGCTGAGCATTGTCGAAGAGTTGACCAAGCTGTCACCCAAGGTGCTTGAAGCCTTGGGGAAGATGCTTGATTTCATTATCAAATTTGTCACTGAGAACGCGCCCAAGCTGGCCATCGGTATCGGGGTCCTGGTGAATTCCATTCTCCAGGTGCTGATAGAGAATGTGCCAAAGATCCAAGCAGCAGGTATGAAATTGTTGTTGGGCCTGCTCAACGGTATATCTCAGAATATTGGTCAAGTGGTGACCAAGGTAGGGGAGATCGTTACCAAGTTCCTCAACGCTTTGGCCATGCAGATGCCCAAGATCACGCAAGCGGGCGGCAATCTGCTGTTCAAGTTCCTGGCCGGGGTCGCGGTTCAGATTCCACGGATCATTGCCCTTGTGGCCAAGATGATCACCCTCTATATCAATTCGGTGGCGTCGCATATTCCGAAGATTGTTGCCTCCGGGGCCAATCTGGTCATCAAGTTCATCAATTCGATTGCGACTCAGGTCCCCAGGATTATCGCCGCTGGTACCAATCTTATTCTCAAGTTCATGGATGGTATCGGGGATGCAATTCCGAGACTGGTTCAGAAGGGACTTGAAGTCGCACGCAAGTTCCTGAACGGCATTGCCGATGGTCTCTCAGGGCTGGCCAATGTCGGGTTCAGGGCCATCATCAGGTTCCTCAACGGTCTTGAGAAATCTATTCGGGATAATTTCGACGATTTGTTCTCGGCAGGGGCCGGAGTGGCTGACGCCATCATTGACGGGCTTGTCGATCAGTTCGGAAAGCTCAGCGGACTTTTGAAGAGAGTTCTCGATGCCGTGTTCGGAAAGCTTCCGGGCTGGGCCAAGAAGATTCTTGGCATTCATTCACCCTCCTCGGTGTTCATGGAGATCGGCAAGTTCACCATGCAGGGCTTTGCCAAGGGCGTCGATGACAACGCTAAGATGGTTCAAAAGTCAGGCGAGCAGTCGGCCGTGGGAATGATCAAGCAGATCAAGGATATTCTCGGAGTTCACTCGCCCTCCGAGGTCATGCGTGAGATCGGCAAAGAAGTGGGAAGAGGGTTTGCTCAAGGAATTCACGGATCTGCGTCCGATATTCGTAGTGCCTTCGCCAGTTTGAGAGATCGGCTTAACCAGGATATCAAGACGACTCGAGACCAAGTCAAGTCCGACAAGGAGCAGCTCGAGGAAGAACTGAAAAAGCGAGGTGAAGAGCGCGATCCGAAACTGATCGCAGAGCTTCAGGCCTCGATTCGTCAGAATACAGCAAATCTTAACAAATTGTCCGAGGCTCGTCGAGTTCTCAATCGAGGGCTCAAAGAAGAGAAGCAGGAACTCATAGGACTCTCTAAGGACTACGAGAAGGTCACCAAGAAGCTGGAAGCAGCTCAGCAGGAGCTAGACAGGCTGAAGGGGGAAGCCGAGTCTTACGGTAAGTCCAGGTTTGATCAGTATTCAGGTACGCCGGATATTGATCGTCTTGTAGACGACGCAGTAGCTGAAGCCGAGCTTACTGAAACAGCGCGTCAAGAGAAGCTCGACGAAATTCGAAAGAAGGCAGAGGCTCGGCGGAGGATCGACCAGGTTGCCTTGTACAAGAAGGCCCTGCAAGAACAGATTAACGCCACTATAAAGTACAATGAGACTCTGCAAAGGCTACGAGATCTTGGGTTGGACGATACAACCTACAAGAAGCTCTTGGAGAAGGGCACATCTGGGCAAGAATTTGCCGAGCAACTTCTCGCCTCGGGTAAGAGTGGGGTCGACGAGATCAACAAGCTGAATTCTGAGATGTTGGCTCAGGCCACAAATATCTCAAACCAAGCCGTGAAGGAACTTTACGCGGCAGGTATTCAAGCAGCTCAGGGTCTGGTCGACGGTCTGAAGGCGAAGCGAGCCGATCTTCAGAAGGAGATGGACAATCTTGCCGACATGATGGTGCGTTCCATCAAGCGGCAACTGAAGATCAAGTCGCCGTCCGAGGTGTTTGCCGAGATCGGCAAGTTCATATCTCAGGGTCTGGCTCGAGGGCTGGATTCCTCGGATGCGGCTGTTGCGGCCGCACAGCTCGGCAAAGACACCCTGTCAGCCATATCCAGCGCTATCACCGATGACATCGAGGTTGATCCGGTCATCACTCCGGTGCTCGATCTCTCCAAGGTTCAAAGAGAAGCAAAGAATCTAGACGGTCTCACCAACGTTACTCCGATAACCGCAGCTGCTTCATTTGGGCAAGCAGCCACTATATCTGCCGAGAAGGCGAGGGTGGAAACGACTGCAACCACCCAAGGTGGCCAAGCGGGTCCCACCTTCGAATACACGCAGAACAACTACTCTCCGGAGAAGTTGTCGGATGTGGAGATCTACCGTCAAACCAAGAATCAACTGGCGCAAGTCAAGTCGGCGCTGGGGCTTGTGTCCTAGCCCGTACGCGGGGCCCAGGGTGTCAAAGCTCTGGGCTCCGCGCCATCAACTTGGCCGGGTCCTGGAAAAGGTAGGGTTGCGCCCGCCCGCGACTCTGCCTTCGCGTCATCCAGGGCCCGGCTGAGGAAGCTTGGCCAGGTCTCGTGAGGACTACATACTCCCTCGAGGAATGTGTGGGAAATCGCCTTGCGGGGCCTGGCTGAGGTACTCATATTCCGAAAGGAGGTCTGAGCGTGCTAAGAAGGTTGGAAGTGTTTAGCTCGAATCCGTCCGCGCCAGAGCTCCCGCTGGGCGGTTTCATGCCGAACGATGACCCAGTGCAACTTCGTACGATCGACGGATTGGGACCGGTCAAGGCCGAACTGGCCTCTACCGCCTTCGCCTCGGGACGTGGAGAACTGTTTCAAGGCAGCTCTATCGGTAAACGAAACATCGTCTTAAATCTTGGGTTAAACCCGAACTGGGTCGATCAGACCATGACCAATCTTCGTCATCAGTTGTATGCATATTTTCTTCCCGAGGCGTGGACCAAACTTCGGTTCTTCAGTGAAGACTTGCCTACGGTCGACATCGAAGGCGTGGTCGAGAGTTTCGAGCCGAACATATTCTCAGAGGACCCGGAGATCCAAATCTCCATCCTGTGTCATCGTCCGGATTTCATCGACATCGATGCTACTCTCTATGAAGGCGTGGTCGACGATGGCACCTCTGAGTTGGAGTTTGAGTATGTCGGAACTGTATCCACCGGATTTGAGCTTCGAGTCGATGGATCAGTGGCCAAGCCGACCTATACCGGGGATATTACTATCCAGACCAAGGCTCCCGAAGATCCTCAACACTTTGAGGTGGAAGGCGTATTGGTCGATGCGACGAGATATTTCAAGCTCAGCTCCGTGAGAAACGAAAAGCGGGCCCAGGTAGTATCTCGAGAGGATGGCGCGGTCACGAACGTATTGTCGAAGATGACGGCGGATTCGGTGTGGCCCGAGATTCGTCCGGGGACTAATCTGCTGTCGGTAGCAGCAGCTGAGACGGGGCAAAATTGGGTCATGGCCTATTACAACCGGTTCGGTGGGTTGTAGTGGATCTCTATACTCTCACCGACACCTTTCTCCCCAAGGACGTTATTGACGAATTTGTCTCCGCCATCTGGACAGAACGATATTATTCAGCAGGAGATGTACAACTGGTGGTGCCTGCTACGCCAAGTAACATCGAAAAGTTGACTCCAGGTACGTTTCTGGCCTTGCGGGGGACCAAAGAGGTCATGTATTTGCATACTCAGTCGATTGAGGAACGGCTGATGACGATTCTAGGCTCGTCGCTGATAGAATTTCTCAATAATCGGCTTGTATGGTTTAAGAATCCTGACTACAATCCCAGTGACGAAAATTCTCCAAAGATTGTAGACTTTACGCTTGATCAACCAAACGCCAAGAAGCCGGGCGAATTCATATCTTATGTAGTCGACAAGATGGTTATTCATCCGGTGCCCATGACTGGTACCGGGTACACTGATTTTCAGAACGTGGTCAACCTTGACTGGCCTTATGAAACGATCGAGCATCTTGAACTGGGTGATACCGATACTTCGGGAACCGCCAAACGACTCACGATTCCCACCGGGCCGTTGTATGACGGCATAGTCCATCTGGCTCAGCAGGAGGGAGTTGGGCTCTCGTTATATTTGGACTCGGCTACCATCGATGAGGGCTATGTCCTAAAGTTCAAGACTTATAAAGGCGTGGATCACACCACGGGCAGCGCATATCCTCTGGTTCGCTTGGTGCCTGACATGGATTCACTGTCGGATCTCAAAGAGATTCGATCCAATGCGGACTACAAGAACGTCATCTATGTGTGGTACAAGGGAAAGCTATATACTCGATACGCTGAACCTACGCTTCCCAAGCCCGAGGGGTTTGCGAGACGGGTGATGGTAACCGATGCTGAGGGTGAGCCGGTGGGTCGAAAAGTTACAATATATGGAGGGGTTCTTCAAAGATGGACAGAGTATGTTGTCGGTCCCGACGAGATCCTAGCCTTTATTGACCAAAACGCCAAGGACGCTCTGGCCAATCACAATTATATTCGAGCCATCGACGGTCAGACGTCGCCTAACAACGACTACAAGTACGGAGTGAACTACGGGCTGGGAGACGTAATTGAGCTCAAGGGCATCACTGGACTGATTACCAAGTCTAGAGTTACTGAGTATATTCGATCACAAGACAAGAGCGGAGAACGGGAATACCCAACGATCGCGGTTATTAACCCGGAGGCGGGAACGTGAATGATGGTGTTGGCAATCGCAGAACCCACAATATTCGGGATCATTGCGGCGGGTTGCTCCCTTATGGGGATTGCCATGGCCGTCCTAAGTCATATTTCAACCCGTAAGAACGCAGCTGAAGAAGCCAGTCGTAAGTGCCACGAACGACTACTGGAAGAAGAACGTACTACCGAGAAACTCTCAAAGGAGCTCCGAGAACTACGACTAAAGTATGGAGAGGCTGATGAGTAGCCGAATCACAGCGTTAATGCTCGCCAGCGGACTGGCACTCACAGGGGCCGCAGGATTTTTCGCCAGCCAAGCTGTATCCCAAACCGATGAAGGGCCGACAAGGACCATCACTATCAAAAATGGGGAGCCAGGACCACCAGGCCCAGCCGGGCCACCGGGTCCCAAAGGCGAACAAGGAGAGAAAGGAGAGAAAGGCGAGAAAGGCGAGAAAGGCGAGCCGGGTCCAGCGGGGCCTAAGGGTGAACCTGGGGGTACTACTTGTCCGGCCGGATTTGTATTTGGTCGTCTCATCATCAATCACCCAGGAGGCCAGGAGACCCTCTACGTATGTTTCAAGGAATGAGCAATACTCTTTATGATCGACTCAAGTTTCTGGCTCAGATTGCCCTCCCAGCGGTGGGAACGTTATATTTCACCTTGGCAGGGATTTGGGGCCTACCGGCGGCGGAACAAGTCGTGGGAACCATTGTAGCGGTGGATACCTTTATCGGAGTGCTTTTGCAGTTGTCCTCCAGCAAATACCAAAAGGATGCTACAGGAGGAGACCTTGTTGTAAAAGAGGTAGGGGATAAGAAGATATTCTCTTTAGAACTCAACGACGATCCAGAATTGCTTGAGAAGAAAGACGAAGTGACGTTCAAGGTGGTACGTGAATAGGTTAGGGATCTTGGTCATCTGCATCATCGGCATATTTGCGGTGGTGACCATCTTCCTCATTGCCTGGCTACCTGGGTTATAGGGTTTCGCGGCTGATACACAGCCTATAATGACAACCCTATCAAAGGAGAGTAATTGTTTATCAAGACTCAAATCGAGACCAAGCTCGATGCTGAGATCCAAGCCGCCCTCAAAGAGCTGCCAAACCATGCGAAGACCTCCGAGGAATACGCATCGATTGTCAAGCATATTTCCGAGCTGCACAAACTGAAGATCGAAGAAGTCGAACAGACCGCCAAACTGAAAAAACAAGAGCAGGAACTGGCGGATGAACGACGATTCGGATTCAGCAAGCAGATCAGCCCGGACACCGTGCTTGTCGTCGCCGCCAATATCTTCGGGATCCTCTGGTTGGCCCGCTACGAGCGCGAACATGTGATCAGAAGCAGATCCGCGCTTGGCTTCGTGATGAAGCCTCGATCGTAACGCCAAATCCTGAAATAAGTTATCGAAGAGAGAGGTTCGTGTGAAAAACACAGCCTCTCTTTTTTTCACTATCAAAAAATTCCCGGGGGGTAATTTTGGTGAAAAGTCCAGATACTGACTCGCATTTACTGTAAATACTGGCGCGTATATTTCATGGTTTATAGTGAAACCACACCTAACCAAAGGAGGATTTTCGTGTCCACATACGCCATTCCCATCGAACAGAACACTCTGGATTTGATCCAGGTTCTGAACGGTGGCGTCCGTCCCGAGATTGAAGAAGAACATACCTGGTTCGTCTTCGAGATCGATGGCCCCACCGATACCACAAACCACAGGATCATTGACCACGATGACCTGTTCGAGATGAGTGTCAAAGTCGTTGGACACGGCTACGCCATCTACATGGTGAAGTAGTCTCAAAGAGAGGAGCCCTAACGCGGCTTCTCTTTTTGTCTTCGCACATATTTCATGGGGTATAGTGACAACCTACTACTCAAAGGAGTATTTCGTGAACGACAAGTACCAACGTGCTAAGAAGTTCTATCGGAAGCATCACACTGTCATCGTCTACGGTGCTGGAGTTATTGCAGGAGCCGTAGGAGCACATCGCCTGATGTCCAACAACACCAGCGATCTGTTCCTCTCGGTCAGCCCTGAGAATCTCCAGAAGCTGCTGGACAATCCAGGAGATGCTCTCAAGTGGACTTCTGATCGCCTCAACATCTTCGTCCTCAACGAAGCGAGTCCTGTCGTGTAAGTAGTCAAAAAGAGAGTCTCAATCCGGGACTTTCTTTTTTCGCGAACATTTCACAGCTTATAATGACACCTACCCGAAAGGAACATCATGTTTCGAAAATCGTCAAAACCCTATATTCTCGTCACTATAAACGACGACGATGTGGCCCACGTTGCCTATGTCACCTCTGACCCGACACAAAAAGAAAAGATTCTTCACGGAACTTTCATGAACATGTGTCAGGACGGAGATTTCCGCACCGTGCCGCCCGGTCGTTATCGTTTCCAGATGAGACGTATCGGCTTTCCGCGATTTCACTACGACCTGATTCCCATCGATTAGATCGTTAGAGAGGAGTCCTAACCCGGCTTCTCTTTTTTTACGCGCATATTTCATGGGTTATAATGAAACCAAACCTCTACACTGGAGAACTCCAATGTTCAAGCTTTACCGCAAGTCTCAGGAGGTCCAGTACGACTGGATTCGTAGTCACCCCGTTCAGTACGTTGCCCTCAACGCTACTCTGATCGTCGTGGGTATCGGATTCGTCAACTATCTGGACCGCCGAAATAAGCGCAAGTTCGAAGCCGACGTTTCCCAGCAGAACAATTAGTTTCACAGGAGAGCCTACCCAGGCTTTCCTTTTTCGCGCATATTTCATGGATTATAGTGAAACCACTATCAAGGAGTCAACATGTTTTTCAAGACCCGTAAGCCTATTACAGAAGTTGAGAAGCTTGATGCCATCCTCGAGTACCTGAATGCCGAAATGACTCGTTGGCAGCTTTCCGCTAGCCCTGCCGCTAGCGAGAGCCACACCAACAAGGTCAATGCCCGCATCATGTACCTCGAGGAGCAGATCGCTCTCACTTCCGCCAGGCGCGCTGTCGAGAACATTAACCCCAAGAAGTAACCTCAACAGGAGAGTCCGCACGGGCTTTCCTTTTTCGCGCATATTTCATGGAGTATAATGAAACCAAACCTAAACAAGGAGATACCTCATGACCCTGTCCCTCGGACGCCTCATGTTCGTTGTAATCCTGCTCACCATCCTCGCGATGGGAAGCATATTTGCAATGGACGTGTACGCCAGTCTACAAGACGTTGGTCACCAGTACACCTCGCAGGTCTAAATCAAGAAGGGAGTCCGCATCGGATTCTCTTTCTTTCTTTTTTCGCGTAATTTTCATGTCTTATAATGAGAACTAAATCAAACTCAAAAGGAGAAAAACCATGACCAAGGAAACCGCCAAGAAGTACGCCCGCAACACCGGCAAGGCCCTGGGTGGCGCCGCTCTGTTCACCCTCACTGCATTCGCTGCAGCTGGGGAAGAGCAGGAGCGTCAGCGCCGCATCCAGGAACATGTCGATGCTCTGGCCGCACTCGAGCCGAACTCCCAAGTCATCATCGCCCGTAAGTTCTAGTTCAAAACCCTGAGACCCTAACCCGGTCTCTAGGTTTTTCGCGGATATTTCATAGCTTCTAATGAAAAGTAAACCCTCTTATCAGAAGGAGATTTGCCATGAAGAACAAGCTCGCCGCCGTCATCCACGTCACCGCCCCCCACGCCCATCGGGCCACTCGGGCCAGTGCGTGGCTTACGCTGGCAACGAGTTCAATCGTCATCGCCGATCATCTGCTTTCGAAGAAGAGCAGCTAATCAAACTGAGAGCCCCTAACCCGGGCTTTCAGTTTTTCGCATACTTTTCACAGGCTATAATGAAACCACTATCAACTCTAGGAGAGTTATGCCCGAGTCAAACGAAACCCGTGAGCCTCTTAGGAGGTCTCGTATCATGATGATGACTGGCAGCCAAAAGCTAGTACTCGGATGCTTTTCCATCTACTGTGCTACCGCAGTCGCCAACTCATTCATCTCGTACAAGATGCTCGACAAGAGGATCGTCCTCGAAACCCTCAAGGCAGCTTCCAACCAGGTGAAGTAATTTCTAAGGAGAGTCCGCACGGGCTTTCCTTTTTCGCGTGAAAAACATGGTACATAATGAAGACCTAAACCACCAAAGGAGACCATTATGTTCCATCCCATCAAGGCCGTTAAGACCGAGATCAACGCAAACGTCAACGTTCTCCGCACTATCCGTGCGGCGTACAAGTACGAGCGAATGATCACCAAGTCCCAGGCCAAGCTGGCTGAGACCACCCTCGTCCCCGGCGTCGTTCAGATCTACGCCTAAAGGCGAGCCCCGAAAAGGGGCTTTCCTTTTTTATTCAAACGAACTAAAGGAAATCATGGAAGAGTCTACGCGTTATCAGAAGATCAAGCAGCATTTGAAGGACAACAAGAAGGTTTACTTGGTTGGTGCAGGATGTCTTACCGCGGGATATTTGCTGCGCGGGGTGTCAAGCCCCAATGTAATTCAGACGTTCAATGGTACTGACAACATTGGTCTGATAGTCAATAAGTCAAAGAATGTCGACGTGGTCATCAAGTATTTGAACCAGCGCAATTACCCGGCTAATCCAGTACGATGTCTCGAAACTCTGGAGAAGTGGAGCAGCCAAGCAGAGGCCGCTTTGGCGAAGGGCATCTCGGAAACTAACCTTTCACAGCATCTGAACGGTAAATACCCGCATGCGAATGGGTTGCACTTCGAACGTATCACCATATAATTCGCGCCATATTCACGCTTTATAGTGAGAGAGTCATCTAGGCTTCTCTAAGTCGCCTTGACGAGATCCCCTTTAAGGGGGTCGGATCCCAACTTCTATAAGTCGTTGGTAGGTGGCTCTCTCTTTTCTTTCGCGGATATTTCACAGTTCATAATGAAACCACTACAAAAGGAGTGTTGCATGTCCGAGCCCGAGACCCCCAAGGTCGTCGAGCCGCCCAAGCCCACCAAGAAGCAGCGCATCAAGGATGCCGCCATCATGACCGCGTGGATCGTCATTCCCGTGGCTCTGACCGGCGCGTCCGTGTACGCAGGCCTCAAGGTGAACCAGATGCAGCTCGAGACCGCCAAGCTCAACCTCGAGACCGCCAAGCTCAACAAGTCGTAGTATTTCAATGAGAATCCATTCGTGGGTTCTCATTTTTTCTGAGACCCCACAACCTGAGAGACTTTGTGTCACAAACCAACAACACTCTTACACATCAAATCATAGAATATGTCCGTGCCAATCCTGGAGCCGCTCGATCTGAGATCATTGCTGGGATTTCTTTCGAGGGCCCGCCACTCCAGATCACCACCATGCTCGGACGACTCAAGCGGGAAAACGCCCTTAGAAGCGAAGGGCCTTACCCGAAGCTTAACCGCTGGTTCCCCGTCGAGACTACGAGCAGCCAGGAGTATCAGCAGATTGCTCACGATATTCTTGAAGAGTTGAAAGACGTTCATCACGAAGTTCGACAGGAGTATCTGGCTACACGTCTGGAAGAACTGTTCGGCAACCCAAACTAGGAGAGTTATGCGCATCAAGTCAGTAATCTTTCAAGACTCCAATCACCGCTACGGTGACAAGGAGGCCATCGCCACTATGGAAGACGGCTCTGAGAAGTTTGTCTTCCCGTGGTTCAGCGACGAGCTGAGCTTCACCAAGACCGAGCTTCTTGGTCTGACCATCGAGCAGGCTCGCGATCTCAAGCAGGCTCGCGACATCGCATATTTGCAGTCGTGATGAACCAAGATGTACCCGACGTAGTAGTTCAGACTGCCCTTTCCTATACTCAAACCAGCACTCTCACAGATGCGATCTTGACTTTACTTGATGTCGAGATCAAGCGATGTGCTGACGAAACCTGTCAAAAGGAATTTCTATTCCAAGAGCCTCTCTCGAAAACAAGAAAGCCTCGAAACGATGCACAGTACTGTAGCGATATCTGCGCTAGACGAACCGTGGATCGTGCCTACAAGAGACGAAAGCGCAAGAAAGCAAAGGAAAGTTTATAATCAACGGCCAACCCGCAGGAGTAACCATGCTCGCCAGTCATTGCGTTCCCTTTGTCTTGGGCGAGTCTATAACCCTGAACGTTCTCCAGAGTCGACTCCATGGTCTTGACCATTGGTTTAGGGTCTGGCAGAACGCTCAGATGCTAAACGGGTATGAAACCGGCGCCGACATGGAAGTTGTGGCGTTGTACGCTTTATTTCACGACTCCATGCGGGTAAACGATGGTAAAGATCCTGATCATGGAAATCGAGGGTATCGATTGTGGGAACGCTTCTACAAGACGCAAGAGCATCTCCATCGCTATATTTTCGATGAGCAAATAGAACTACTGTTCGAGGCCTGTGTGGAGCATAGCTCTGGTCAAAGAGCGATCAATCCCACTATCGCCACCTGTTGGGACGCCGACCGGCTGGATCTTCATCGCAAGGGAATCTGGCCTGATGCGCGCTACATGAGTACCCAGAGTGGAATCAGTCTGTGTATGACGAGGATTACCCCATGAGCTCCGGACCTTATTGTGTGAGGCATTGCCCATATTGTGGAGCAGTTGCCAACAATACGCACGAAGAGGTGCGGCACATGGAGGCCGAGCATCCGGAGATTATCGAACAACGTATGCTTGAGGCAGGGTTTCGTCATGATCTAGATGGTCGATGGTTTGACCCTCTGGTTATCGACGATTAATCACTATATTTAGGAGAGCAATGATCACCGAAACCGAAAAAGCTCGACTCAAAGAGCTTCAAGATACTTTCATGCAGATTGCTGAGCCTGTGCCTGGCGACCTAGAGATTTCTCCGGAGGATCAGGCTAAGTTTGTCGGATACAATCTGGCCGTGATTGACGTCCTGTTTGCCATCCGCGAAGGAACAGAATGGCAAGGGTTGACTGATCCGAAGGAAATCTCGCGAAAAATTCTGCGCGATACCGGACTTGGAGATCAATGAAGTTGATTGCTCCGTGGTTGACTCCAGAACGGCTATATTTGCTAGAACAGCGGTGGCGGGACTGGACATTCTGGGAGCAAAAGATCAAGCGTATAGAGGAGAGTAATGAACACCCAAGAGAAACTAGCTCGAACTCGTCAGATGATAGGCGAAGACCGTTCTATCAGTGAAATCGCCAAAGAACTTGATGTCTCGGAATACGAGGCTGAGAATATGGTGAAGTTCATCAAGGTAAAGGGTCCTCAGAAGTCTCAGAAGGAAATCGAGTGGGGCTACAACTGCCTCACTCAGGGCGTTCATCATGGTCGTCCGGAGAAGATCTGGAATCTGCCCTTGGGTTATGCTGTCCTGATCTATGGTCAGGATGCCCTCAAGGAGATCGTGGTTGCTCGAATCTACAACGACGCTATGCAGTACGTCGACAATTCGCCCTTCGTTCAGAAGGGCACAGGGGCGACTATGGAAATTACCTCGGAATGGGCAAATCGTATTAAGGAGATTGCCGAGGATAAGTTCCTTGACACGCTTAAGCGTACGGATCGCGGGCTGGCCGATTACTATACGTCTTCTCAATGGCGTACGGATATTCAGGGCATCGTTGATCTGGTAAAGCAAGACAAGCTCAATCCGCATTACGAGCCGCTGCATTCTCACGATTCGATCAATCTTCTCTGCAGAATCATTGGTGTAAGCGCTTCGATACAGGCCAGCAAGGAGGTTGGCTAGATGGAGCAAGATCAGATGAAAGAGCAGATGAACCAGATAAACTGGTTGCTTCTGCTGTCTCGTTCGATCAGATTCGCTACCGATCATCCTTACGCCGCCACCGGGATATTTGGAGCCATGGTTGGATCGGCGGTTACCTACAAGGCGATGAAGTTCAACTCGGTGCTGGCCGACAGAGACAAGGTCATCACGCCTGAAGTATACGAGTTCTCTTTAACGCCTGAGGATCTTCGCCAGATGCAGATCGATCCTCTGGCCGAACGCCGGTGGGAATTGCCCACCATAACCGTGATCGTCACCTCAGAAAGACGAGAACGCCCGAAGGAATTGCCGGATATCAAAGCAGATATTGAGGGTGAATAATTCGCGTGAAAAACCGCCCCTATAATGAAAGAGAAGGAGAAAGGCTCCTGTAATCGCATATTCGAAATTGTGATCTCTTTCATTTTTTCCCTCGGGCGACAAGGAGAGTCGTGAAGCACAAGATCGAAGATGATGTAAACATCAACATCAACATCCCCACCGAAGACGTGGAACGAGTGATTGACAAGACGACGGACGCAGTGATAAAGATCATCACCGCTGTCACCATCGCTCATATTTGTAAATCAGTGTTCAACCCAAGGAAGGGACTATGAGTCAGGAAGGAGAAAAGCAGGACGATCGTACCAAGATCGAGCGGGTTAAGCAGCATCTGCAGGAGAACAAGAAGGTGTATCTCGTCGGCGCAGGATGTCTCGCGGTGGGCTCTTCTGTCACTGCGACCACCATTCTACTTCGTCTCAACGGTTTGCCGCTTGAGATACAGCAGAAAGCAAAGAATACGGCGTTGATTATCTGGAAGCCCAAGATCACCCAGATAGCCCTCGTAAAAAGAGCTTGTCGTGAGCCAATTCCTGTTTTGGACAAGCTGACTGGCGAACCTTATCCGAGCATCAATCGAGCTGCAGCCGTTGTTGGCAAAAACGCTCGTGAGATTGCTCAGGATATTCACGGGTTACAAGAACGGTTTGCGGCTTTGCCGAATTCCGTATTCGCGTAGAAAACCCGTGGTATAATGAAACCCCAGCAGTTAGTCTGATGCATTGCGCTCAGGCTACGGTGTAAAAAGTACCTCGAGTGCCCACCTAACTCTATCTAGTGCATTGCGCCCAGGTAGAGCAATGTGCTGGGGTTTCTTTATATTTTGAGACCTATCTCCACAGCGAAGCTATGCTACGCGACCTGCCAACGAAGCCATGCTACGACAGCAGGAGGAGATGGGTCTCTCTTTTTTATCCACAATCCATAAAGGAGTCATCATGACTACCAAGCTCAACCGTCCCACCGCGCTCACCATTGGCGCTATCGCGCTTATCTTTGGTGCCCTTGGCCCCTGGATCAGCTTTCTCGGAGTCATCAGCGCCGGGCCGATGAACTTCACCGAGGTGGCGGTCGCCATATTCACAGGCATCGGACTCGTCATCGCGTCCGCCGTCTCCGGTCTCTACATGAGGATCGTCTCGATCTTCGTCGGTCTCGTAGTCCTGTCTCAAGTGGCCTATGTCTGGTTCCATCTCAGTGAGGCGGGAGTCAACGATCTGGTTCAGCCGGGTTGGGGTCTGTTCTTGTCGACCCTGGCTGGGCTCTATCTCATCAGCTCGACCTGGGTGGCCAGGAAGCCGGATGTAGTGACCGCATAGTCACGCGGGGAAAACACGCCGTATAGTGAGAGAGAAGAGCCAACTGACTGTTGGCTTGCAAAGGAATACGCCATTGAATTGGATAGATTCCCTTCTCTCTCTTTTTTCTCAGAAAGGAATCTGATGAAGTCACGAGACAAAGCTCTCATCCATTACACAGTGATCATGACGATTCACAACGATGCTCGTCGCATGGCGAGCACTTTGCGTGAACAGTTCACCCCCGAAGAACGTCAGGAAATCAAAGAACTCGCAAATGAGTATGCTGAGTTCTCGCTCACTCCAAATCAACGAGAAGCTTACGCTGCTCTGAGAGATCTTCTTCCGTAAGTCATATTTACCCTCAACAGAAAGAGCCTGCCGTGCAGACCAAGAAGTCGAAGCGCTTGTATCACGTCACCGTGGAGTATGAGAACGGGATGACTCGAACCGTCAAAGTCCGGGCCGTCACCCGAGAACTCGCCGAGAGGCGCGCTTTAAAGTTTCACCCCACAGCCAAGGGGATAAAGCGGGATGCGTAAATTTCTCAATAGTGATATTTACTTTTACGCCATCATTGCTGGTCTCTTCGCCACCAACATTGTATCGATAGTTCAGGTCAAGCGACTGCTCAAAAGCATTGATATCGTAATTGAACATCGAGAGGATCTGGCTACC
>AR_comb_assmDRAFT_10601746_pt1 | contig 15205 bp, 14 predicted proteins | sample ArasoioldDNA_FD_10543 | JGI IMG/M metagenome (IMG submission 10543) | reverse complement strand
TGATGGGAATGGCTTCATTCACTGAAGACCTTCAAAAAGTGCGACTGGAATTCAAGTATCTGCAGATGCTATTCGATAAATACTCTCAACAAATATGCGCCAATTGTAATCTCACGATGCTCTCAATGGGCATGAGCGTTGATTACAAAATTGCAGTGGAAGAGGGGAGTAATCTCGTTCGAATAGGAAGCTTGTTATTTGGAGAGCGTGTGAAAGAGCAATAATAAACTTGATAATTGAACTTCCTAAAGGTTACGCATTAATACTCACCACTCACTCACCATTCACCACTCACCACTCACCAGCGGACAGGACTCAGTCACGGTACTGAATGAAAAAATCAAAATTGAAATCATAAGTTTTACATGGCTATACTTTATCGTGCATTTAAGATTGCGATGAATGTACCTAATCCTGAATCAGCAATGGCTGAACGGGATGTTGGATAATCTGGCACATTCAATCCTAATATGATGTCTCTTTTTACTTTCCCGATACCATTTACAGAAGTAACTTTTACAACACCGTTGCCTCCCCTTGCTTCCTTCTGGTCAGGTTTCTTAGTCAGCAGAGGATCATCCTCAAATAAGTACTCATCAATCCAATATTCAGTCAGTGTAGGTTCTTTTATGGTTACGTGAATGTGTTGCGGATCTCGCCTGCTGGGGTAAGCGGCTGGTCGCAGTGTATAGAATTTATAAAACCCATCACTGTTGGTCTTCACCCAACCCCGGATATGACCATGTCGTTTTTCCCAACCCTTTGCATTTTTTCCAGGAGAATAGTTTCCAGTTTGATCAGTGTGATAGATATAGATTACTACATCCTTTGCAGGAGTCTTACCATCACGTTGATATACCGTTCCAGAGATCTCTAATTTTGGTCCCTTATCATTAAAGTCGGGCAACGTGTCTGTATTGTTCAATTGGGAGAATGGAATCGGGCACTCGTGTATTGCTTCGCAACCTTCGCAACGTCCACCTACATGGGCTTTGGACTTTTCCTGCCTGGTATTTCCAGGGGATTGGGAACACGCACTAAGGAAAAGTTGTGATATGCAGATTAATAACAAGATTGATCGTTTCATCATTATGAATTTAGTTTAAGCATGCAATGGCAAATAGAATGTAGTGCTGGCGGAGTTTAAAATTCTTTACACCTTCGGTCTTCTTTTATTGACCACCTGATCAATGTGTAGGTTTTTATAGCATCATCACCTTAACAATTGCGTTCTCCATCCGGCATCCGGTATCCGGCATCCGCCTTAGCTCAGCTACGGCGGAAAAAGTCTGGCATCCGGTATCCGGCATCCGGCATCCGCTTTTCGTCAAGCTAACCATGCGCTTTATGTAACTACCTTTCAGGTTGGGAATTCTTAGTTTTATTTTAGGGGTTTAAAGATGGGTAAGCTTCTTTTGAAATATAAGGTTCATCATGTTTTGTTCTGGCTTTTACTTTTTGCCGGATGGTATTTTCTTCGTTACCAGGATTTTTCCACGCGGTTGTTGGCATTCAAGATCACTTCTATCAAAGTGATTGACCTTGCCCTGATGGTATACATCACCAATCTGCTATTAATTCCGAAACTGCTTTATCGCAAGCAATATTTCTTTTTCATACTGGCTTATGTTTCCATGATTTTTTGCAGCAGCGTATGGAAACAATATATCCTGGCCGATGTAATGCATATTGGGAATTTTTCAATCTGGAATAATTTTAAAGGCAGACTGTACGACAATATAATCCCTCACTATTTACTGGTTAGTACGGGTGCTGCCATCAAATTGCTAGCTGATTACGCGCGTACTCAGCGAAGACTCGCCGAAATCACAAAAGAAAAAGCGGAGTCAGAATTGAAGTTCCTCAAATCGCAAATCAATCCGCATTTCATCTTTAATTCCTTGAATTCAATTTACTTTTTGATTGATAAGTCGAATCGTGATGCGCGGGAATCATTACATAAATTCTCAGAAATGCTGCGCTATCAATTGTATGAATGTGGAGGCGAAAAAATAGAAATTGAAAAAGAGATTAAATACCTGGAAGATTATGTGGATTTGCAGCGATTGCGGAAAGACGATAAGTATAAAGTTGAATTCCACTGTTCACAGGAAGTGGGTGGTTTTGCTATCGAACCTTTATTGTTGATGCCATTCGTGGAGAATTCGTTCAAGCACATTTCCCATTTTGGAAATGGAAAATTAAACCAGGTAAGCATTGACGCCAGTAGAAACAATGGCGAATTTGTATTTACGGTTGCCAACACAGTTGATTATTCAAGTAAGAAAAATACGGACCCGGTGGGTGGTATAGGGTTGAGGAACGTAAAGCGTCGACTTGAATTATTATATCCCGACAAACACCGGCTCGAAATCCTGGAGAAGGAGGGTTGGTTTAGGGTTGACTTGAGGCTGAAGGTTTAAGAGGTTACAGGTTGCAAGTTGCAGGTTGCAAGAGGTCCGAACTTCGAAGTTTAAGAGTGGAAAGGCCACCACTGAAAAGAAAAGAACAATAATCATTGGTGTTTTTTCACACTGTCGGGAGAGTTGCAATTTTAAAATTTGAGGCAAATAGCACTGATGTACTGGGAAAGAAAATCAAGCACTATTATGAATGGGTGGATAAATATTATATCCCATCTTTATAGACCACAGGGTACCTTCGAATTTGAGGTTAGCCCATGTAACCTGCAACCTGTAACCATGGAGTGCCTGTAACAAAGAGAGCATGAAATTAAACTGTATTATAATCGACGATGAACCAATTGCCCGCAAAGGATTAAGGGAATATATCCAGGATGTGGACTTCCTGCAATTGGTGGGGGAGTTCGATAGTGCAATGAAGGCAACCGATGTATTGAGTAATGAGAAAATCGACTTGATGTTTTTGGATATTCATATGCCAAAGATTACCGGTATTGAATTCCTGCGTTCACTTCAGCATCCGCCACAAGTGATCTTCACTACAGCTTACCCGCAATATGCTGTTGATGGCTTTGATTTGAATGTGTTGGATTATCTCGTAAAACCGGTTTCATTTGATAGATTTTTGAAAGCGGTTATGAAGGCAAAGGACGCAATCAGCAAGATGAGTGTTGCGGGTTCACCAACAAACGCAAAAGAAGACTATGTGTTTATCAAGGCAGATAATAAACTGGTAAAGATCTTTTACAACGATATTCTGTATGTTGAAGCACTTCAGAATTATGTGACTATTCATACCTCCAATAAGAAATACATTACCTATCTCACGTTTAAAAGCATGGAAGAAAGCCTTCCCGCAGATCAATTCATTCGTGTACATAAATCATATCTGGTTTCCGCCAATAAGATCGAGAGCATAGAGGGCAACTCCATCCGAATTGGTCAACATGAAATACCCATAAGCAGAACAGTAAAGGAAGAAGTTTTGGAGAAGCTACTCAAGGGGAGATTCCTCAAACGGTGACAAGTTTCTCTGTTGAGGTTCCCATAAATTGAGGATATTACACCTTAGGTTGATTACATGTTGCCCCTGCCCAGCAGGGCATAATTGTTGCAATCTCATCAATAAATGGCTGATGGATTTTCTATTTCATTCGGTATATAATCAGGACGATCATTCCCAATACTTTAACATTTATAGGTTGGATGAGAATCGTTTTCTCGCGGAATGCCATCATTTCAACAGGGAAAGAGATTGTCAGGGAGATTTCGAAATTGTAAAAGAAGGTGGAGAGTGGAAGCCAAATAATCCCCAGTTTACTGAGGTGGCTCACCAAATAGGAGAGGAGATAGAAAGGATGGAGTCGATTCACCCAACTTCTGATGCGGGTCGACCCTAAGCCAATACATAATCCTTCCACTCACGCTCACACCAATAAACAATTGGCAATTCTTCTAACGGCCAAATGGTTTGCCATGGCATGAGTTTTATGCATTTGTAGCAAAGCTCTTATATGCCCTCTATTTCTACTCGTCTTCATGCGATCCTCGATTATTTTTTCAGTCTTTTCCTTATGTTAGCCCCTGCAATTTTCGGTTTTGGTGAAGCAGATAAAGAAACAATCATCCCAATTGTTGCAGGAATGACCATCTGTTTCTACAGTTTTTTTACCAGATATGAAGGCGGACTCTATCCGGTGTTTTCAATGCGCGTTCATTATCTCTTTGACTTTATGGTGGCAGTCTTAGTAGCTACCTCACCCTGGTTATTTGGTTTTCGTGATTTCGTATATAAACCTCATTTGTTTATTGGACTCGCTTTTGCAATCCATGCCATTTTCGGAAGCTGGCCAGTAATCCTATCTTACAAACTTCGCTGGCAACGGTATTTTGTGGCCAATACTTCGATATAGGGAGAATATTTGATGCCGGATACCAGATGCCGGATGCAAGATGCCGGATACCGGATGCCTGTCAATACGTGGTTTCACTCGATTCCTTTGATCCCGAAATAATTCAATTCCCGCGACGTTTTATTTGACGTAAAATCCATTCTTATGCGAAAAGCCTTTACACTCTTCACAATAGTGGTGTGTATCGCAGGGTATGGGCAAAAAGTGGATCTGGATAAATTCTACTTCTCTGCCTCCTTCAGGGAACTGCCGCAGCAACCCCTTGATACCTCCTATCATACTTTTTCTATATTGGCCGAAATCGGACCTATTTCGCGGCTAGTCGTGAAAGCTCCGGAACTTATACAAAGAGTGTATATGGAAGGGTGGCGTAGGCTAAACAGTGATGCTCACCTACAGGTGCAATTCAAGTTTGAGGATGTCATTATTGAACAAACCGGGGTGAAGGAAACTGTGGAGGTCTTAAAGGATAAGGATGGAAAAGAAATCGGGAAAAAAACCAGCTATGTAAACCAGGTGACTTACTCGTATGGTGCCAATGCAAGAATAGTGGATTACAAAGGCCAATTTATTGAGTCCTATACTTTTGCCAGTCGCGATCAGAAACGAGTCTACAATAGTCAGCCCTTTAATAATTCCGCCGAAGCAAGAGCCTACGTACTGATTGGGTTGCCGCTCATAACCGATCAACTGATCAAGCAATCTGCCAGTGAGGCCATTAATAGCCTGAGTGCAACATTGACCTATAATTATGGCTACGCTGACCGCACAGTTACCGATTACTTTTGGGTGTTGGATTCCAGGAAACACCCGGAATATGAAAACCACCGCAGGGCGTGGATCAATTTCAAACAGGCCATAACGGCAATGAGACCGGATGAACCGCTCGACCAGGTGCGACTTGAACTGAAGCCAGTCATTGAATATTATAACTCCATCAAGAAGAAATATAATTCTAATTCAAAGGCCGATAAGAAACTTCGTTACGCCAGTTATTATAACCTCGCTAAGATATACTGGTACCTTGACGATCCTGATTCAGGCATGAAAGAAGCAAATGAACTAGTGATTAATGGGTTCGATGCAAAGGATGGAAAAGGTCTCGAGGCAGGAGCTACCAATCTTAAAATGCAACTTCGTTCTGCCAAGCGCGACAGTCGGCATTTCCCCCTGAACGTTGAAGATTACCAGGGGATTGGATACGGGGGACAGTAGCCAATTAGCAACTGGCAACTGGCAACTGGCAAACCACTCCGAAAGTCACAGCTTCATTATTATTTTGACCAACCCGATTGTTGAAACACATAGACAATAGGCCCTCCTTCGGTACGCTTAGGCGGGCACAGCAATAGGTAATTCAGATCTTCCGAGCTTTATCTAAGATTGTCATCCGAAATGTCGCTCTATGGCATCAACTATCTTTTTGACGACGGCCCATGGAAGTCCATCTTCCACAGCTTTTAACTCCTCACCCTCATACATCATCACAATAGGATCCTTCAGGAATTCGGGCAGTGAATCACCGATAAAATTTACGTGATAGGTTAATTGCCCTTTCGTATGAAGATATACATTGGCATACACCGGGCGGCCATTGAAGCGGACTTCAATCATGAAAGTATTTGCCATAAAATTGTCGGTCTGCGGCTAACAATAAATGGTAAAAAATATATCTCCTGTAACGGAGAAAAAATAAATGTAAAGAGAATTGTTGAAAACCAATGCGCAATCTTAGAACCCCAAATTCTAAAGCAAACTTAACAAACTATGGCATGTATTTTTTCTTATGAGAATACGGGCCGGTCACTGCAGACCGTCATGTTAAACTACATGGCAGCATTTGGGACTCACACCCTTTGCCGGCCCTTTATTTTCTCGCATATTGGAGTTTTTTCACATGCATCTCCTAATTTACTAAATAAGAATAGCATCTACTGATAGGCGTTAGTAGATTTTAACATGACTGATTTGAGATGTTGAATTTTTTCTACAGATGCAGGACAATCGAGTAGTATAACCTCATAATGTTATTGCTTGAGATCACTGACTATCTCAGACAAAAGAATTAATTCGCGCTTTTTGTATTCGTCTTTAGGAGTGTCAAAACATTTACTGAATTCTTCAAGCAATGTTTGAATGATGCGTTTGTGATCAATTGCTTTAAAATAGGTAGGTACCGGCGGAACGGAAATTCGTTTGAAGTAGTTCTCAACATCTTTGTGTGTGAACACCTGGCCGCTCAATGGATCAATATAAAATTCAATCTGCTGTTGAAGACTTTGTTTTGGATCAAGGCTGTAGTCAGATTTGAAGTAGGCAAGTACAAATTGCTTCGGAATATTGATAGCCTTAACAGGAATGTCCAATAACTGACTTAAAACAAGATATAGTATACCGTTAGAAATAGTATTACCGCGTTTACATTCTAACACTTTATTGACCAGGAACTCTTCCGGGTGTTGATAGCCCACTTCCATTCCTTTCAATCCATAATAATTATAGAGAATATTGGAGATCACATTTACCTGTTCAAGAGGAGTGAGATAACTGTTCAATTCAAGCCAAATATTGCGACGTAATTTTTCCATCTCAGTCATGATGGAAGTAGAAACAAGATCTGGATATTGAAACCGCGCAACCAGAATGGAAGCGGTCAGCAAATCCTGATAGGGACTTTTCCTCCAATTGATAAATTCTTCCTGCAGGTCTTGAAAGTGCAGGCGATGGATAAGCATCTCAATTCTATCCTGAGTATCTTCCTGGGTGGTGTTCTCCCAAAGATTTTCGAGGTTGGGGATAATAACAGTTCCATATCCCATTATCCTTCCGGATACAACGTTGAATACTTCTTCGTCGGGATCATCAATTAAATGAAGCAGGGCTTTTATTTCTTTATTCTCTTGCATGGGCACTGATTAGCTTTGCTGGATATTGACAGGGATTTTGAGAAGTCAATATCGATGAACTTTTTAAGGTATCAGTAAATTCATTTTCCACATATTCACATTGCGGATTGTGTGAAATGGATTTTCGGAACGAGTTCCAATCCACCATCCGCAGCGCAATCAGTCATTTTTCTTCTTCCTGCGTGCAGTCTTTTTTGGTGGGTTGGCCTTGAGGTGCTCAATTGTTTTTTGAACTTCCTCTATACTGAGGTCCGCAGCTCTTTCCTGTTGTTCCTTGGTCAATTTATAATTCTTCAATCCTTGTTTAATGTAAGGTCCATATGGTCCTCTAAGGAGTTGAATTTTTTCTTTTTCGAATACCTTAATTGTTCGTTCCTCTTTAGCCTTCCTTTTCGTAATAACTATGGGTATTCCTTCCTCTAACGTAATACTATAGGGATCTATTTCCTTTCCGAGCGAATAGAATTTATTATCATGTGCAATGTATGGGCCAAACCGGCCAATGTTGACCGATACGTCCTTATCCTCAAAGCTACCTAACACCCTGGGTAGCCGAAAGAGGTCCATTGCCTCGTCCAGCAAAATGGTCTCAATGCTTTGGGTATTCTTCAATTTTGCAAACCTTGGCTTTTCTTCATCACTTACATCCCCGATCTGCACCATGGGTCCGTACCTTCCCATTCGCGCTATCACCTTTTTACCCGATTGGGGGTCGGTCCCCAATTCCCGCTCGCCTTTTACCCTTTCGGCGGTTTCAATCGTTTTTTCTACATCCTTTTTGAATGGCGTATAGAAATCGTCGATCATGGAACTCCACTTCAATTTACCATTGGCCACCTCATCAAATTCCTCTTCAATGCGGGCAGTGAAGTTGTAATCCATGATATCATCAAAATACTGCTTCAGGAAATCTGTAACCACCAGCCCAAGGTCAGTTGGAAATAACTTGGATTTTTCCGCACCGGTGTTTTCCGATTCAGATATTTTGTTGATTTTATCATCTTTCAATTGCAGGATCCTGTATTCTCTCTTCACACCTTCCTTGTCTCGTTTTTCAACATATCCCCTTTTCAGAATAGTAGAAATAGTTGGCGCATAAGTGGAAGGCCGGCCGATTCCCAATTCTTCGAGTTTCTTTACCAGCGAAGCCTCCGTAAAACGAGGGGCTGGCCTGCTGAAGCGCTCGATTGCGCGCATTTGTTGTAGCGGTAAGGACTGACCAACCGATAGCGGCGGCAACATACCTTCCTGCAAATCATCTTCCGTCACTTCTTCTTCATCACGGTCTTCTCTATATGCTTTTAGAAATCCTTCAAACTTTATTACTTCGCCCTGGGCAGATAACTCCTCTTTATTGGTGGAGATTTGAATCTTCGCGATTGTTTTTTCTAATTCTGCATCTGCCATTTGAGAAGCTATTGTTCGCTTCCAGATGAGTTCGTACAATTTTCTGCAATCTGCCTCTTCCACAGTCAACTCTTGCATGGAGGTAGGTCTTATGGCTTCATGCGCCTCCTGGGCGGATTCGTTTTTGTTTTTATATTTTCTCGGTTGTACGTAATTGTTGCCGTATTGATTTTTGATCTGGTTGGTAATATCATCCATGGCAGTTTCACTAAGGTTCACACTATCCGTTCTCATATAGGAAATCTTACCACTCTCATATAATTTCTGTGCAAGTATCATGGTGCGGCTCACTGAGTACCCAAGTTTCCTGCTCGCTTCCTGTTGAAGCGTTGAAGTAGTGAATGGAGCCGCAGGTGATTTCCTCGCAGGTTTCACCTGGATGTCACCAACGGTATATTTCGCACCAATGCAAGATTTCAGGAATGACTCGGCATCCTCAACCTTACTATATTTTTTACCCTCAGCACTAAAGACGACATTTTTGCCTGATACATCCTTTGCACTGAACTCTGCATCGATCCGAAACGTGCTTGCTGCCGTAAAGGCATTGATCTCCCGTTCCCTTTCTGCAATCAACCGGACTGCTACGCTCTGCACGCGACCAGCGCTCAGATTGTTTTTCACGCTCATCTTACGCCAAAGCACCGGACTTAATTCAAAACCTACAATGCGATCCAGGATTCTTCTTGCCTGTTGCGCGTTCACCAGGTTCATATCAACCGTTCGCGGATTCTTGACCGCCTGCTGAATAGCAGGTTTGGTGATTTCATGGAAGACTATCCGTTTCGTTTTTTTAGGATCCAGTCCCAATACCTCACACAAATGCCAGCTTATGGCCTCACCTTCTCGATCCTCATCCGTTGCCAGCCATACTTCATCACTCTTTTTTGCTATCGATTTCAGCTCTTTCACCACTTTTTCTTTCTCGGCCGGAACAATATATCGAGGTTTAAAATGATTTTTTACATCGATTCCCATCTCATCCTTCTCGAGGTCCCTGATATGCCCGTAGCAGCTTCTCACCTCGAAATCCTCTCCCAAAATTTTCTCGATGGTCTTCGCCTTCGCCGGAGATTCTACTATCAATAAATTCTTTGCCATAGAAAATTTACTCGCCCATTATCTGGTTGCGGGCCGTGCAATTTTAGTGTATAACGCTTAAAGTAAAAAATTGGTGCTGTTGAATGCCAGCGCGAGTACTTATATTTAGGTTTGCAAAACTATTTGCGTCAACGTTTTACTATTCAAGGCTACTGATGGAGCAAACAAGTCCATACGAGATCTTTCCGATTGGAGATTCTGCATTGACGTTCGATCTTGGAAACAGGATCTGCAGTGAGTTGAATCAGAAAGTAATTGCAATGCAGGAGTGGTTCTCTCAACATGCCTTTGAAGGTTTGAAGGATGTAATCCTCGGCTACAGCTCGCTTACCATCATATATGACCCTTTCATAGTTCACAAGAAAAATAAGATCACCAAAACAGTTTTTGCGTTTGTCAGGGAAAAATTGGAATCTGCGTTTGAAAATAAAATTGAATCCGTAAGCAAAAATGGTGAACAGGTTGAGTTACCGGTTTGCTATGACGGCGAATTTGGATGCGATCTTCCTTTCATTGCCGAAACCAATCAGTTGAGCATCGAAGAAATTATTGAACTGCACCTTTCCAGGATTTATCGCGTATACATGATGGGATTTCTACCTGGCTTTGCATACATGGGCAAGATTGACGAACGCATACAAGTGGCGCGTAAACAAAAACCGGTAGATGTAGTGGCGGGAAGTGTGGGAATAGCAGGCGGACAAACTGGTATTTATCCTCTCGATTCGCCAGGTGGTTGGCAGATAATTGGTCGTACTCCAATTAAATTATTTGATCCAAATACTGAACGTCCTGTGAAACTGAAAGCCGGGCAACATGTTCGGTTCAAGCGAATTGATGTAACAGAATTTGAACACCTGCAGTTGGTATAATAAAATAAAATGTCGATTTCAATTTTAAGATCCGGCGTATTGGACACCATACAGGATTTGGGCAGGTACGGCTATGGTAACCAGGGCATCAACATCGGTGGTCCAATGGACACCTATGCCATGAAAGTAGCCAATATGCTGGTGTCAAATGCTGCGAACAAAGCAGTGCTCGAAATTCATTTTCCGGGTCCGCAAATTTTATTTGAACAGAACGCACTCATCAGCTTAACAGGAGCCGATTTTACACCAACCATTAATGGCGAAATCGTTCCTCTTTGGAAACCTTTGGTAGTTCGTGGAAAATCTTTGCTGATGTTTTCTCACCGACAGTCAGGCGCTCGATGTTACCTGGCAGTGCATGGGGGATTTTGTGTACCACAATGGTTGAATAGCGCCAGTACCAATCTCAAGGCCAGGGCGGGTGGGTTGGAAGGAAGAAAATTAGAGAAAGGAGATGAGGTGCCTCTTGGTGAAACGAATTTGTATTACCCGGTGTTGCTAAAAGAAAAAAGTGTGTCGGTCTTACCATGGAGTAACGACAGAACTACTGTATACCAGTATCCTCATGAAATTGGGTTTATTCCAGGGCATGAATGGCATTTATTGGATGAAGAGGCGCAGCAGCGTCTCCTGCAAAACAATTTTATTATTCATCCATCATCAGACCGAATGGGATATCACCTGCGGGGCCCGGAAATCAAGCCAATCGAAAACTTTCAATTGATTTCATCGGCTGTAAGTTTTGGCACAATTCAGTTGTTGCCCAACCATCAACTTATTATCTTGATGGCAGATCACCAGACAACGGGAGGATACCCCAGAATTGGACACGTAATCAGCGCACATCTTCCTAAACTTGCACAATTATCTGCAAGCGATTGTCTCAATTTGAAGCCTGTAGACATGGAAACTGCGGAGCAATTGTTACTGGTGCAGGAAAAAGAATTACAAATTATTGGAAACGGTTGTACCGACCGGATGAAAAATGCAATATGCCTAGCATAGATATTAATTGTGATTTGGGTGAAGGAAAACCTAATGATGCTTCTATAATGCAGTTTATCAGTTCGGCTAATATAGCCTGCGGATATCATGCAGGTGATGAAGCCACCATAAGAGCAACGATCAGGCTTGCCATCAAAAATAAACTCGTGGTAGGAGCACATCCTGGTTTCGCCGACAAGGAAAATTTTGGCAGGGTAGAAATATTATTACCTGCAGGAGATTATTACAAGCTGGTGATGGAACAACTTGTACTTTTCAAGGATATTGCCGACCAGGAAGGGGTTTCTATTCACCATATCAAAGCACATGGCGCATTGTACAATCTGTCCGTGAAGAATGAAATGGTAGCAACTGAAGTAGCAAAGGCAGTTCACGATTTCGATCCCACACTTATTTATTACGCACTGTCTAATTCTTCCATGTTGCGCATTGCAGAAGATATGGGTTTGAAAACGGCGAGTGAAGTTTTTGCTGATAGGAATTACATGGATGATGGAACGCTCATTCCAAGAATTCAAAAAAATGCTATTGTAACAGAGCCGGAGGCTGCCGCAAAGCAGGTATTGATGATGGCTAAAGAAAAGAAAGCGATGTCAATCAACGCAAAGCCATTTTCTGTAAAAGCGGACACCATTTGCATTCATGGTGACCTTCCCCAAGCCTACTCATTTGCAAAAGCGATACACAAGTCGCTAAAGGAAAATAAGATTGACGTCAGGTCAATATAAATTCTTTTGCAGAATTATAATGTAATGCTTTTGCATTGGGATATTTTTCCAGATGAAGATTGATAAGAATCCAACTAAGCAAATTGGAAAGATACTATCACCCGGTGCCACGAGTGCCGTGCTGGGCGCGGCTTTCCTGATGGCTAACTCTTCTATTGGCCCTGGCTTTCTCACTCAAACCACGGTATTCACGCAACAGTTACTTACGAGTTTTGGGTTCGTGATTCTGGTATCAATCATGCTGGACATAGGCGCTCAACTGAATACATGGAGAGTGCTTACGGTAAGTGGATTGAGGGCGCAGGATATTTCGAATCAACTACTGCCGGGACTGGGCTATTTTCTTTCGTTGCTGGTTGTGTTGGGAGGATTTGCTTTCAATGTTGGCAATATTGCAGGCACCGCCCTTGGTTTGAATGTACTCACCGGCATGTCGTTTCAAACCGCAGCGATTGTTAGTGCACTAGTGGCATTGTTGTTATTCTGGATGAAGGAGATGGGTAAGATGCTGGATAATTTCGCGAAGGTGTTAGGGGTCATGAAGATCCTGCTCACTTTATACATCGCGTTCAGTGCTCATCCTCCGCTGTTGGAAGCATTGCATCGTACAGTCATACCTGAAAAGATCAGTACGCTGGCAATCGTTACTATTGTTGGCGGCACAGTTGGGGGGTATCTCACATTCTCCGGAGCGCATCGATTGTTGGATGCAGGCATTCATGGGAAAGATCAGATTCGTATTGTCAATAAAAGTGCGTTAAGTGGGATTTTTATTTCCAGTTTCATGCGCTACGTGTTATTCCTGGCTGCAGCAGGAGTATTGATGCAAGGCGTTCAATTAGACAATGCCAACCCTCCTGCCAGTGTATTTGGTCATGCCGCCGGGGAAATCGGGCTTCGAATTTTTGGACTGGTGTTGTGGAGTGCCGCCATCTCTTCTGTTGTTGGAGCATCGTATACTTCCATTTCATTCATGAAGACACTTCATCCATTGATCAATAAATATGAAAGAGCCTCGATTTCTATTTTTATTCTCATCACCACGATCGTTTTTATTTGGATAGGCAAGCCGAAGGAATTATTAATTGCAGCAGGATTGATAAACGGATTGATTCTTCCAATTGCCCTCGCCATTATTTTAATTGCTGCTACAAAACCCATCTTAATGAAAGGATACAAACATCCACTATGGATGCAACTGGCTGGGTGGGTTGTGGTGGGGGTTATGGCGTGGATGGCTTCAGTGACAATCGCGGAACTTTTTTAAAGGCACAAGGTACAAGGTACAAGGTACAAGGCGCAAGGTACAAAGTGCTCTCCAAGATCGCCTTAGTGTGCCTTGGAACTTGTTTCCCGCTTGTCCCTTGATTCTTGATTCTTCCTTGTGCCTTGTACCTTGAGCCTTGAAATCTTATTTATGGTTTCCTTCACACTATCCTCAGATATTTTTCGTTTTTTGCACTGTTCCAACCTTCAACTTCACTGGATTAATTCTTCATAATCAAACTTATTGGTATGAACAACCAACCGTCTGCTAATGGACAGAATGGTTTGCTAACCTACTCTTCATTTGACCATCATCACAAGAAAGAAAAATCCACCAATTTTTTATGGTGGTGTGCGGGTGCGCATCAAAGCCTGTTGAAGCAATTTCCGTCCGAGCATTCCAAATATGCGGGGATCGGAGGCGTGATTCTAGCCACTTTCGTGTTGGCGGGCGTTGCCGGGGGATATGCCGTATACAGCGTATTCGGAAGTTGGTTATGGACAATCGCGTTCGGCATCATTTGGGGCTTGATCATTTTCAATTTCGACCGGTTCCTGGTTTCAACCATGCGCAAGTATGGTGTTTCACGGGGACAGCAATTGAAGATGGCTATACCCCGGATGTTGCTCGCGCTATTGATAGGTGTCACCATTGCGCGTCCGCTCGAATTAAAACTTTTCGAGAAGGAAATTGATGTAAAGGTTGCCGAGAACCGTCACAAGAAAATGTTGTTGAACGATAGTTTGCTCAATCTTGAAACCACGGCAAGCATACAAACGGCGGAAATTGAGCGAAACCGGTTGACCACCCGTAAACAAGCGATTGAAGATACTTTGCACAGATTGCAATCGGCCTATGTGCAGGAAGCTGATGGAACAGGCGGTTCTTTCCAGAGAGGAATTGAATCATTGACGTTAATGAAGCAGGATGCTTACCGGAACGCAGTGAGACAATTCACGCCCGAACTCGCGCAACTTCAATCAGGAATTGCATACCAGGATAGTATTTTATCGACTGTCCGTTCATCCACAGAAGGCAAAAGAAAATTGTACGAATCCGATATCGCGGGAAAAGTTGGTTTCCTCGAAAGAAATAAAGCTCTCTCGGATTTGGCTAGTGAAGAAAGTAGTGTATGGTGGAGCAATCTGCTGTTATCATTACTAATCATCTTGATTGAAATTGCACCTGTGCTTTCCAAATTGATATTGAATGTTGGTCCGTACGATATCGCCTTAGCAAAAGAAGAATTGCTGCATATGGCAGAATCAGAACACGAGTTGAGAACGCAGAAAGAAATGCTGATCGACAAGCACAAGCTCATTCGCCAACGCAAGAAGGAAGTATCAGAGGAGTTGGTAGAAAAGCTGACGCAAATGCAACGGGACAATATGCAAAAAGACTTGGATCAATGGCAGAAGGGAGAAAAGAACACATCCAAGACTGAGTCATTGGACGATGTAATTAGTAAAGGGAAGAAGCAGTATGATTATGATGGGGATAATGTGCTTTAGAAGGTCAAAGATCCCCGCCCGAACGACTGTCGATATTCGAAAGCTTGATTTATGATCGTTCGGTCGGGCGGG
>AR_comb_assmDRAFT_10671565_pt1 | contig 15207 bp, 10 predicted proteins | sample ArasoioldDNA_FD_10543 | JGI IMG/M metagenome (IMG submission 10543) | reverse complement strand
GCTGCATGATCCCTCCGATCATTCATCGCGTTGCATCGACGACCTGAATTCGCCGCCGCCTTTTTTAGGATCTCCCGTTCTTCTCGCAGAATGCGATTCTCTTTGCGGAGACGAGCCAGTTCCTCACGCTCGGCCGTCGTGAGGCCCGTCTTGCCGTGCGTGCGATCGGCCAGGGCGCGTTTTACCCACTCGCGCAACGCCGTCTCGGTCAGATCGAGGTCGCGCGCCACGCTGCCGACGCTCTTGCCTTCGTCGAGCACCAGTCGGACGGCCTGCGCTTTGAAATCGTCATCGAATCGCCGGCGTGGCCGGCGCTTGGGGGACTCTGCCATCGGTCTGGACATCGTATCCGCCTTTCGGAAGATGTCCACGAAACCGGATCAAGCCCAGGCCAACATCGTCCGGCTGCAACTGGGACGGATTGCCAAGCGCGTGGGCGAGCATCACCGCATTCCGTTCAAATATGACGATGAGGCCGTTAAGTTGATCGTGAGCCGGTGTACCGAGGTCCAAAGCGGCGGCCGTATGATCGACGCCATTCTGACGACCAGGGTGCTGCCGGCGATCAGCCGAGAGTTCCTGATGCGCACCACGGCTGGCTCGGCGATTCGCGGCGTGCAGCTCGGCGTGTCGGAGGGCGACTTTGCGTACCGCTTCGAATAGCTCCGCTCATCGGAGGCCCGCATGCCGCGGATGATGGAAATCACGACGCCACTCGGCGCCGACGTGCTGCTGTTTCACCGAATGCGTGCGCGAGAAGAGTTGAGCCGCGTGAGCGAATTTCACATCGACCTGCTGAGCGACAAGGGCAGTATCAACGTCGATGACATCCTGGGCAAGAACGTCACGGTCGCTGTGGAATCGCCCGATGGCAGCGCCCGGCACTTCAACGGATTCGTGACGCGATTCGCGCAGGGAGGCAGCTACGGCCGCTATTTCATGTACCACGCCGAAGTACGACCCTGGCTGTGGTTCCTGAGCCGGACGGCGGACTGTCGCATTTTCCAGGAGATGACCGTTCCCGACATCGTGAAGGAGGTTTTCGAGGATCACGATACGGCAGAGTTCGTGACCGAGCTGACCGGATCGTACCGGACGCGGACCTACTGCGTTCAGTACCGCGAGACTGACCTGAGTTTCGTGAGCCGGTTGCTCGAGGAAGAAGGCATCTACTACTACTTTCGGCACACGGACGAGCACAACACGCTGGTGCTCACGGATTCGTCGAGCAAACACGAGCGGGCTCGCGGGTGCGGGAAATTGCCGTTCATCGCGTCTGAGCAGCTGACACGCGCGGACATCGATCACGTCAGCAGTTGGGGATTCTCGCGCGAGATTCAGCCGGGTGTCTACGTGCACGACGACTACGATCTGGACCGACCCAGCGTCGAACTGAAGACGAGGAAGACGCTCCAGCGTTCATACTCGCCGAGCGACTACGAGATCTACGACTACCCGGGTCACTACCTGCAGAAGACGGACGGTGAGCAGTATGCATCCGTCCGAATCGACGAGTACGGAACTCAGTTCGAAACTGTGGAGGCGGTGACCAATGCGCGGGGATTGGCCGTCGGGTGCATGCTCGAGGTCAATCGACTGCCCCGCTCTGATCAGAATCGCGAGTACCTGGTGCTGGCGGCGAAATACGACCTGAAGTACGGCGAGTACGAAGCGATGCCAGCGCCGTCCGGCGCGAGCTATACGTGCACCTTCACGGCGATTTCCAGCAAGCAGCAGTTCCGGCCGCGCCGGTTGACGCCGAAGCCGTTCATGCAGGGCCCACAGACGGCCGTAGTGGTCGGGCCGAGCGGCGATGAGATCTACACTGACAAGCACGGGCGCGTGAAGGTCCTCTTCCATTGGGACCGCCGAGGAGAGGAGAAGAAGGACGAGAACTGCTCCTGCTGGATCCGCGTGTCACAGCCCTGGGCCGGAAAGGGGTGGGGTTCTGTCTCGACACCGCGCATCGGACAGGAAGTCATCATCGACTTCCTCGAGGGCGATCCCGACCAACCGATTGTGATTGGCCGTGTGTACAACGCAGACAACCAGCCGCCCTTCGGGTTTCCGGCCGGCGCCGTCACCAGTGGTCAGAAGTCGGCCACGCACAAGGGCAGCGGCTTCAACGAAATGTCGATGGACGACACGGCCGGCAAGGAGAAGGTCACGATCCACGCCCAGTACGACATGAACACGACGGTGAAGCACGATCAGACGACGGCCGTGCAGAACAACCGCTCGACGTCGGTCACGGTTGACGACACTCTCAACGTGGACGCCAAGCGGACGATGCACGTCAAGGCCAAGCTGACCGAGACGGTGGACGGCGGGCAGGAAGTGACGGTCGCCTCCGGCTTCAAGGAAACCATCACTGGTGGAGCGACCAGCACTATCAGTGGCGGCCTGACGAGCACCGTGAACGACGGCCAGACCAGCACTGTCAACGGAAAGTGGGACAACACCATCAACGGTCATCTGAAAGAGACTGTCTCATCCGGGGCTGAACAATCGGTGACGGGGGAGAGCAAGACCACGGTCGATGGTCCGATGAAACAGAGCGCCTCCGGTACGCTCGACATCCATGCTGGAGGTGCCGGCACCTACAGCTCGGACGATTCGCTCAAGTTCACTGTCGGGGGATCGTCGGTTGAAATCGGCCAGGCGGCCATCACCATTACTGCGTCTGGCTCGACCATCAAGGTGGACGCCGCCGGCGTGTCCCTCAACGGGAAGAAGATCTCGCTCAACGGGTAAGGAGTGCCGTCATGCCCCTCAACGCTGTCGAGCGACGCCTTGCGCTGCTGCACGATCACTGGGAGCGTTTCACGGCAGATCCCTCGAAACGTCTGCTGATCTGGCGCGTCGCCGCCAACGCGCGGCGGCTGGTCGACTGTTTTTTCGAGGTGCAGAAGCTCGACACGGAGTACTCCAGCCGTGACCTGTTCGTCGTGTTCGACCAGCCGTTCGAGCACTCGATTCAGTATTCGAGGGCGCTCAAGGAAGCGCTCAAGGGTCAGTACGACGCCAGTCGCGAGGAGCTCGCACAACAGGGTCTTTCCACCGACTGGTCTTTCGATCCGGGCGCCCTGCCCGATTCGTCGACGGGCTTCATCGGAAGCCTGCTGCAGTTCGGATCGAGGTACCACAAGAGTATCGGTCATCTCGTGGCGGTCCTGAATCCGACTGATATCGCCGACATCGCGGCGTCTCAGGCGTGGCTCACGCGATGCCTGGCGACTGCCATTCCCGAGCGTCTCAGGCTCGTCATCGTCGACTCCGACGATGCGCCCCGCTTCGACGCGCTGACGCCGGACGAGCATCCTCAGATTGCCCGCGACGAACCCGCGATCGACGCATTGACGACGGCGCAGGAGACGTTTGCGCAAGAGCCGACGGTTGGCCCGGCCGGTGTGTTCCGCAATCAGTTGACGGGGCTGGTGACGCTGCTCGAGAAGGGCTCGGCCAATCAGGTGACGGCCAAGGCGAAGGATGCAATCGCCTTCGCGCGAAATCAAGGATGGCGCGACCAGGAAGTCGTCGTGCGGATGATCGTGGCCGGCGCCCTGCTCAAGGAGCGCCAGTGCGAAGCGGCAGTCCAGAGCTATCAGTCGGCCCGGCAGACCGCGCTGACGGTGGTTGAGGGCGGGCATCCGTTGGGCCAGCAGCTCGTGCTGCAGACACTCTTCGGGGAGGCCGGCGCTCTCGTCGCGTCTGGAGACTGGGGCACCGCCGCGTCCTGCTATCACGCGGCGGCTGGCATCGCGAGACGCATTCCGAATCCGATCCTGGGGATCGAAGCGTCGCGGATGGAGTCGTTCTGCCATGCGAGGGCGAATCAGCACGAGGCCGCGCTGACCAGCAGTCATCAGGCGTTTGCAGATGCCAGGCGATTAAGACCGGAGTCGCGCATCATGACCACGCTGCCGATCGCCGCGGTGGATCTGCTTCGACTTCTGGATGCCGACCGCGTGCGTGCTATGGAAGAAGTGAAACGGCGTGTCGACGAAGGCTCGGTGGCAGCCCGCGCCAGGGCCGAGGCGTCTGCAACGCCGCTCGAGACCGACGTGAATCCACAACGGGCCGGCGAAGTCGACGCCGCGCTCGCCAGCGACCTGGCCGCTGCCCAGCAGCAGGGCGAACAGGAGCTGTCGTCGCTGGTAGCGGAAGCGCCGGAAGATTTCCGCGACGAGTTCGCGATGATCCGTGAAACGCTCAATGCCGACTGGCCGCGCGCCTTCCTGTCGGCGATCCCGGTTGTGCCCGCTGCCCTCGACGCCACAGCCGAAGCCGCGGTGAACCAGTCATGATGCCCGCGGCGAAGCACGGCGATCCCCAGATGGGCGTGGACGTCCACCTTTGTGTGGTGCCGCCGTCTCCCTCGCCGGTGCCACTACCCACGCCGCACATGTCGATCGTGTTCGACCCGTTCGACTACGTGCCGGTGCTCGGGGCATCCGTCACCGTCTGCGGAATGAAACGGGCGACGGCGGGCACGAACGGAACGGTCGTGCACATTCCGCCGGGTTTTCCCTTTGCGCCGAAGCTGCCCGACAAAGACGACGAGTTGTTCATGGGCAGCTCCACGGTCGTCGCCGATGGTGACCCGTTCTCGTTCATCGGCGTTCCTGCCCTGGGGTGTCAGGTGGCCGGGATGATCAGCATCCCGCGGTTGAAGAAGAAGGGGAGCGGCAAGAAGGCCATGCTGCTCCCAACGACGTTCAACCTTGCGATCCCGAGCACGGTGTTCGTCGGCGGCCCGCCGACGATCTCGCTGATGGGCCTTGCCATGAAGGGGCTCTTCAGCGCTCTGGGGAAATTCGCCAAGTCCAAACTGTTCAAGAAGTTTCGCCAGAAATTGTTTGGACACATGAAGCCGGGTTTCCTTAAGTGCGTGATTCTTCGTGCTGAACCGGTCAACATCCTGACAGGAGAGGTGTCGGTCGAGCAGGAGGATTTCACGCTGCCAGGTCGAATCCCGATCGAGTGGGTGCGCTCGTATTCATCATCCAGCGCTCGCAAGGGCGTTTGCGGATACGGATGGGAGACACCAGCGGACGGCCGCCTGGAAGTCGACCCCCTCGGCGATACGGTGCTGATGCAATACCCCCTCATTGGGCCGTTGTCGTTCTCTCGTCTCCCGGTCACGACCGGGCAGGAGGCGGCCGAACTGGAACTGATGGACGGTGCCCTGCTGACCGACAGTGGCGCTGAGTACCGCGTCCGAACCAAGCAGGACCGCGTCTACCACTTTAGCAAGGAACTTGTTGTGGTCCGTGACGACGGCACGCGGGAGTTCCCGCTCGTGCGAATCTCCGATCTGTGTGGCAACTGGCTGGAGGTCGAGCGGCGCGCGAACCAGTTCGTTGGTATCCGCGAATCCGCCGGACGCCGGATCTGGGCCGAGATTCAGGACGAGCGGCTCATGACCCTCGCGTTGGCGACGTTGTACGCCGACACTGCCCACCCGCTCATGCAGTATCACTACGATGCGACGGGGGACCTGGTGGCCGCGATCGACGCGACCGGCCAGCCCTACCGCTTCCACTACAACGAACATCACCTCACGCAGCATACCGACCGCAACGGGCAGTCCTTCTACTACCAGTACGAGACGGGTCCGGAAGGGGATTGGCGCGTGCGCCACGCCTGGGGCGACGGCGGGCTGTACGACTACCGGTTCGACTACCTGGACCTGCTCAACGAGCGACGCATCCAGGATTCGCTTGGGTACGTGTCCCTCATCAAGCTCGACGAGCGCGGGCTGCCAATCAGCGAGATCGATGCTCTCGGCGGCACGACCATTTACGAGTACGACGAGGTTGGTCGCACAGTCGGCGTCATCGACCCCGGTGGACTGCGTACCGGATTTACTTACGACGACCGGGGCAACCTCCTGATCCTGACCAAGCCGAACGGCGACGCGATCCAGACGGAATACGACGATGCCAACAGGCCCGTCGTTGTCACGGACGCCGCGGGCGGAGTCTGGCGCCAGGATTGGGACGGGCAGGGGCTGGTGCGACAACAGATCACGCCGCTCGGTTACGTCCTCCGGTATGAGTACGACGATTTGGGCCAGTTGATTCGCTTCACCAATGCGCGTGGCGGGCGCATGGAACTCGAGGTCGACGCCTTTGGAAACGTGCTGCTCCTCAGGAACGCGCTGGGCGACGTCACACGATTCAGCTTCGATGTCCTCGGCAACCTGCTGAGCAAGACCGACGCCCTCGGTGATGTCACTCGCTACTCGTACGACGTCAAGAACCGATTGACGACGATGCGTCTCCCGTCGGGAGCGACGATCCGGTGCAGCTACGACGCCGAAGACAACCTGACGCGTCATGTGGATGAGAACGGTGCGGAGACACGATTGGAGTACGTCGGTCTCGGCTATCTCGGGCGATGCATCCACGCCGACGGGCAACAAGTGGCGTACGAGTACGACACGGAAGAACAACTCGTGGGGGTCACCAACCAGCGCGGCGAGCGCCATCGGTGGATACGTGATGGACTGGGCCGGGTTACCGAGGAAGTCGACTTCTGGGGCCAGTCGCGATGGTACGGGTACACCCCCAGCGGGCACCTGCAGTCTTCGATCGATTCGCTCGGCCGGCGGATTTCGTACGTCACGGACCCGTTGGGTCGAATCATCGTCAAGAAGCTGCCCGATGGCTCAGTCGAGACCTTTGCCTACGACGGCAACGACAACGTCATCGAAGCGCGCAATCGTCACAGTGTCGTCACACGCGTCTTCGACGCTGAGGGTCGCCTGCTCGAAGAGGCGCAGGGTGCCTTCCACATCACGAACAGCTACGACGAGGGCGGCAACCGGATGACGCGCCAGACGAGTTTCGGCAATACCGTCGCCTATGCGTTCGACGCGATGGACCGTCTCGTCTCGGCGCAGGTCAACGACGAGGTGCCCGTTCGCATCGATCGCGATGCCCGGGGGCGGATTGGCCGCGAGATGCTCGGCCGTAAGCTCACGCGCGACTTTCGTTACAACGTCAACGGGTGCATCACCGATCAAGCGGTGTCGGAAAGTGGCACGGTGCTGTTTGGAACCGCGTTCGCCTACGACGCGGCGTGCCATGTGATTGGTCGGCGCGACACGGAATACGGCACTGAGCGCTTTGTGTACGATCCCGTGGGCCGTGTCACCGAGCATCTCGACGCGCGAGGGCGGATCGTGCGTTACCTCAATGATGCGGCTGGGGATCGCCTGATTACCCGCATTGTCGAGCGGGCCCCTGCGCGAGTTGTCGGCGAGACGCCGCTCGAAGCCGAATGGAGCCGGGAGGGCGAGTACGAAGGGACGTACTTTCGATTCGATCGTGCCGGGAACCTGGTCGAGCGTCGGGCCGGCGCCCGCTCACTGTCTTTGAGGTGGGATGCCAATCAGCGGCTTGCCGAATGCCAGGTGAACGGGGCGTCGACGGAGTACGCGTACGACCCGTTTGGCCGGCGCCTCTTCAAACAGGTTGGCGGAAGACGGACCATGTTCTATTGGGATGGCAGCGCTCTCATCGGAGAATCCGTTCTCGAAGAGGCTCCGACCAACGAGGCATCGGCCGCGGCGGGATCAGTGGTGTCTCTGGCCGAGTATCGTGCGGTTCACGTCGAGGTGCCGGGGCGGGAGCGAGAGTACGTCTACTATCCCGAAACGTTCACACCGCTTTTCCTGATCGATTCGAACGCCACCAAGAAAGCGCTGTATTGGTTCCAAACCGATCCGAATGGGCTTCCGACCCGGATTACGGACGCCGACGGGCGGGTCAAATGGGCCGCGAGATTCTCGCCTTGGGGTGACCTCGTGGAGCTCTACGTCGCTGAGATCGAGAACCAGTTGCGGCTGCAAGGTCAATACGCGGACGCTGAGTCGGGCCTCCACTACAACCGGTTCCGGTACTACGACGCCCCCCTCGGAAGCTTCATCTCTCAGGACCCGCTGAGCGTGTTTGGCAGCGAGAATGTGTACGAGTATGCGCGCAACGCTCTCGAGTGGGTCGATCCACTGGGCCTTAAGAAGTGCCGGATCAACAAGGGGACGATCGCAAGGCTCGGTGAGGCACCCAGCCACATTACCAATGCCCACATGCATCACATCGTGATGGAAGGGGCATTTACCGGATGGACCAAGGAAAATCGGAAACTGGTCACGGAGGCCAGGAGTCTCTTGAAGAAGCACAAGATCAGCCTGCAGGGAGATGCGAACGTCGTCTGGGCGCAGAACGCTGGACATTCGGTTGAATACGCGCAGAAGGTGCTCACGGAACTGCAGGAGGCCTCACCCCTTGGACGTCAGGCCGTGGTGGACAAACTGGCTGACATCGGGGACCGGTTGGGAAGGGGAACGTTCATCTGACGATGGCCAAGATCGATAGCGACGACGATCTGAATCTCCGGCGCGAGCTCTATGAGGCGGTGTTGGGTGGTGAGCCCTCAGTCATCAACAGAGTCGCCAAGACGAATCCCGCGGCGTTGAAGCGGGGGTGGACTGGTGGCAGCGGGCCTGGGTATCTCCATCTTGCGGCCAAGAAGGGCCATCTGCGTGTGTGCGAAGCGCTCGTCAAGGCCGGACTCGACGTGAACTCAGGGGCGGACAGCGATGGCGTTCCACTCGACGCCGCCGCGATGGCTGGCCATCTCGACGTGGCGCGATGGCTGCTCGACCACGGAGCAATGGTGGATGGGCCGCCGACGTCGATTGCCACGCCCCTGATGGGAGCCGCAATAGAGGGCCGCCTGGACGTGGCCCGCCTGCTCCTCGATTCCGGTGCGGAAGTGAATCGCGAGCACCTGAGGCTGCCACAGACTGCGCTAGATTTTGCCGTTGTCTACGAGGTGAAGGGTACGGGGCAAGCCGCCGTCGCCGACCTCTTGCGGAAGAGCGGCGGCATACGCCCATACACCGAACGCCACGACTGGAGTGGGGTGCCTGGGCAGACCTACATCGAGCACGTCGAAGGCGCCCTCGGCGCTTTCGCTAATCCCCTCATGCTCTCGTCGTTCGAGCGCGGCAAACGAAAAACATCGATTCGAAAGATTCGGATCCCGAAGAAGTACGACTACCAGCTGCTGTTTACCGTCGGTCTGGCGCACTCAGGAGTGGAACTGGTGCTGTGTCTGCCGTCAGCCTGGCCCCTCAATCGGGCGACTCTCGAAATCGACCGCTTTCGGTGGCCGGTAGATTTCCTCGCCGGTGTCGCCCGCGGGCAGGATAACGATCTTGGGCTCGACCACGGTTCCGTTGTGAGCACCGCGGACCTTGCGCTGGGCAAGGCGGGCGTTCCCGAGAGACAGTGGCTTGTGATCACGAGCGAGACTCTCGAAGCAGAACGCAAGGGGGATGGCAGGATTCCCAAGTCGCTGCTCCTCGTGCCTCACTCTGGCAAAGGCGCGCTGAAGCCTGGGAAGGAGGCCAAGGCGCAGGCGGACAAGAAGAAACGTGAGAAGTGGGCAAAGCTCGCTATAGCCGAGCCATGAGGCAGCTGGTGTGACTTGGCCCAGGCTTCTTGTCGTCGCAGGTACGACAGTGGTGGCCGTCGCCATTCTGGGAAGTGTTTGTCAGGACTGCGATGTAGCAGCCCGGCATTTTCTGAGAGAGCTGTGGAGAGCCCTGTTCTGACAACTGTTTGGCCGCCGTGGCTGTCGAAAACACCGAACGCATTGCTGCATTGAGCTTACGATCGTTCTCCGATAGCCTCGACTCGTGGCCTCCGTCGTCGTCTGGCTGCTTCACTCGCTCTGCTTTCTCATTCGCTCCCGCGCGTCGCTGCACCTAGAAAGGCGCCCCATCTCGTGGCCATCTCGAATACCGCCCGTCGTAAATGTCGCTGCCAACGCTGTCGGCGACGACTCCTGAAACGTACGGTTCGAAAGGCTCAGAACATAGCCGATGCCTATGCCGCGGTTCAACTTGCCGGTTTTCCAAGATCGTGAGACCTGCCATCTGCATCTAACTGAGTCCACGAGAATGCAAGGACCTGCCGGAGATTCGTCGCAGAGTCAACGCGATCATTTTACCGGCGTAAGTAACTTACTGGCCTGCCGTTCGCGTAGCGTGACCAACAACACCCTCGCGTCAAGCTCGCCGGCCTTGAACGCATCTGCAGCTTCCTCGCGCCAATACATGTCCCCGGGTTCCGAAAACTTCCGTCGAAGGTTCCTGATAGTGCTGAGAGCTGCTTCCGCCCACTTCCTGAATTCGCTGAGACTCCACAACGCAACGTCCGTTAAGTGCGGAGCACCTCCTGTCGTCACTTGCGTGACCGGCGTAATGAGCACTGGCAAGATGTCCGCTTCCTTCGCAGGTGGCACGTTCGCTCGTATCCAGTTGGGATGGGATGCCACCTGCCGCGCTTTGGTGGCGTCAAGCGTCGAAGTCGGATTCGCGCCCGCGTGGTCCTCGAAAACGAAACAAATGGCATCAGACAACCACCAAGGGTCTGGTGACGCATCGGCCTCAACCTTGCCTGCCACGAACCCCAACGTCTCGCCCAAAAGCCTTTGTGCCTCCTCGAAGCTCTTACTCGTAGCCAGACCTTCCAAAATCTTCTTCTCGCGTCGTGCGAACGCCCGGTCATGCAGGGTGCCCATTTTGACGAGGATGGATTCGACTCGTTCGAGTTGCCGATAAAGCGGACTATCATCCATCGCTGGGTTTTCCGCGAAACCCAAGCGGCTCAGTTCAACGAGCCAGGGTAATGCCGGCGCAGCGGACTTCCCCGCGGTGAATTTTTCCCGTGCTCTCGCTTCGTAATTTTTAATACCCTCCGTAGCGGCTAACCAGCAAGCGCTGCCGGACAGGTAATACCAGAGCGCGCGGTAACCGCGCAGTTCTGGGGAGGCAAGCTGACCTACAATCCTTTCCGCCTTCTCCGCAGCCTGCTCGAAATCGGACTGCCACAGCGCCATTTGATAATCGATCTCCCAGTTCACGATCTTGGCGAGATCATCGATAGCTGGAAATGGTTTCTGAACAGCCGCTTGGCGTTTCGCGATGATCTGTTGGTCGGCGTCTTCCCAATCTTGTTTGTGCTCAAGGAAGATGCGGCAATTATCAAGCAATCCTGCCACATTGTTCTGCTGCGATTGCTCGATTCCGAAGCTGAGCTCAGCCTGCAGTTCAGGGTGCAGGAACTCCAAACGGCGTTGATCCGACAGATACTCCGGAAGTTCGGCGCCCGACGTGACAACGACGGAGTAGTCTTGTAGCGCACGCGTGCAACGACCGACTGCTTGAAGGATTCGCGTCTGTATGCGCTCATTAAAAAGTACCGCGGCTCCCATCCGGGACATCAAGAAGCGCTCTTGAAGATTCGTCGCCTTCGGCAATCCTTCGATGAACAAGACGCGGCAATCGTCACTAGGGAAGTCGATGCCGTCATACCTGTTGGCCATAACAGCGACCGCTTGTGTGTGACTCAAAAATTCCTTCTTCGATTCCTCGATTGCGTTTGCATCAAACACGGCGAATCCGAGGGCCTTCTCGACATCCTCGATGACTTCTTTCTGAGCACGATCTGTCGGCACCAGAACGACGCTGCGGTCGGCCATCCGCATAAGGTCCCAGCGAAAAGACAAGCTCTCCGACTCCTGCAGTGACATCTCTGGAAAAACGAAGTATCGTCTGCCAATTCCTTTTCGATCCCAACCATCAGGAACAGGCAATCGATGGATCGACTGTTTGCCGGTAAGGCGCTCCAAGTCTCCCCCCACCCCGAGCGTCGCTGACATGTAGATCCGTTGCTTAGCGTTTGCGAATGCAGCGTGAGTCCAAGTGGGTGGGATAAGTGGTCGGATCAGAAACTCGTTGGTCGAAATGTAGAAGTGGCACGCCTGAAGGTGGTCTCGGATCATCGACCAAGCGTGGCGAAGCTTCAAAGAGCCGACATGTTCATCAATGAGCGCAATGAGCTCGTCACGCATCGTCGAGAGTTTCGGAGTGGGAATCTTCTCAACCCAATACCCTCCCTCGTCCCACCCGCCCTCTAACCGTGCAACCATCGCCGGCGCGAGCAGTGGCTTCACGAATCCAATAAGCGCGGCGTGAAGCTGCTTGTGCTCAGCTTCAGCACGTTCTATGCGAAGAGTCCACATGTTCGCAATGTAGTTCTCTGCCGCGTGAGCGTCGTCGATGACGATCACCTCTGGAGTATCGAAGAAAGGGTTTGTATTGAAAAGACTCGAATACGTGGTGATGGCGAGCCGAGCGGCGGTCTGGTATTCCGCTTTGGGTGTGGCACCATATGTTGCTCTGAGCCGGTGAAGGGGTGAACGGTCAATCCATATTGCTCCGTAGCCTGCTCGACCACCTGATTGACCAATTGACGTGTCGGGCAGAGGTAGACGATTCGCTCCTTGAACTTCCGTCGACGCCACTCTGCGATCATCAGGGCCACGAGCGTCTTGCCGCTTCCGGTCGGGAGCTGCAGCGCAACGTCCGGTGCGTTGACCGCAGTCGCAGCGTAGCTCCGCATTATCTCGCCCTGATGTAGCAGGAGGCCGGCGATCTTGCGGCGAGGCAAATCCAGGAGCAGTTTTTCGGGGCTATCGGGGACGGCCGCGGGCGGAGGTGTCTTCTTGAAGGCCATGGGTAGCTTCAGTCTGCCATAGGACAGATCGTGAATGGCGATTGAACCAGCCTAAGCTGACGTTGGCGACAAAACATCGGCCACAAAAGGAAGACCGATAGCTCTTTTGACGCAAAGAGAACGAGGGGCATAGGCTTTGCGCGGTTGCGAACTCCGGCGCGAATTGACACCCAAATGGCAGACGCGGGCGGAAACGGCACCCTTGCGGAGAGGAAATCGCTATATTTCTAAACGCTTAAGGCGGTTCGGATGCCGAATCTCGGTGATTGTGTGGACTGCGTGGTGGGGTCGGACGAATGTCCAGTTTGCGCTGGACACCGCCCGAGGCCGAAGGCCGTCCGGCTTGTAGACCGAACGAAGCGACCCTCTCGGTTACAAGGGCCTAGCAGTCCCCGTTCTGATGGCGGAGATCCCTCCCGCCAAGGTCCCCCAAAGCGATAGGTGAACGGTGCCAGTGCGACGAGCTGCACATGATGTGCACATCTGCTAAATGCGCCTGCCGCCGTACGTCCATTTGCGCGCCACCAGTTCGCGGTGCCACCGCAAGATGGTGCCTGGTGTCACAATCGTGGCGATGTCGGCCAGCAACCGGCGACCCACGCGCTGGCCGAGCTCCGCGAGGCGGCGCCTTTCGTCATCGTCGAAACGCAGCCGCCGTCCCTCGAGCCGCGCTTTGAGCACCCGGTTCTGTTCACGCAGGAACGCGATCACGTCGTCCCGCTCGCGCTGCAGCCACCCGCACAACATCGCCACCACGAAGTGAAACAGAAACACCGCGACAGTCTATGTCAGCGCCCGGATCCTGCGTGGGACACTACGGTCTTGAGCGCGCGATTCTCCTCACGAAGGAACGCGATCACATCTCGCTGCTCTTGCTCCAGCCATGCGAGGACCGCGGCGAGGAGCATTTGTAATGGAATCACGAGCTGACTATAAGCGATGTGTCGTCATCCGAGTTTCAGACACTACGGCCGTGGATTGTCAGTAGAGAGCCGGTGGTTGATACAGCGGGCGTACGACGTGCTCGCCTGAGTGAGCGGCCTCTCGCAACGGTCCCGATCTGGATACGTCGCGAACGTTCTCTGGCTCGGCACAGACGATGGGTTCGCGTCCCATACGCATCTGCTCTACGAGGTGCGTTTTTGGCCGAACTGTAGGAGCCCGCGAAACGTGACTCCTGCGGTGCTGTGTTTGCACCGTCGGTGTCCATGTCTTCTCGTGCCCTGGCCGCCATGGTGGTGATGTTGGTGCTAGCGCCTGCCGTCGGTCAGGCACAGCGGACTGGCCCAGTCGATGCGGTTGCTGCTGAAGCAGACCAGGCGTTCGAGGCCTACACGAAGGCAATTGCACTCACGCCTGAGGACGCTTCTCTGTGGTTCGGGAAGGGGCTGCCCGCTCTCATGCTGCGTCAGAGTGATGAGTCGCTCGCGCGCGCGGTGACGCTGAAGCCGCGAATGATCCACGCGGCGATTCTCCTCGGTGAGCTGCAGTACGAGGGGGACCGTGTTGCCGAACGTGCTGTGCGCGCGTCCATGCCCGGTGGCGACGCGGTTGCCGAGGATGCTGTTGTCATTGAGACGCCACACGTGCTGGATACGGCAAGACCGCGGGTGACCGTACGCGTCTACAGTTCGACAAGCATCGCCGCCGACGCGCAGCGGGCGTCGCTCGATGTGGCCAGCGCGATCTTTGCCGCCGCGTCGATCCAGATTGTCTGGAAGATCTGCGGACCGGTTGCATGCGAGACTCCGCTGTCGACCGAACTCGCGGTTCGAATGGTGCAGTTGTCGAACGGTGACGATCGGGGTGACGATCAGCTTGGAGAGGCCTTGATCGATCCGCAGAAGCGGACCGGCGTGCTCGCCACGGTCTACGTCAATCGCACGCTCAAGCTCGCTCGCGCTCTCAAGATCAATCACCAAATACTGCTCGGGCACACCGTCGCACACGAGATCGGGCACCTGCTCCTCGCGACGAACTCGCACGCGGCTTCAGGATTGATGCGCGCGTTTTGGTTACGGGACGAGCTGCGGCGGACACGGCGCGACGATTGGGACTTCGACCCATTCGACGCTGCCGCCATTCTGGAGCGACTGCGACAGATTGTTCGACCACCATGGCCGAACGAGAACTCGGGGCAACTATGAGCGAACGGCGCGCGGGGACTCGCCGGCGACGTCTGAGGTCGGTCGGGTTTCTCATCGCAGTGAAACTTTCAGGGAAGCGTGCGAATCGCAATCATAGTTGACCTGTGCCTACCAAGAAGGCGGTACGCCTTGTAATGATTGAGTCGGTGAGCCGCTCGGAATAGGCTCAATCCATCGTGTCCGTCGTCGTTTCGTTCCTCCACTCACTCCGGTTGTTGGTCCGTTCGCGCGCAGCTCTGCACTTGGAGATCCTCGCACTTCGACATCAGTTGGCCGTTGCAGATCGTTCCCGCCGTCCGCGACTTCGTTTCGCCACGGTTGATCGTCTGCTGTGGGCCTGGCTGTCGCAGCGCTGGCACGGCTGGCGCGCGGCACTCCATGTCGTGCAGCCAGCAACGGTGCTCGCCTGGCATCAGCGCGGCTTTCGACTGTTCTGGACATGGAAGAGCCAACATCGCACAGGG
>AR_comb_assmDRAFT_10014740_pt1 | contig 15211 bp, 10 predicted proteins | sample ArasoioldDNA_FD_10543 | JGI IMG/M metagenome (IMG submission 10543) | reverse complement strand
TCATAAAAGCAGAATTTCCCGATCATCATATATTAAGCGAGGAGGCTGGCGAAATAGTACAGGATTCACATTATAAGTGGATTGTTGACCCTATTGACGGCACGGTCAATTTTGCGCACAGTATCCCACTTTGTTGTGTATCCATCGCAATAGAACACAAAGGAGACATCATTATGGCCGCGGTCTATAATCCGAATTTGAATGAACTATTTTTTGCCGAAAAAGGAAAGGGTGCCACGCTAAATGAAAAAGCTATCAGGGTTAGTGAAAAATCAAATGTGATTAATGCCTGCCTGGTCACAGGTTTCCCTTATACATATTTAGACACACCAAACGGGCCGCTCGAGATTTTTGAGAAATTCATACGCCAGGGAGTTCCTGTCCGTCGCCTAGGCTCTGCCGCTATTGATCTTTGCTGGGTAGCTGCCGGGAGATTTGACGGCTTTTATGAGCACAAGTTGGAAGCCTGGGATAGTGCGGGGGGCTACCTGATCGTCGAAGAAGCGGGCGGCCGGGTAACGGATTTTAAAGGCAACAAGTTCTCACCTTATCAACCTCACGTGCTGGCGACGAATGGAAAAATTCATGAGGAAATGCTGGCGGTCATAAATAATACGGCAGCGATATGAGAGTTATTTCAATTTCGGATTTAGAATTTGGATTTTATGGATAAAAGGGACCTCAAAAAAACGCTAAAGCAGCCTGCGATTAACACCGGAAGACCTATGAAGCTTCCGTTCAACGCAAATTATTATTCCGCTTGTAGGGGAAAATCAAAAGCGGATTTCATAAATAAATTGAAAATGGTAGAGGAAGAGTTGGATGCAACGATGTTTTTTTATGAAATGTGGGCCGAAAACAATGAGCAGTTTAAAACTGAGTTAGCAGAGTTTCATAAAGAAGCCATTGAACTTCTACCAGTCATCGTGGCCTCCATAAATACAGCGAATAACAATCTCCTTAAAGAGAACACCCTAAAATCAAAAATCAGAAATTCAAAATCTAAACTGGAGAATGGCTGACCGTACCGAAATATCATCCCTTGGAGAATTCGGTTTAATTGAACATCTCACGAAGAACATCGAGTTGCAAAACGCATCATCGATTGTTGGTGTGGGCGACGATGCCGCCGTCATTGATCATTTCGGAAAACAAACCGTCATTACATCGGATATGCTGGTCGAGGGCGTGCATTTTGATCTTATGTACACTCCTCTTAAGCATTTAGGCTACAAATCGGTAATAGTTAACCTCAGTGATGTTTATGCAATGAACGCGACGCCTACGCAAATTATCCTGAACATTGCCATCAGTAATAGGTTTAGTATCGAAGCCCTGGATGAATTTTATGACGGTGTATACACCGCCTGTTCAAAATATGGTGTCGACTTGATTGGCGGCGATACTTCTTCTTCCCAAAAAGGATTTATAATTTCAGTCACGGCAATTGGAGAAGTAACTCCTGACAAATACGTGCGGCGAAACACCGCCAAAAAAGGTGATCTGATATGTGTGAGTGGCGACCTCGGCGGAGCGTATGTAGGTCTTCTTTTTTTGGAAAGAGAAAAAAAAATATACCTAGAAAATCCCAACATCCAGCCTGACCTGGAAAGTGAGTCATATGTGATCGGAAGACTGCTGAAGCCGGAAACCAGAAAAGATATTGTTGAGTTTTTTGAAAAAGAAAACCTTCTACCAACGGCTATGATGGATATCAGTGATGGCTTGAGCTCCGAGATCCTGCACATTAGCAAGCAAAGTCATTTGGGAACCGTGATTTATGAAGAGAAATTACCGATTGCAGAAGAGATGCGTAGTGCTGCCTACAAATTTCAAATTGACCCTACCGCCTGTGCCTTAAGCGGAGGTGAAGATTACGAACTTTTATTTACCGTTAGCCAAAATGATTACGATAAAATCACGTTAAATGAGGATATTAGCGTGATTGGGTATATGAACGAGCCTGAAAAAGGCAATCACATAATTACCAAAGGAGGTAGCGATTATCCAATTACAGCGCAAGGTTGGAACGCCTTCAAGGCACCTAATCAATAATCATTTCGGAACTATGAGAATAAGCGCATTGTTTTTTATTGGGATTGTTGTGACAGGTTGCGGAACTGTGAAGTCTTCATTTAATCCCGGCAAAAAATACTCACCACAACAGCTGGAGAAAGATTATTCCATTTTCGAAAATGTGCTCGAAGAATCACATCCGGGTTTGTACTGGTACACTTCGAAGGACAGCATGGATCACTACTTCAACTGGGGCAAAGAACAGATCAAGGATTCGCTAACGGAGCCCGAGTTCAGAAAGGTGTTAAGTTATGTAATAGCAAAGATGAATTGTGGTCACACCACCGTACGTTTTTCTAAAAAATATTCAAAATATCTCGATACACTTCGAAATGAGAAATTCTTCCCCTTAAGCCTCAAACTTTGGTCTGGAGACGGCACGCTGAATGATGACACCACTGTAGTGGCCGCCAATTTAAATCGGAGAGATTCCATTTTGAAAAGGGGAACGGTAATTGAAGCGATTGACCATAAACCACTAAAGGAAATCACTGATACGCTTTTCAAATTCATTTCGTCAGACGGTTACAATGTGAACCATAAATTTCAAAGTCTAAGCAATCGGGGTGTATTTGGAGCCCTTTATACCAGTGTGTATGGCATGCCGCGCCGGTATAACATCGACTATAGGGACAGCGCAGGGGAAAAACGTTCGGTGAGTATCCCCGTTTATGATCCCACAAGGGATACAGTAAACCGTGCGGCCATCAGGCGGTTTATCCGGCCCACTAAGAAGGAGAGGAAGCAAATTAATTTGCAGACGATGCGTTCACTGCGATTCGATACAGCGGGTCGCATCGCTTTTATGGATGTCAACTCATTCAGTAAGGGGTATAAGCTTAAAAACTTCTTCCGACGGTCATTTGAATCTATTCATAAAAACAACGCTCAATTTCTTGTCATTGATGTGAGAGGCAACGGTGGAGGGAGTGTAACAAACTCTACTCTGTTGTCAAAATATCTTGTTAGCCAGAAATTCAAAGTTTGCGATTCCCTCTATGCCATCAATCGACACAGCCGGTACCGAAGTTATATTCATAACTACTTCTTCAATCGATTGTTTATGCTTTTGTTTACAAGGAAGAAGCATGACGAGCGTTATCATTTTACGTGGTTTGAAAAACACTATTTTAAGCCAAAGAAGAAATATCACTTTGATGGGCAGAGTTATGTAGTCATTGGCGGCAATTCTTTTTCTGCCACAACGCTGTTCACGAATTCGGTGATCAAGCAAAACAACGTCCTTGTGGTAGGAGAGGAAACTGGCGGTGGCGCTTATGGAAATACAGCATGGCTAATTCCTGATGTAAAATTGCCGGAGACAAAAATGCACTTCCGTCTTCCTTTATTTCGACTTGTTATGAATAACCAGGAACCTAAAACGGGCCACGGCATAGTGCCAGAGGTAGAAGTAAGGCCAAGCGTGGACGCCATTCGGCGCAATGCCGATTATAAATTGGATAAGGTAATGGAGTTAATTAGAGATACCAGAGCAACTGGTAATACCGAGTCGATAAACAGGAATTAGTTTTCAATATTGAATTTATCTGCGTCTGTCCAGAAGGGAAATTTCTTTCTGATTGCCTCAAGATGTGATTTACTAAGAGTGATTGTGAAAATGTCTTCCTCATCTTTCTTTTCATAAAGAGTTTCTCCGGCCGGATCAACCACCATGCTATCGCCACTGTAATAAATTTTATTCCCGTCTTCACCGACACGATTCATTCCAACAACGTAAGATTGATTTTCTATTGCCCTTGCCTGCAACAAAGTTTTCCAGGCATGAATTCTTCGTTCTGGCCAATTTGCGACATAGATGAGCACGTCAAATTCAAGGCTACTCGGTTCCCCCGACCGGGCCACTCGGGCCGGAGTTACGGATGACGCTTGTCTTGACCACACAGGAAATCTGAGGTCGTAGCAAACCAACAGGTTTATTTTCCATCCCTTGACGGACGCGATTAATCGCTTTGATCCAGCTTGATAGTGTTGGTCCTCATCCCCGTAAGCAAACAAATGTCTCTTGTCATAACAACCGACTTGTCCGTCAGGCAAGATCCACAACAGCCGGTTAAAGTAATGCCTGTTCTCTTCTATGATAACACTACCCGTAAGAACAATTTTTTTTATTGCTGCAATTTTTTTCATCCATTTGACGGTTTCACCTTGCATTGTTTCGGCGAGTTTTTCTGGTCTCATACTAAATCCCGTGCTAAACATTTCGGGCAACACAACAATTTCTGTTGGTTCTGAAATTGCAAGAATTTTTTTCTCAAACATTTGGAGGTTAGCTGCTTTATCTTCCCAATAAAGATTTGATTGAATGCCTGTAATAGTAAGTGTTGACATTGTTGATACTTAGGCGGTAAAATTAGTCGCAAATCAGCTTTGAAGGCCTGGCCGTTTAAGAAATGTTAAGATGAGTTGCGGTAGTGCGTTGCCGCCAAACCAAATAATTGCAACCATCGTAAATTTGTTCATTGAAGTCATGATTCGCCGTTTAATCATATTGATTTTGATCAGTATACTTCAACAGTGCAGTTACACTCAATCAACAAAAAATAAAGCTATGAGCAACAAGGAAAATAAGAATCCGGTGTATTCAACAACTGATACATCAAAGGTGGTGATGAGCGATGAGGAATGGCAAAAGATTCTGCCAAAAGACATTTACTACATCGCCCGTCAAAAAGGTACTGAACGACCCTGGACCAGTAAATTTGAAAATTTTTCTGAGATCGGAACCTATTATTGTGCTGCTTGCGGAAATCCATTGTTTAAAAGTGATACAAAATTTGAAAGCGGCTGTGGCTGGCCAAGCTTTTATGAACCTATTAGTAAAGGCAGTATCATCTACGCTCCGGACAACACGCACGGTATGCACCGCACTGAAGTTACGTGTGGTCGTTGCAAATCACATCTCGGCCATGTATTCGACGATGGCCCTCCTCCCACAGGACTTCGTTATTGTATAAACGGAGTTGTCCTTGATTTTGAGAAAGCACAGGAAGCTGAGAAGAAGTACAAGGATGAGAAGAGCAACTCAGAGCAGTAATCAACAAATTCATAAAGTGTATACTCCCTTCGTGTAAAAGGGAGTTTTTTATTTCATGGAATGGATGTCTATCGATACATTTACCGCCCAAAATTTACAGTATGAAAATTTTCATGAAGACGTTGTGCGGACTATTTCTTGTTGTTAGCGCATCTGTCAACCTGCTTGCACAAATTAATCTCAGTCAGCCAATTCCTGTTGATCCAAACGTGAAGGTGGGAAAGTTAGCGAACGGACTCACGTACTACGTTCAGAAAAATTTGAAGCCTGAAAAAAAGATGGAGCTGCGCCTGGTAGTAAACACCGGTTCTATCCTTGAGGATGCGGACCAAAGAGGGTTAGCTCATTTTATGGAACATATGAATTTCAATGGTTCAAAACACTTCCCTAAAAATGAACTTGTTGACTATTTGCAAAAAGTAGGGGTAAAATTTGGAGCTGATTTAAATGCTTATACCAGCTTTGATGAAACAGTTTATATTCTCCCCATATCTACCGATGACCCTAAGATTGTGGAACAAGGATTCACTGTCCTGGAAGATTGGGCGGGAAATAACTTGTTGGACAAATCTGAGATTGAGAAAGAAAGAGGCGTCGTGCTTGAGGAATCCCGATTAAGTAAAGGAGCGCAGGAGAGAATGCTTCGTCAATATTTTCCCAAGCTTTTCAACGGTTCTAAATATGCGGAGCGTTTGCCAATCGGGAAGGACTCTATCTTAAAGAGTTTTACGCCCGCCACGTTGGAACGTTTCTACAGGCAATGGTATCGCCCCGACCTGATGGCCGTTGTCGTTGTAGGTGATATCGATCCCGTAGAAGCGGAAAAAAAGATTAAGGAGCATTTCGGCGGCTTTAAAAACCCTGCGAATGCAAAACCGAGACCGTCAATCATCGCAATCGCTAACCGGACAAAAGCTGATGCGATGGTATTAACGGATGATGAAGCCACCAACACAATTTTGCAAGTCTTCAATTTTATTACCCCTTCCAAAAAAGTGAAAACCTGGGGTGATTATCGTGAATCAGTCAAAAAGGAGCTGATTAATTCGCTCATCAACGAACGATTGAACGAGTTGACCCAAAAAGAGAACCCGCCATTTGTTTACGGATATACCGGGGTAGATCAGTTTATTCGCGGATATGACGCATTTATTTCATTTGCAGTTCTGGGCGATAACACTACTGAGGAGGCAGTCAACGCTTTGCTGGCTGAAACAGAAAGAGCCCGGAAATTTGGATTTTTGCCGACAGAGCTGGAAAGAATTAAAGCGAATGTGTTGAACGACGCGGAGCGCGCATTCCGCGAAAAAGATAAGTCAGAGTCCCGCAACCTTGTACAAACTTACGTGAGCAACTATTTGGAAGGCCAGCCAATTCCGGGACCGGAAAATCGCTTCAAATTCATGAGGCAAATATTACCCGGCATTACGCTAAAAGAAGTAAACGATGCGGCAAAGAAAATGCCGCCACCAACAAATGCCTTTGCGTTGGTTACGGCTCCTTCCAGTACGAAAGACAAACTCCCGTCCAGTAAAGACTTCGAAAAGCAAATTATCGCTGCCACAAAACAACAAGTAAAACCTTACGAAGAAAAAGCGGTTGCAACGAGCCTGATGGATGGTTCTGGCGCTGCGGGTAAAATAGTTTCAGAATCAAAGAATGAAAAGCTGGGTACGGTTGATGTCAGTTTAAACAATGGTATAACGATTACGGTTAAACCAACCACTTTTAAAAATGACGAGATAATGATGGACGCCTGGCGCCGCGGTGGATGGCAAAAATTCTCGTTGGAGGAGAAAGACAATGCGAAACATGCGGCCCAGTTGGTCACGGTGATGGGTGTAAAAGATATGTCTCCGACAGATCTGCAAAAATTTCTTTCTGGAAAAACAGTGGAAGTTTTTCCATATCTAAACGATCATGAAGAAGGCATTGAAGGAAGCAGCAGTGTAAAGGATTTTGAGATTTTTCTCCAATTGATAAACCTTTATTTTACTCAACCGAGAAAAGATGAGACGCTATTCAATTCTTACGTCACAAAACAAAAGGGACAGTTGCAATTCATAAAAGCAAACCCGAGATTTTTCTTCCAGGACACTATCTCGAAGATTATTTATAATAACAGCCCATGGGTGAGTGTGTTGCCTACGGCGCAGGAGTTTGACAATCTAAAAATCGAAAAAGTACTGGCTATTTATAAACAGATCTTTAGCAATGCCGATGGTATGCATTTCACATTTGTCGGCAACGTTGATTTGGCGACTGCTAAGCCGCTGTTTGAAAAATACCTGGGTTCATTACCAGGAAAGCCAGCTGAACACAATGCCAAAGACAATGGTGTAAGACCCGTGCAAGGGCCATTAGTGGCTAACATTAAAAAAGGGAAGGAACCCCAAAGTTTTGTCAATTTATTGTGGGCTGGCGAAACGCAATACACTCGCGAAGAAAATATGGCCTTTAGAGCCTTACTCGAGGCACTGAATATCAAAATTGTGGAAAAGCTTAGGGAAGAGATGAGCGGCATGTATAGCGGCGGATTATCCGGTGCAATTCAAAAGCGCCCTTATGTGCATTATACGGTTAGCGCGAACATTCCGTGTGGACCCGAAAATGTTGATAAGCTCACCAACGCCCTGCTGGATATTATTAAAAATGCCCAGGACAAAGGTGTGGAGCAAAAAGATTTGGATAAAGTGAAAGAGACATGGAAGAAAGCATATCGTGTGAGTCTACAGAATAATGAGGCCTGGCTTACCAATCTGTCCAATGCCTTCATTGATGAAAATAATCCGGAGAATATTTTGGATTATGAACAAAAAGTTGATGCATTAACGACGGTCGATCTCCAGAAGGCTGCGCAGAAGTTCCTGAGCACCACGAATTATATAAAAGCCGTATTGTATCCTGAGAATGCAAATGTTGAGGCGGGTGTGAAGCGCGCATTTTAAATCGTTTTGAAGATAAAAATCTGCCAGGGCTTCATTGAAGCCCTGTTTTTTTATCACGAAAAAAATTAAGGCACTGTTTATGTACTTTCACAGAACAAAACAAAGATGGAGTACAGATCGCTATCGCGGTTGATTTACCTGGCAGCGGGACTTTTTGTCGCTCTGTGGTTTATCCACGAGGTACTCCAGGTGATTTTGCTTTTCTTTTTTGCTATTGTATTTACCATCGTGCTGAACGCGCCTGTTACGTGGCTGGAGAGAAAAAACGTGCGGCGTACAATCGGCTCACTGATTGTCTTCTTTTCTGTACTCCTGGTTCTTGCCTTGTTGGTTTGGATGGTAGTTCCCAAAATTATTACCCAGGTGGAATTGTTGGTGAACAACTTGCCAAATTACCTTGATAACCTGAACCACAGAATTTCAAAATGGCTTGGTGAGTATGGAACTAATCAAAAGCAGTCGCAGACAGTAAACAATGCGATTACTTTGCCGCCCATATCGGCAATCATCAATAGCGTAGGTCAATACTCTATCCAGCTATTTAAAAATGTTTTGCTTACCATATTTTTCTTTTGCCTTGTCATTTATATGCTGATTAACCCCCGGCCATTGCTTGAGATATATCTTTCTTTCTTCCCGGCGGCAAAAAAAGATAAAGCAGCAAAAGCATTTTCCTACGCCTCCGTAATGACGATAGGATGGATGTGGTCGAATATAGTTGCGGGCGCCATCCGGGCCATCGTCGTTTGGTTTTTCTTATACTTTATGGAGATACCTGGCGTGTGGGTTTGGGCTGGTGTCACGTTTCTTGCAGAATTAATTCCACGGATTGGCTTTTACATCATGGCGGTGCCACCTATATTGATCGCTTTTTCCATTTCGCCCTTAACAGCTCTGTGGGTAGCCATCTTTTACATTGTACTGGACGAAATAATAGGCGATTTCATTATCCCTAGGATCCGCTCAAGGACGATGAGGATCCATCCCGTATTTATTCTGATTATGATTGTTGCAATGTCCGCTGCCTTTGGTGTGATGGGCGCCTTTATTGCCACACCTTTTACAGCCTTCATTAAAGCCTATTACGAGACATTTTATAAAAGAGAACTCAAAGAAGAAAGACACGATGAGAATATCGAACGGATGCTTTACAGGAAATGACGCGACAATTGAAGTCAATTTGATTTTGGTAAACCTTCTATAATTAAATCTTATGGCAACTGAACAATACCATGAACCAGCCGACGAGCTGAAGCCCGAGGTTAGAACCTTTGCTCGGATGATTACTTCTCTAATTGAAGAAGCAGAGGCAATAAATTGGTATGAGCAACGGATTTCCGTTGAAAAGGACAAACATGCAAAAGCTATTATGCAGAATGCACAACAGGAAGAATTCAAGCATTTCGGAATGGACCTGGAGTATTTGCTTCGAAAAAAGGAGAAATGGAAGATTGTTCTTCAATCCATTTTATTCAAGACGGGAGACATTGTTGAACTTGGTGAGGAAGGGGAAGAAAAAATAGATTGATGAAACGAGTAAGTCAGGAAATCTGTTACAAGGGGAAAACGATAAACTTCCACCTGAAGCCATTTCATTAATTTGCAGCCATGCAAGATTATTTACGTGGGCTAAATGAGCGGCAACGAGAGGCGGTGTTACACGTAAATGGACCCCTCATGATTGTTGCAGGAGCAGGAAGCGGAAAAACAAAGGTACTGACCACCCGCATTGCCCATCTTATGGCAAATGGAGTAGATGCATTCCATATACTCGCTCTGACGTTTACAAACAAGGCTGCGAAGGAGATGAAGGAGAGGGTGGAGGCGATCTTAGGCAACAACGAAGCGCGTAATTTGTACATCGGAACCTTTCATTCCGTGTTCGCGAGGATTCTTCGAATCGAGGCAGTCAAGTTAGGCTATCCCAACAATTTTACCATTTACGATACTGACGATGCAAAAGCTGTGGTTAAAACGGTAATACATGAATTAAGCCTCGATGACAAACATTACAAGCCTTCCACTATTTACAATAGAATATCGTCCGCTAAGAATGCGCTTGTAGGGCCGGAGGAATACGCAAAGGATTATTATATCCAGCAGGAGGACATGAGAGCAAACCGACCGGCAACTTCGCAAATCTATTCGGCCTATGTACAACGTTGTTTCAAAAACGGTGCGATGGATTTTGACGATCTGCTGTTGAAATTTTATGAGCTACTTACAAAAATTCCCGAATCATTGAGCAAATATCAGCGCAAGTTTCAATACATATTGATCGACGAATACCAGGATACGAATCCTGCACAGTATGCTGTTATAAAACTACTTGGTGCACAACATGAAAATGTATGCGTGGTTGGTGACGATGCCCAGAGTATCTATAGCTTTCGCGGAGCTACGATCCAAAATATTTTACAATTCCAGAAAGATTATGAAGATGTGAAACTGGTGAAACTAGAACAGAATTATCGCAGCACGCAGAGCATTTTGAATATTGCTAATGAAATCATAAAGCAGAATAAGGGACAAATTCCAAAAGTACTGTGGACAGAAAATGCAACGGGTGACAAAATAAAGCTTGTGCGCACGATGACGGACAATGAAGAGGGCAAGTTTGTGGCTGATACCATTCAGGAGCAAAAGTTGCGCAATCATTACCACAACAAAGATTTTGCTATTCTTTATCGTACCAACGCACAAAGCCGTGCATTCGAAGAAAGCCTGCGACGAATGGCGATTCCCTACACAATGTATGGCGGTATAAGTTTCTACCAGCGCAAGGAGATTAAAGACCTCCTGGCATACCTGCGGGTAATCGTAAATCCAAGGGATGAGGAAAGCTTGAAGCGTATCATCAATTATCCGGCAAGGGGAATCGGTAAAACCAGTATCGATAAAGCTGTGCTGTTTGCCAATGAAAATAACATCAGCATGTGGGAGGTGCTGGTAAATGCTTCTAAGTTCGGCTACAGAACATCAACGGCTGAGATCATTGAAGGCTTTGTTACGATGATCAAGATGTTTCAAAGTGAACTGCCAAAGAGAAATGCTTATGACATCGCGTTCATGGTGGGCAAACAATCCGGCCTGATAAAGGATCTGTTTGATCGGCGGCAGGAGGGTGATGATGCCATCCAGCGATATGAAAATATACAGGAGTTGTTAAACTCAATTAAAGAGTTTACCGAAACACCAAGTAACGAAGAAGGGGAAGTGGGCGAAAAGGGGTTAGGTGCATATCTTCAACAAATCACCTTGCTAACGAATGACGACGAGAAAGATGAAAATGCGGATACGGTAAAGCTAATGACAATACACTCCGCCAAAGGACTTGAGTTTGGCTGTGTGTTTGCATGCGGCTTGGAAGAAATGCTTTTTCCCAATGCCATGAGCATTAATACAAGAGAAGAACTGGAGGAAGAGCGGAGATTGTTCTACGTAGTCGTTACAAGAGCAAAACATAAACTGTGGATCACCTATGCAAATACGCGGTACAAGTTTGGCCAACTGGTGCAAAATGAACCTAGTCGCTTTATTGACGAGATACCAAAAGATTTATTGGACAAGAGTTTTGCCGGTGGCGGCATAAGGAACCAAACAGGGGTGTTTGGTAATTGGGCAAGCCAATCGGCGTTTGACAGAATGAACCGTGGGTTTGAAGACTCAGTCTTCGATTCTGGAGAACGGGGTGAAAAATCCAAGCCGTCTTACATGACATCAAACGTCAAACCGCAAACAAGGGAGCACGTTCCTTCGCCAGACTTCAAGGCAAGTGACACGAGCAACTTACAAGTCGGCCAAAAAGTAGAACATCAAAAGTTTGGTTTTGGGCAAGTGTTGAAAATGGAAGGAGCCGTCCATAATCCGATTGCGACGGTAAAATTTGAGCATAACGGAGAAAAAAAGATCATGTTGAATTATGCGAAATTGAGAATTGTCGAATGAGTATAGCAGAGCTGCTGTAAGAAGTTACTCCTCATAATGAGTTCAATTCAATCAGAAAATCAAACTTCCTTTGATGTAATTGTGATCGGTGTCGGCTCAATGGGATCTTCCGCCTGTTATCATGTTGCTAGTCGTGGTTATAACGTACTGGGTCTTGAGCAATTTGATATCAGCCATGAATTTGGTGCCCATGCGGGGCAAAGTCGAATCATTCGCAAGGCTTATTTCGAGAACTCCGATTATGTTCCCTTACTAACAAGGGCATATGAAAATTGGGCAACCCTTGAGCAAGAAACCGGTAAGAAACTATACTTCAAAACCGGTCTCGTTTATTTTGGAAATCCTGCCCATATAATGATTCAAGGTGTAAAACAATCCGCTTCTTTGTATGATATTCCTCTTGAAAAAATAAGCGGCTCGTCGATAAGTCAGCGGTTTCCTCAGTTTAACATTCCCAATTCTTGTGAAGCTCTATGGGAAGCTAATGCAGGGTTTGTTACACCTGAGAAAGCCATTCAGCTGTATACCGAACAAGCCATAAAGAAAGGCGCTAAAATTCATTCAAATGAAAAAACCCTGGATTGGAAGAAGGATGGTAGCAGTTTTACCGTGCGCACAAATAAAAATATTTATCGAAGTCAAAAACTAATTATTGCCGCGGGGGCCTGGGCAAAGCAAATGATTCCCGATCTAGAAGAAACAATAAAAATTACGCGGCAGTTTGTGGCATGGATAAAACCAAAAAATTGGAACGATTTCACGCTTGGTGATTTCCCTTGCTGGTTAATTGCAGACGATGAACAACCCGGTTGCTACTATGGCTTTCCCATTTTGACCAAAGCATTTGGGATGCCGGAAGGACTAAAATTGGCGCATCATTATCCAGCCAGCGAGACCGACCCGGATGACGTTAATCGCAAGATCAACGCGGATGATCAGAGAGATCTGCAATACGTTCTCAATAAATATTTCCCAGCAGTTTTTGAATCGCTGCTTTCCTATAAAATATGCCTCTATGCAAATTCTCCTGATGAAGATTTCATCATTGATAATTTGCCCGGCTATGAAGACGCAGTCACTATTGCTTGTGGATTTAGCGGTCATGGCTTTAAATTTGCCTCTGTTGTAGGTGAAATCCTTGCTGACCTATCAATACACGGCAAAACAAAATGGCCTATAGAGTTTCTAAGTGTGAAGCGGTATCTTTCTTAGTACCTTATTATTTTTACATTAATCTATTCTCAGATATATCTTCTGTCAATGGCACATTTAATGCAGTATAGCCCAAAACGGTGGTTTTCATGAAACGTATTCCCCATTTTTCAATCCTTGCCTTATGCTGCATTGTTTGTTTCTCTATATCAGCGCAGACGTCAGCGAATGACGTGAAAGCTGCGCAACAATTGGTAGATGATCAACAAAAGGTATTCAGAGATTTCATAATGACGAGTCCTTTAAACGAGACGATTAAGAAGGATCTCCAGCGGTTTGCCGTTAATGATGTAAACAGTATTCAGAATAATCTTCAATTTCTTGCCACTGCGCCAAGAGATAGACGCATTAAGGGTATCCGCAGCCTTTCTTACTTTATGAAAGAAATTCAGCAGCAGCTTAAGGACAAACGACTCAATCAATTAGATGTTCCATTAATTGTTAAAAAATATAAACAAACACTCACAGATCTGTTGAGCAGGAAAACAGATGATCCCGTGGAAAGAAATTTTAAAGACCTTGATTGGCGCAGTTGTCAGCTACTTGCAAATACCTTCTGGGAATTTGACGAGAAAATGCAAATGTCGGATATGAGCGCTTACAAGAGGGTTGTTGAGACGCCGGAATACATCTTCTCTTTTTTGGAAAGCAAGCCTGGATTTTTTTATACAAATTTATTGATCGGCTTTATGGCCAAAAACTATCCGGAACAGCTATTGTCGTATTTGCAAAAAAATACTAATAGCACTGTGATTAACAGCATCCGTGATCAGAAAGATATGTACGTTCAACAATTGTTGTCTTTTTCGTCTAATAGTTTGTCATCAGAGTTGGCTCCATTTACCGAACAGATTGCAAACAACGAATTGACAATCGATGATGTGCTCGCCAAGCGAAAAAAAGTAAATGACTATTTCCAGTTGCTGGTTAACACTGTCATGGATAACAATCAAAAGGTTGAACAGGGCGAGTCTCCCCAGTTTCAAAAAGCGTTGTTTAATGCACTCTCCGAAAAGTCCCTCAATTTCTATGTGAAAAAAATGAATGAATTGCATAGCTCCCCGGATGCCGTCCGTTTTCAGTCTGTGCAGTCCCTGAGGCCGCAGGATATTTATTATATAATTGTGAGTGCCAACGAAGAGATGTATACTTCCACTTATCTCGGTCTTTATAAACGATTGATGGGCCATTTTAAAAACCAGTCCGCCGATTCTATCCTCACTCTTGTATATAATGACCGTTTTAGAAAGTTTATGAGAATTGCGGCAACTTATAATACACTTGCTGATTTTTTGCGCCTCATGTCCCCGGAACGAAGCAAGTCCCTTATCCATTCCTTTGTCGCGGATATCGAAAATACCGACGATGATGAGGCGGTGGCCAATGCCACTGATGTTGCAGATGCGTTCATAGCTCTGTCGAAGGAACCGTTGTTTAACAACTATTTGAAGCAGGAACTCGAAGATGGATTACGGAAAAGCAAACGCAACGATCACAACCAGGCGCAACGGCTTTATTCCATTTTGCTGCGTGTGTACACCCTGGTAAACAGTGAGGGTTCTGAAAGTAGTTTGTCAGCCAATTACAAAAAATTGCCGTTCGCTTCCTTAAAGGATAAAAGTGGAGCGATTTCAGAACTTGTTCTTTTCTATGGGGACGAAGATGGGAAGAATTCCTTCAATAGCTTCATGGGCCTGTTTAAGGATAAATCTCAATGGAATATTGCTACAAACGACTCATGGGTAGCGATCAGTTCGTTGCAGGGTCAATCGATAAAGATCTATGCGAATCTCCCTCTTAACACCGAGGACGAAAAGGACCTTACGGCGCAGGAGGCGTTGACAGATTACTTGAACCAACAGTCAATCGAGCCAACGATTCTTATTCATCGGGGACACAGTTATCACCTGAGCAACACGCTTAAGTATCTTAATACGTCCGTAAAATTGGCGATTCTTGGATCTTGTGGCGG
>AR_comb_assmDRAFT_10117962_pt1 | contig 15213 bp, 17 predicted proteins | sample ArasoioldDNA_FD_10543 | JGI IMG/M metagenome (IMG submission 10543) | reverse complement strand
GTGATGTGGCAAACAGCTTTTATCGAGGAGCATCCCGACGCACTGGTACGCGCGGCCGATGTGGCTCAGGCTCGCTCGAACGATAACGCGATCTTGTTCCGGGAAGGCGTCGAGAACGGTTACCTCGCGCCGCTCGCGGCGAAGGCTCTCAGCCGCTTGAGTTGGTTCGGTCGCACTGGAGGGACCTCGATCCCGACCCCGGTCGATATCTATGTCAAGCTCGGCCAGACCGAAGTGATCGATGACGGTTACCCTCCTTGGACTCCGCTGTGATCGCTAATCCGACAACCAAGATCACAATTAAGCGATCGGATCAGATCGATGTCTCGGACACTGACCCTTGGGAACGCTCGACTAACTCGACGCCTCTCGGTCCTCCTTTCATTCTGGCGACCGGGGTTCGAGCTGCGCTCAATGTCACGCCTTTTCTCCGATCAGCCGCGTCGGGCGATCCCGGAGATACCGAGAGCGTCGAAGCGCTCCTGACATGCGACCCGACGGATCTCACGTTTCACGATCTTGTTCTGGACGAGACAACTGGGCAAGAGTGGGATGTGATTTGGACATTTCATCAGCCTGGCATCGCTGGGACGAGTCACGTTCAAGCTAAGCTGAGGGCCGTTACCGGCCTCGCCAACGAATAAGGGAGTACCACATGGCCACGCCTCCGACTCGGCTCGTTTGGGTTGATCAGCCGACCCCGTACGAGCTGTCACCGGAAGAACTCGCGGAGAAGGGCGTCGATCGAGACCTCGTCGTCGGGATCTATGCTCAGGGAGGCGAGTGGACCCGGAAGCCGCGAGTCAAGAAGGATAAGAGCGGGGCCGTCGTCTATGATGACGAGGGAGTCGTTCAGTACGAGGACGAGGGCGAGGGTAGCTTCTTCACCGTTTACCAGTTCGTCGGACGGCCGGATCGCGAGACCCGGCGTATTCAGTTCGAGCTAGGAATGCGCGATGATCATGAGCGAGCCCAGACTCCCGGCCTCGACCAGGACGATGTAACGATCTAGCGAGAGGCAATCATGGCCAAGACGGTCTATGTCGAGCATCCCGGTCAGCACAACGCGACCGAGGAGCAACTCCAGGAAGCGGGCGTGAACCTGGACAACGTCGTGTCATACGTGAACGAGTCCGGAGTCGGGACCGAGTACACGATCGACGCGACTGCGGCCAAGGCACAGCGCAAGGAGGCCGAAGAGGCCGCTCCCGCTGACGGTATCCCGAAGTAAGACCGTGGCTCGGGTCAAGCTGAACCGGCGCAACATCCGGAAGCTGGCCGAATCCGATCAAGTCACTCGCGGACTGGCTCGCGGAGCTGAGGCTGGCGCACGAGGAGCGGCTCGACGCGCTCCCCGAGACACTGGAGCGCTTGCGGATTCTTACGTCAGCGAAGCGGAGCCCGGTTTCGCTTGGTTCGGTTCGATCCGCGAGGCTCCCGGACATCCTGATCACCCGGTTGATTATGCGGAGTTCGTCGAGCTGGGGACCCGGTACATGGATGCTCAGCCGCACCTTCGGCCAGCGATCGATGACGCGATCCGAGCGATCGAGGAGACGCGGCCGTGAGTGATCAACTTCCCGATTGGGAGTGGTCCTTTCGCGAGTGGCTCCGAGCGACCTTTCCCGACGACAAGGTTTGGTTCGATCCCCCGAAGGGGACGCCTACCGTTCCGATGATCACCATCGGGGGCCAGATCGGAGGACGGCCGGACGCCTATCTCCCGATGGACAGTCCGCGAACCTCTCTGACGGTCTGGGGACCTCCCGGAGGCGACGGCCGTCAAGCGGCCGTCGACCTGAAAAACGAGCTGGTCGCGGAGCTTCAGGCTCTCGCTGGACCGCTCGATTCCGACACGTACGCGTTCGGTGCGATCGTCGATCAAATTCTCTGGGCTCCGGACCGGTCTGACCCCAATAACGTCATCCCGCGCTATATAGTGGACCTGACGCTGAGCCTTCGAGCGTCATAAAAGGGAGTGCTTGATCAAGATCAGTGGATCTTGATCTTCACCGCGTTGGGCTATCGAGCCCAGAATGGAGCCTCCCATGGCTGACCGGACTAAGATCCGGATCGGGCCCGGTCTGCTGAAGTCGGCAGTTGTCGGGTCTACCGAACCCGTTGATCTTGCTGCGACGTGGGCCGTTGCCTGGACCGATCTCGGCTACACCGAAGAGGGAACGACCTTCACCATCTCCCCGAGCTTCGAGGATGTCGAGGTCGCGGAGGAGATCGACCCGATCGACATCTTGCCGGTCGGCCGCGAGATGACTGTCGAGTTCGCTCTGGCCGAGCTGACCGCTGAGAACCTTCAGAAGGTACTCAACGGCGGCACGATTACCACGGGCACGGGACAGAAGACCTTCGAGCCAGCGGCCGCGAGCGCGACTCCGACCTATCTCGCGATCGGTTGGGAGGACACTCTCGCCACGCACAAGGAGCGCTACGTCTGGCGTCGTTGCATCCAGACCGGCGACATCGAGATTCAGCGTCGGAAGGCACCTGACAAGGCCGTTCTCGGGGCATCGTTCCGGGTAGCGTTGCCTTCGAGCGGGGCCCCGTTCAAGTACTACGTGTCGGATACCTAAGCCGACTGATTAAAAGGGAGATAATCATGGCACATCCGGACAAAGATCAACTGATCCCGTATCTGGTGATCGAGATCGATGGGGACGTTGGCAAGTTTCGGGCGTACTCGCAGGCCAATCAGTGGGCGATCATGGCTTCAGCGGCCGCTGACAAGTCCGGGAGTGTGGCCGACCAAATGGCTGCAAACTTCCAGGTCGCGACGACTTCAGTCCTACCGTCCGAGCGCGACGCTCTCAACGAGTTCATGATCAGACACTCCTTCGACGGGCGGGACGTGTCCGGTCCGATGTGGGAAGGCTTGAGCAAGCTCTGGGCAGGCGAGACCCGACTCCCTTTGGTGCAAGAGTCGACCGATTCGTTGGACTCTACGTCGGAAACCAACTTCGAGTCGACTCAGCCCTCCTCCGAGCCGGAATCCGAGCCTCCGGGGACGGCTCGGCAGTGGTACGAGAAAGCACCGGAAGGGATCTTGATCAGGTCGGAAGAAGTTGGGAGTTCTTCCCCGGTCTGAGCCTCCGCGAGCTGTTCGCGTTCACGTACGCGGAGGTCGCGGCGGGCAAGGACGAGAACGACCTCTTCCGGTTGGACCACTGGCTCGGCATAGGGCCGGACCCCGATGAGCAAGAGAAAAGGGAGCGAGTGAAGCTCCTCTCCGCTTACGGGGAGGTTCAACGAGAGTGAGGTAACGAGGATGCAGCTCGCGGAGCTGTACGTCAGCGTTCAACCTGACACGTCCAAGTTCGGTCCTCGCCTCGTCCGTGATCTTGAACGGAAGTACCGCAACAAGGCGATAGAGATCGCGGTCAAGCCGGACACGCGCCGGTTTGTTGCTGAGTCACGTCGCGCGGCCGCTGACGCTGGTCGCCATGCTGGCCGAGCCTATAACGACTCTTTCAACCGATCATCGAGCGGCATAGGTAAATCCCTGACGCGGGGAACCCGAGGGATCGCTGGGATCGCGACCGGAGCCATCTCCTCAGCGGCCAAGATCGCCGCAATTGGCATCGGAGCTGTAACGACCGCGACCGCGATCGGCTTCGTCAAGGCCACCAACAAGGCCGGGGCCTTTGACAAGACCATGCGGACGGCCGGGACGACCCTCCAGGCGACCTCCGGCCAAATGAGCAAGCTCACTGATCTTGCTATCGAAATGGGCGCGAAGACCTCCTTCTCGGCTCAGGGCGCGGCAGACGCAATGTTGGCGCTGGCCAAGGGAGGTCTCAAGCCAGCTCAGATCGAGGCCGGAGCGCTTCAGGAGACGCTAACGCTGGCGACTGCTGGCGGTTTGGAGCTCGGGAACGCGGCCGACTACATGGTCCGGGGACTCGGAGCCTTCAGGCTCAAGGCCAAGCAAGCTGGACGGGTCTCCTCCGCGCTTGCTGGGGCCGCTAACGCGTCAACGAGCACGGTCGAGAACATGGGCCTGGCCCTTTCTCAAGTGTCAGCCACAGCGGGCGCAGCGGGCCTCTCGATCGAAGAGACGACCGCTGCCCTAGCGGCCTTTGATAACGCAGGCGTACGCGGCTCAGACGCGGGCACGTCGCTTAAGACGATGCTTGCTCGGCTCGTCCCGAACACTGAGAAGGCGACCGGAGCCTTCCAGAAGCTCGGCTTGATCACCGAGGACGGTAAGAACAAGTTCTTCGACGCCAACGGCGAAATGCGCTCGATGCAAGAGATCGCGGGCGTCCTGGAAGACGCCTTCGGCGATCTAAGCACCAAGCAACGTATTCAGGCGATGAATACGGTCTTTGGGTCCGATGCGACCCGAGCCGCGACGATCCTCATGAACGAGGGCCGGGACGGAATTGCCAAGTATCAGAAGGCGACCGAGGATCGAGCGGCCGCTGAGAAGCTCGCTAAGACCGCGACCGAGGGCTACGCGGGCGCGATGGAGCGGTTTAAGGGCTCCCTGGAGACCCTCCAGATCATCGGAGGGAAACAGTTCCTCCCGGGCGTCACGGCCACGCTGACGACGATCTCAGATTGGCTGGAGGACCATCAGAAGGACTTCGAGACGGTCTTCAAGGTGGCCGCTGGAGGGCTGGAAGCCTTCGGCGAGACGGCCAAGGTCGTTCTCAAGGGACTCTTTACCGATCTGGCCGGGTCGGCCGACTTCCACAGCTTCTCTGAGGCACTCGCGGAGAACCAAGTCGAGATCATCGATTGGGGATTCTCCGTCGCGGAGACCTTCGTCGCGGCCGGACAAGCGACAGTCTCTTGGATGTCCGGGACGGTCCGCGCCCTCGGCCAAGCCGATATCGCTTACGCCAACACTCTCTCGACTGTCGGTCTGATCGCGGCCGCTTTCGCCGTGCTCCCGACGACCAGCAAGGGAGCCCGCGAGGCACTGATCAACGTCGCCAACGGTGCACAACAGCAAGCGTTCCAGATCCGTCAGAGCGGCAATGCGCAGATCGATCTCGCTAACACCATGGACGGCAAGCTCTCTCCGGCTCTGGAGGGCGCGCTCAACCGGATGCGAGCCGTTCGGGATACCCAGCTCGTTAAGGCCGAACAGCGTGAGAAGGCGTACGCAACGGCCAAGGCCGTTGAAGACATCGGGAAGAAGGGCGATTACTCCCGGCTGAAGCTCAAAGGCTTCAACCTGGAGACGGACAGGGGAAATACTCGCCAGCGAGCTTTCCGAGGTCGGGTCGAGGACGCCCGAGCCGCGCTTATCAAGCAATACCAATCGGCCGCGACCGCTGGAGTCGGTCACAAGGCCTTCAACAAGATCGTCAAGAAGGGCGAGGAAGCTCTATACGACGAGTTCGTTCAAATGGGCTACTCCCGTGAGGAAGCCCGGAAGCTTGCCAAGAAGTACTCCGACGTTCCGAAGAAGATCGAAACGCAAGTTTCCCAGCCTGGCATGGGGAAGGCCAAGAAGGACACCAAGGATCTAGATCACCTGATCGATACGATCTCGTCGAAGAAGGTAAAGATCACCTTCTCGACCGGTACATTCACCATGCCGGACTCCGGGACCAAGTTCCGGGTCAATCTGACCGCTCCCAGCTCGGTCGGCCGGTCGGCTAAGGGAGGCCGGGTCCAAGGACCGGGAACCGGAACCTCGGACTCGATCATGGGCGTCGAGGCTGGCTCGAACATGCCGACGACTCGGGTCAGTCGTGGCGAGTGGGTGATCAATGCCCGGTCCTCGGAGAAGCACGATGCTTTGCTGAAGGCGATCAACGAGGACGGCCTCGCTCGGGGTGGCAAGGTCGGACGCAGGATCACGGCCGAGACCGGTCCGTTTCCCCAGCAAGCTTTCGACAACGTCCGGACCATCTCCCGCTGGGGAGATCGTCTCGCGGCGACCGCCGGAAGGGCTCTCGGCCAAGCGTTCTCGATGGACTCGGTCGGCTCCGGGACCGGCTCGCGGAAGCGGGTCCGCTGGCACGGCGGCACCTTCACCGAGCGGTACGCGAACACGCTCAAGCGGGCTCAGCAGATCCACGGGCAATACTTCCCGGTCATTCAGGGAGGCTTCCGACCGCGTACCAGCTACTCGGGGACCAGCCACCAAGGCGACGCAGTCGACACGGCGTGGAACGCTAATCGGCTCTCTGCGATGCGTCGAGCCGGTAGCTATGCCTGGCATCGGACGCCAGCTCAGGGATTCTCTCATCACATCCACGGCATTCCCAAGAAGGGCTTTGGATATCCGGCCGGGTCCGGGAAATGGCAGCAGAGCGACGGAGCGCGCGGCGGTAACGGGCTGTGGCGAGGCGGATCGTTCCGGAGCGACGGTTGGGCTAAGGTTGGTGAGCACGGACCGGAATTGGTCCAGGGCAACAAGGGAGACAAGGTCACACCGTTGAATCAACCGATTCATATCGAATTGAAGTTAGCCGACGATCTTCGGTACATCGTCCAAGGCGAGATCGACGATAACAACGAGTTCCGGAAGTCCATGGAGAGGCTGAGCCGCTAATGGGAAGCGCGACGATCACTAATCTGATCGCGACCCATGTCAAAGAAGAGCACCCGAGCACCAATTACAACAGCTATCCGAAGCTCCCGGTCCGCGACTTCACTAACACGGACGTCAACTCATACATTTACTTCAACCGGCCTTTTCCACTTGGAGCGACAATAGTCTCAGCGAAGTTGATTTGGTTCTCTACGGGCGAAGGTGGCTCGGGGACGAGAGGCTGGCGATTTACTCGGCTCGCGGCCAAGTTCGATGCTTCCAAGCTGGTCTATAACAACCGGCCGACGACGTTCATCTCCGGGGACAAAGACGTCACGGCCGCGCTTCCGTGGGCTGACAAGCGTCAATTCGAGTTGGACTTCGCCGATTGGATGCAAACGATCGCCAACGGTGGTCCTTGGTACGGACTCCGCGTGATCCCGACCACGTTCGAGAACAATGTCTTATGGATGTACTCCGAGCTATGGACCGACGCGACTCTCCGGCCTCGGGTCGAGATCACCTGGAGCGACGCTCCCTCGACTCCGAGTGGTCTTAGTCCTGGGGGAGGCCGGGTCGTTGGTCTGGCCAAGCCAATTGTCAAGGCGCAATATGTCGATGTGAGCGGTTTGACCGCGCTCCAGGCAATTCAGGTTCAAATCGACGCGGCGAACGACTTTACGACTGGCATCGATTTCGACTCGGGAACCGTCCTGACCAGTGTTCCCGAGCTGAATCTCGCCTCGACCGCTTATGCCGGTCTCGCGGACGGAGCGACAACTTATTGGAGGGTACGTTTCCAGGACGCGGCCGGACTCTGGTCGGCTTGGTCGGCCTCGACGAGCTTTAAGCGAGACGACAAAGGGACATTGACACTGAATAATCCGCCACTCTAGGAGAATTGTCCCTATGCCTCTTCCAACCAATATCGATGCGACTTACGCGGATTCGCCTTCTGATGCTTCGCAAAAAGCGCACCAACAACAGCACGATCTCGTCGGGACACTGCTGAATGCGATTTGTCGGATGCCCGAAGATCCAGCGTACGGAGCGGTCGGAAACGGTATCTCCGACGATGCGACTCCGCTTACCAGTTGTGCTAACGCGGCCGCTGGGCAAGGGATCATGGTCCTTCGTCCCGGCCGGACGTACGCAATTTCTAACTGGGACCTCCCGTCAAACCTCATTGTCTGGGGACCTGGAGCGATCCTAAAAGCGGTCGGGACCGGGGTAAATGATCGGGTAATCACCGCGACGGACAAGACGAATATCCAGATCTACGGAGTTACGATCGATGGCGACAAAGCATCGTTCGCGACGACGACCGAGCAACGACACGGAATAGCCTTCTTCGGTTGCTCCAAGATCAAACTGGTTGACGTCACGTCGAAGAACAACAAGGGCGACGGGTTCTATTTCGGGCGAGGGACTTCGGCCGGATGCTCTGACGTCGAGGGCGAACGCATCATAGGCGATGGTAATCATCGAAACGCGATGTCAGTCGTCGATCTGGTCCGAGCGAACTTCTATTTCTCCCAGCTCATCAATACCACTGGGACGGCTCCTCAGGATGGAGTCGACTTTGAGCCGAATGTCTCAGCCAACACGATCACGGACATTCACTTCTACAAGTGCAAGCTAAACTCAAACTCTGGAGACGGAGTCGGGATCAACCGGCTCAACACGGGCATTACTCCGACCGTTGCCCGGATTTTCTTTGACCATTGCGATATCAAGAACAACGGCCTCCGAGGAGTAATCGCCTCTTATGGTCAAGGCCGGTTCTTCTTCGATGATTGCGAAGTCGAATCCAACGGAGGTCACGCCTATTCGTTCGAGCCGACAGCGAACATGGCCGATGTCGGAGTTCGCGGCGGCTCGATTCGAAGCAATCTTCGCGTGGGAGTAAGAACCGCTCCGGCCGCGAGTATGACCTTGACCAGAGTCCGCGTGTCCGACGTCGATATCCTCGACAACTCGACTGAAGGAGCTGGAACCTGGGAAGGCATCAGCGTTGGTTCCCGGACGACGTTTATGACCGTCAATGACAACTTGATCGCGAACACGGTCGGAGGAGTCGGGATGGACGAGCCATATCGGACGGCTGACACTACTGTTACTGATTTTACAGTGACCGGGAACCGTATCCAGACGATCTCGGGAGCGGTATTCGCCGATGAAGTCGCGAGCCGGATCAATGCCAACAACGGTTAAGGGAGCTGATCAATGCCGGGATATCTCTCCGGATTCCTGTCGGGATATGGACTCGGCGTGACTCCGATTGTCGAGGACGCCACGCCTCCGATTTCGTGGACTTTTACCGGGGAAACTCAGTCGGCCTATCAGATCCAGATCAAACACAAGGCCAACGGGATCGAGATCATCGATTGGGACACGGGCAAGATCACGAGCACGATCACGAGCCTGACCGTCCCAGCCGGAGTGATCAACGAGCCCAGCTCGACCACGTACACGCTGACGCTCCGGATCTGGGACACCGAGCAACGCGAGAACACTCCTGGAGATCCGCCATACGTCGAGATCGTCCGCGATTTCACCTTCGTCCCCGGAGCGACGACCGGGACGACTGGGCTAACTGCGGTTCAGGACGCGAGCGGGAAGCCGAAGGTCACTCTGACCTGGACGGCCGCGACATTCCCGGACCGGTTCAACATCCTGCGAAACGGGAAGATCATCGCGGCCGCTCTCGACCCGAACGACACTTTCGTTTCCGGGACGTCGCACTCGTGGACCGACTACACTCCGAGCCCGAAGCGAGCGCTGACCTATCAGGTCCAGCGGGTCGTTAACAACATCGCCAGCGCGAGCAATGCCTCGGCCGTGGTCACGGTCAATTCACGCGGTATCTGGCTCCAGGAGCCGATTTCCGGCCTCAGCTTGTTCATCGCTGGCAAGGAGGACCAGGACTTCGAGCTAGACGCTACAGAGGCCGTCCTGAGGCCGATCGCGCCCGATTCTGTCCCGATCGGGATCAACCAATCGCTCGGCGGGCTCTCAGCGACGATCTCCGGCCTCCTGGTCGACTATGGCGGGCTGACAGCTCAGCAGTGGCGGGACATTTACTTCCAGATCCGCAGGCTCCGGGTCAAGCGGCTTTACCTCACGACCGGCGACTACACCTTCCAAGTCATTTGTCAGGAGTTCAAGTACGGCCGGAAGATCTCTTCGCCTCGTCTGGCCTTCCCGATTAGCTTCAAGATCTATCAGCAAGATTCGATCGACTCGATCCTCTTATGATCAATCTCGGCCTCAGCTCAGCGAATCTGAAGCTGTTCCAACAGTCGCTATGGACCGGTTACAACCTCAAGGTGACCATCCAGATCCTCGATCTGAATCACAACCGGATCAGCGACGTCTCGTTGAAGTTGCTCAGCGGTCAGGTCAATAAGTCGTTCTGGGACATTGTCACGTCCAACGCGACGATCGAGCTTCTCGACCCGGACAATCAAGTCGGATTCGACACGACCAATCCGAGCGAGGGCGCGCTTTACATGGACCGGATGATCAAGATCGTCTGGTCGGTCTGGAGCGATCTCCTCCCGATGTGGGTCGATGTCCCGCTGTTCTGCGGACCCGTGATCAAGGTCAGCCGCGATGACGCGATCCTGACCGTCGAGTGTCAGGGCAAAGAGAGCCTGTACGTCGAGCCGCATATGGTCTGGTATCCACGGACCTACTCGAAAGGGACCAGGCTCGTTTCAGCTCTCCGAGATCTTTTGGGCGAGCGCGGAGGCGAGACCAAATTCGATTTCCCTGAGTGGGATCGGAAGATCAAGAAGGACTACTCGCTCAAGGTCGAGACTCCGATCTGGGACATGGCTCGGAAGCTCGTCGGCTCCCGGCTCGTCCATCAGCTCTTTTACGACGGACGCGGCTATCTCCAGCTCCGGAACTGCCCGACGATCCCGATCTTCACCATGACCGAGCAACAGCTCTGCTCTGTGCCCAAGCTTGTCTTCGACTCTGACGCGGTCCGGAACACGGTTCGGGTCAAGGGAGCGACTCCCGAGGGCAAGAAACAGGTAATAGCGAACGCGCATCTCCCGGCCAGCGATCCCAGCTCCTCGACCTCGCTCGGCCGGATCTCGAACGGGGCCGTGAGAAAGCGACATCTCGTTGAAGTCGTCGACGATCCGGACGTCAACACTCAAAAGGAAGCCGATCAGGTCGCGAAAGATACCCTTGCCTCGCTCGACCTCCAGAACGTCACCTTCGACTTCGACTCGGTCTATCTTCCTCACCTGGAGCCCGGAGACGTCTTCCAGCTCTCGACACGCGACTTCTCCCGGAACCTCCGACACAAGAACTTCTCGATCCCGCTGATCGCGGGAGAGCCACAGACCAACGGGACCTATCGTCGGCTCGTGCCACTGACCAGGAAGAAGCGGAGATGAGGGATTCGTTCGGGTCGATCATCGAGGTCAAGACGACCAACGTCGGAGAGTTCCTGACGGCTGATGTCTCGGTGGGAGCTGTGATCTTGCCGGTCACTGACGCGGGGACCTTCGATGACGCTGGAGGTTACCTGACCCTGAACGGGATCGTATATCCATACGTCGGAATCGATCCCGATGCGAACACGGTCGAGCTGGGGACGACCGTAACCACGGCCGCGCTGGCGGAAGAGAGCCGAGTCGAGATCTGGCCAGCTCGGCCGGAGAAGCGGGCCTTGGTGGACTTCGAGATCGAAGAGGGCGAGCCGGTATGGGTCATCGTCCCTCACGGGCTCGCTGACGTGGTCGCGGACGGAGCCCGCGAGGAAGGCTTCCGCGAGGCTGTGCTGGTCGAGGAGCGTACGACCGGCGAGCTGTACGCCAAGGACCTTCCAGCGCAGCAGGACGATGCCTGGAGGGAGTACACGCCGGTCTTCACCAACCATGGGACCGCGACCTTCTCGACGCTGGCCGGGCTCTGGAGGTACATCGCTCCCAAGCTCGTCTTCGTGACGATCTATTTCGTCGTGGACACGGCCGGATCAGGAGCCGGAGCTTTGACGATCACTCTCCCGACGAATCCGGATCGGACCTTGAGACAGCTCATTCCGTGTCATGTCGACGGCCTTCGATCGAGCGGTTTCCTCGGTGTCGGAGCGATCGTGATCTTCATCAGCGGATCTGACGAGGTCGCGGACCGGATCAGGACTCAGGACAACGGCTCGGCGAACGACGTCGACAATCTCTCAGGGGCCAATCTGCTATCTAACGGGGTCTTTACCGCGCAAGGAATCTACCGAGAAGCCTAGCGGCCGTCGTAAACCGTCCAGGGGCGTGTACTCGTTGATCACAAGCGGGCCGTCGTTCATCGTGGGCGGGTCCGGCTTTTCTTCGTCCGGCTCATCCTTCTCGAAGCGGATCGAAAACGTCCGTCCCCGAGCCGTGATCATGATCATCATGACGAAGTGAAGATCGCGTCGATCTGACGACCGTCGCGCGGCGTGAGCTTGCCAAACGAATGCTTGGTCGACATGGAGTCTCCGTCCATTTGCGGGCCGGTCAGCCGGTCTCGAAGCTCGATCATGCCGTACCCCTTGAAGACCTGACGGACTCCGGGGACCGGGACCGGATTCCAGTCGTTGAAATCGCCCATGATCACGGCATTCTTCCGGACATCCCCGAAGAGATTTGCCGGGAGGGTCTCCTCACCCGGACGTTGTGTGAGATTGATCAAGTAGTTACAGACAGCTCGCGCCTGGAGGATGCGATAGTTGGCGAGCACCGAGCCGACCCCGAAGTGTGTCGAGCCGAACCAAACAGCCGCTCCGGTCCGCACGGACTGAAGGAGCGCGAGCACGAGTCGCCGGTCCGGCTCGCTCCCGTTGTCCATGAGCAGATTTCGCCACGTCAGCAAACGCCAGCGGTCGGCCTTGAACATTAGACCGACGTTCGTCGGGTTACTGACCGCTTGCCATGGAACTCCGGTGAGCGTCTTCAGCTTGTTGAAGAGGTAGACGTCTTGCTCCGGCTCACACTCCTGGAGCGCGAGAATGCTCGCGCCAGAGTCCGCGATCGCGTGAGCGGCTCGGGAGTCCCGGTACTTGTCCCAGTCGTAGAGAGTGCCGAGATCAAAAGCATATCGGCGGACGTTGAAGGTCGCGATCTGTGCACTGGTCTCGTCGGGCTGATCGTTGTTGATCCTCACCCGTGCATAGACCATGTTGTGATCGCTGGCGTCGGGGTATCGGGTGCTCCGGTCGGTATTGATCACCTTCCCGGAATATGGAGCGATCACTTCAGCGTCTCGATCTCGCCCGGCCGAAGCGTGTCGGGTCCGTCAACCGAGCTGGCCAGTCGCGGCCGCGAGAGAGGGCATACGGCCATATGATCGCCTCCGAATCGCTCCGGCTTATCGGGACAGACACACTCGCGATCGTCGCGGACGATGCGCTCCTGGCCCGTGTAGCCGGGATCGTAGAAGTTCCTGGTCCCAGCGATGTCCAGGTCCTCGATCTCTTCGTCTTCGCCCGAGTCGTCCTCGACCAGGACCCGGTCCGGTACATAGCCCGGATGTCGCTCGCGAGGAGTGAGAACCTCTTCCTTGATCGGGACGTGAGACCCGGCCGTGAGACCGAACGCGGCCGTCCAGGCGGGCCAAGCACCGAGCCAGATCGTGAGCCAGAGCGGATACTGATCGACCCCGATCCCGGCCGCATAGAGACCTCCGGTGATCGAGGTTAGCGCGACTCCTCCGAAGAACGTGATGTAATACCCGACCGCGCGAACGACCGGGGGCATCGCCATTTGGCTCACTGTGCGGCGATCTTCAGAGTCTCTTCGATCCGGCTCAGCGACTCGGCCGTACGCCGCTCGTTGGTCTTCAGAGCGACGTGAGAGTTGGTGGCCTTGTCCTTCCGCCAGCCGTTCTCGATAATGCCGTCCTGGCCCAAGATCTTCTCCGTGACTGCGGTCGCGATCTTGTCGATGTCCTCGGGTACGAGTGCCATGGGTTCGCCTCTCCAAATGCTCAAAATCGACCGCATCGCGGCCTCGTCATTAATGTACTTGCGCCAGATCGATTGGTGGATGTGCCAAAGATGGGATTTGTCGTCACTGGTCAGTGCGTGGTGTCGGAAGTATGACCAGCCCTCAACTTCTCGATCAAGATCAGCATTGCCTTGGAACTCGCGAAGCGGGTAAGTCCTCTCCTCACGGTGGAGACCGGCTACGAGGAGCCGCTGAGAGAAGCGGGCGATGTTCCGGAAATCGCCTCCCTGAGCTGACTTGAAGGTGGTATCGATCGCGGCCCCTTGATCGCCAGGACCGAGCTGATCGAGCGGCTCTTGGATCGAGTAATCGCCTGGCTTGTTGGCCTTCAGCCAATTCCGGGTCGAGTGATAACCGCCTTTGTTCACCGTGATCCCGGACAAGATCACATCGTCTCCAACGATCTCGCGAATCCCCGGCCAGAGGACATCGTGAATAGCGGTCACGGGGCAACAGTACCGGTAAGCTGAGCCTGGCCGCTGGACGACTCGAAGGAATATGCCCCCCATGATGAAGAAGATCGCGGACATGGCTCCGGCTTCTTTCGTGGCTCTCGGCTCCGGAGCGATTTTGTTCGGAGCCCTACGGCATTCCCAGACCGTCGAGAGACTAGAGGAGATCCTTCCTCCTCCGTGGGCGGTCGTCTGGCTCATTACGATTTTCCTTGGTTCGATCGCGGTCGTCGTCGGAGTCAGCCTCCGGTCCCGGACCGGGAAGGTCGGACGGCCGCAAATTTGGGGCCAAGGTTTGGAGCTGGCCGGGAATCTCGCGGCCGGTTCAATGTTCGTCGTCTATGCCGTGATCTTGAATGCTCAGTTTCCCTTTTGGACAATATTCCCTAGCTTGTGTTGGTTCGGAGCGCTCTCGTCGGCATTCTTCGGTCCGTGGGCTGTAATCGTCCGAGACCTTATTCGAGCGCACCGGAGCCGGAATGAATCCTGACATTCTCATTCCAGCTTTGCTGGCCTTCCTGACCGGCTCGTCATTCGCGACTATCCTCGGGTACTTCTTCCTCCGGCCTAAGACCAAGGCCGAGGCCGCGAAGGCTCGCTCTGAGAGCGACCTGAACGACGTCAAGGTTCAGAACGAAGTGATCGCCAGTCTCCGTCAACACATCACAGATCAGGACATACGGCTCGCGGATTTAGAGGAGCGAGTCGACAATGCCGATAAGCGTGAACACATCGTGGCGATCTTCGTCTACGAGGCCAGCAATTGGATGCGACGCGCCTCTGACACGATGGAGCCACATCAGCGCGAGTTAGTCGGACCGCCCCCAAAAGCCGACCCGGAGCTTTTCGTCGGTCTTGGAAACTCCGGGAAACAACAGAACCGCCCACCATACGCGGGCGGCTCCGTCGTGGACACCACTTAACTATTGCCGTTTGGCCTCGATCCTGGCGGCGAGGTTGATCAACCTGTTCGCAGCAGTGGCGATGTTCTCCCAGCACCGAGCGGACGCATACTCGCCTCGCGCTTTGTTGACTTCGATCTGATTCAGGGCGTGAGCCCTGATTTGCTCCGGGGTCATCGAACTTCCTCGATTCGGATATACTCCACTTCCCCTGAGCGTAACCACTCCATCAAAGACATCCACGGAGGCTCACTAGGGATCAGGACATCGCCGACTTGATACAGGTTGACATGATCCATCAGCCCTCCGGCCAGTCCGACAGTTGCCTGGTAAGTCGTGGCGACCTTCTCGAC
>AR_comb_assmDRAFT_10271830_pt1 | contig 15219 bp, 16 predicted proteins | sample ArasoioldDNA_FD_10543 | JGI IMG/M metagenome (IMG submission 10543) | reverse complement strand
GCTCTTGTTGCAGAAGGGATCAACTCTTTTACCGACCAGCGAAAACTACCGACAGCACGGTCAAAATTTCCAAACAACTCATTCACGTCAAGGCCATAGGTTTTTGAAAAAGCTTTTTGAATTAATTCTTTGGAAACGTGGAAACCGATAAAATCGTGGTAAGCCTGTGGCGCATAATTGCCCCTTGCCGTCTGCAGTACGTCAAACGAAAACTCTGTGCGCAGGTGCGAGATCTTATCATCAGCATAAGTAACCGTATCGCCAAATTTTGTTTTCATCTCAGGATATATCAGCGGTACTGACCTGTTTACACCAACTGAGTGGCCATATTTATCAGCATAATAATGACAAAGTGCCCCTAATGCGAATGCATACTCATTGATATTACTTGCCTCTTTGAAAAGATTTTCAATAAAGTCTCCGCTGCGCACATAATGAACCAGGTTAGTGAAAAGTCTACTGCCGAACGGATAGTAACCAAGGTCGGGCATCACACAACCACCGTAAGCGAATGCATGTGCGTTTTTCAATTCTTCATCAGTGGCTGCGGGATATTTTTGTTTGAGAACCGGAACAAGCACGCTGTTCCAGTTTGCATCAATGATCGCCTCGTGAGTAAGCACCGAATAGCCGAAACAACGGGTCGTATGGAGTATAAGGACTACGGTGACTAATATAACCGCCTTTACGCAAATCCTTTTCATGACACCCATTTACCGAACTCTTGCAATAACTGTTCCGACTGCTGTTTAGTTTCTTACTGATAGCTTAGTTCAATGGTAAAAGTCGCAAACTCCCCTTCCACCGAATCCGCTTTTAACTCACCCTGGTGGGCCTTGATCATGTCATAGCTCAGGGATAATCCCAATCCTGTCGCTTCACCTGTGGGTTTTGTGGTAAAAAACGGTTGGTATATCTTACCCATGATCTTCGGTGATATGCCCAAACCGTTATCTTTTACAGTGACCGTTGCTTTATCCCCTTTTTTTTGAGTGTTAACTTCAAGAACCGGTTCGTAACTGCCGGGCTTCAATTTCATTTTTTCATTCATCGAAAAAAAAGCATTGTTGAACAAATTCACCAACGTGCGCCCGATGTCCTCCGGGACAAGATTGATACGGCCAATATTTTCATCATATGCTGTTTTAAAATGGCAATGAAAAGATTTATGTTTCCCTCTGAAACCATGATATGCCAACTTCAAATATTCTTCTAATAATTCATTCAGATCAGTCCTTTCCATGATCCCGCTCTGTATGCGTGAATGTTGCAACATATTTTTCACGATGCCATCGGCCCTTTTACCATGATGAAGTATTTTATTCTGATTGTCTCCCAGGTCGTCAATAAGAGTCGTGATATCATCGGTAAATCCTCTTGGCAAATTTTCGGCCGCTATCCGTTCCTTCATTTCGGTTAGTAACTCCCGGTTAACCTCACCAAAGTTGATCACAAAATTCAAAGGGTTTTGTATTTCATGTGCGACCCCTGCTGTCAGCTCACCAAGGGAAGCCATTTTCTCTTTCTGGATCAGTTGGGACTGACTTGCTCTTAATTCCTGTAAAGTTCTTTGCAGCACCTCTTTTTGTTCCGATAGCTCTGCAGTCCTTTCCATTACTTTCTGTTCCAGCATTGAATTCTGATCACTGAGAAGTTTTTGACGCTCATCCTGCATCTTCTGTAGTTCCCTATGATATTGTAATTTTTTTCGCTGATTATAAATAAAAACAACCAGGAAGCTGGTAAACAGCAGCAACATTGCGGATATGCCAATGATAACCCTAGACTGAATACTGATATCTAAGAGGAGCATAAAAAGCTTTGGCTATAAAAATGCAAAAAATTATAAAGACAATGTTATGAACGTTCCAGATATTGACCGCAAGTTTTACGTCGACACTCAGCATTGGCGTGTAAAACAAAAACACAAAAAAGTTAGTGACCAAATAAATCGCCAGGCCCGTAACCACCCAGAAGTGCGGACCATTGAAGAGATTCTCATCATCATTTAATTCAGCTAAATAATGGAGCATACAATAAATTAATAAAAGATATGCTTCCACCGTCAATAGGTTACCACTGAAAGAATCCGGGTTAAAGAAGTTTTCGAAAAAAATAAAATTGACTACTAGAAATGTCAAACCCAACAAAGCCAGGAATTTTTTCAAAGTGGCGAAAGAGTTCTTCTGAAGATGTATGAAGTAAAAACTGAAACAAGCAAAGCGAACAACAGAGTGAATGTTGTAAAGCGGATTGTTACTTAGATTGAAATTGTGTAAAAGTCCATTGATTGCCATAATCGCATCGATAGCAACATTCACAAGGAAGCCAAGCCATAGGTAAACGATAACAGGCCTTAACGAGGAAGGTTGTTTACGTCGAAACAAAAGCACAGATAACGGAATTACCATGGCCCACACTTCTGACAAGTCAAGCACTAGCTGTAAATAACGTTTCACATCAGGGATTTAAAATGGCTGAAACCTTCGATGCTCTCTAATCAAAGTAATAAAAATATTGCAATAAGAAAATTAGTTGTTACCTTTCTCATACCGCCTGCTCTATTACGACTATTGTCTTCGATTTTAATGCACTAAAAAAACCAAAACTATGACCGCCTATTTTAAGTCAAACAGATCTTTTCTGTTTCTTCCAATTGTAGCTTTCCTGGTTATCGCGTGTAACAGTAAGACAGAAGAAAAATCGGCTGAGAAGAAGGATACAACAACCAACTCAACTATGAGTAGTCCGCAGGGAGCTCAACCAAATGCAAACTTTACTGGCGTGACACTGGATATCCTCTATACTGATTCAGCTTCGTTTAACAAGGCGCCCGACAAGAGGACCTTTTTTGTATTAACTTATATACAACCTGACATTATAACACTCAGCGGTTTTCCTACAGCGCCGTCAGGAGGAGGATCGTTCCCCGATCCTCCGATAGTGCTTAAAAAAGGGAGTTCGATACTTATACCCTCCGATACAACATATGTTGGAAACGTAAAACTTGAAAAAAGTGAAGTTCAGCAAGTTAAAGCTAACATTAAAGCCCTTAACGCTGGTTTCGTTTTATTTACTCCTTCATTGTCGTCCACATATCCTAATCATATACAGTATACCATTGGTTATACTAACGATGACCCTGGTGTGAATAAAAATCCGCTGGTTATACCAACAGCAGCCACCGTCATAGCAAATCCTTCGCCGCCGAAACAGCTTTAGGATTGCCCGTTTGCCATTCACAGAGTTTTATTCGTGATGATATTTTGATTTGGGTAGATGTAAGATGCCTTTCTCTATGCCGCAAACTCACCAGTAATTGGCGTATCAACACCTCACCAAAAAATTACAACGCATCTACATTTGAAGTGCAATTGTATTCAATCATCAAACAATTTTTTTATGCTGCTTCAAAACAAAAATGCCGTTCTTTTTGCAGCGGGTGGTTCTGTTGGCGGAGCGATTGCGCGAGGTCTTGCAAAAGCTGGCGCTAAAGTTTATTTAAGCAACCATCATCCTGAACCGGTTCGGAAACTGGCAGATGATATCATTGCTAATGGCGGGAAAGCAGAAGCTGCTAAGATAGATGCCCTGAATGAAAAGGAAGTGAATGATTATGTGAATGAAGTTGTGAAAAGAGCAGGCAGTATCGACATATCAATGAATTTGATCAAGACGGAAGATGTACAAGGTATTCCTCTTGTTGATCTTTCTTTTGAAGATTTCATACGTCCGATTCGAAGGGTAAGCGAAAGTCATTTTATAACGGGCACTGCAGCCGGAAGAATCATGATGCAGCAGCGATCAGGAGTTATCCTTTCGCTCACAGCCACGCCGGGAGGAATTGGATATCCTACTGCCGGGGGCTTTGGGCCCGCTTGTTCTGTTATCGAAAAAATATCACTTGGCCTTGCCTCAGAACTTGGCGCATACGGGATCAGGGTGGTGAATATTCGTTCAGGCGGATCACCCGATTCGCAACCGTTTGTTGACGCCATTGCACATGGCGGACAAAAAGCTGTTGACTTTATTAAGAAAATTGAAGACGATACAATGCTAAAAAGAATGCCGGTGATGAATGATATAGCAAATGTTGCCGTATTTCTTGCAAGTGATATGGCGGCAGGAGTAACAGGTGTAACCATTGATGTTACGTGCGGTACTACAACAGCCTTAAATTATAAAGCTCCCGGGATCGCATTTGTGCAAAACTAGAAATTCATAAAAAGTGCGTCTCACTCAAAAAAAAAGATGAAGTGTTCCTTCATCTTTTAATTCGATTGCGCTGAAATGTGATCAATATCTCTTCACGATATTATAGACAAGTCTTTGCGGTGTACCAATGACCCCTGACGCAGCTCTTCTTTGTTTCAGCATGTCCGAATTCCAGTAGGCATGTGCTTTAGCTGTATCCAAGACTGCTCCAATGAGGACGACGTTGTGCTTGTCGTCCGGATCATAGCCATAGGCTCTTGCCTTTACACCAATGTCTGAATTCAAAGCCCTTGTACTGTCAAAGGAATGTTGCCAGGCTGCCCAGTCCTTCACCTTGAACATCGTGGCAGTTCGCATTTTCGAATCAATTGCCACCGTATCCTGGAACACCATCGTATAAAACTTAACCATCGGAGCGCCGGTTACGCCACCTTTTTGCATCGCTTTTTTCAGATGCGGGTCTTTTGAAAATGCTTTTGCTTTGGCTACGTCATCCGCTTTCATTGCCACCATTACTGTATTAGAATCTTTGTCATCGCGGGAAATTACATAGCTATGCAATCCGCTCGCGAGACGGGCGGAGTCATCTGCCTCATAAGCCGCCATCCATTTTGCAAAATTGCTCACCTTATGCCTTACAATCACCATATTTTGTGGTGTAGTAATGATCGTGTTGACTGGCGCAGGCGCTGGCTCAGTAGTGGTAGTAGTGGCGGTAGTGTCTGTAGTGGCGTCAGAGCTTTTTTTCTCTTCATTTCCGCCGCAGGAGATCAGGAACAACGTCATAGCTGCTCCAAACAGCATGAGAAGAAATTTTGATTGTTTCATTGACTTTGATTTTAATAATTAACAATATCAGGGGCAGGAACAGTATTACATGGGGCAGAGAGGGACGTAAATGTAGCGTTTAATTTAATTGTCCCCGAAACTTTTATTGAAGCAGGAATGCAATCGCTTCGATTTGCCGCCGGGTCATTCAATGCATTCCTCATTTTACACAATTCAGTCTTTTTTTATTTCACTCCACCTTCATTGTCTTTCCTTCTGGCTCCAGTGATTCTAACTTTCACTAAGCCAAAAACCTTTTTTTTATGAAAATTTATTTTAAAAAATCAGTCGCGGTTTTTTTATTACCCGCTTTTCTGCTGGCGTGTAAGAAAACAACCGGCGATACAATCAATAACGGTGGTCCGGGTCCAGGCGGCACTAAGGCGCATTTTATACAGGGCGAAATTTTCGATGCCACCGGACATAAATTCAATATCAGCAATTCAAACGTGATTGTGCATGCATGGGGACCTGGTCTTATTGGTGAAAGCGACAGGATGTATAATATCGCAATGGATGCAAAGGGTCACTATGAAGAACAGGTGATTGATGGCTTGTACGCTTTTCATGCCTATGCGAGAATGCCATTGAATGGACAAGTCGTAATGATCGATCTTGAATCGCTGGACAATATTTCATACAGCGTGCAGCAGGCGTCTGCTCCCGGCATTTTAAAAAATTTTGGGCTGAAATTATCCGGCCTGAAAAAAGAAGGAGACCCCAATGATGCAAATTCTTATTTCGGTGGACATGTATCAGTAGCGGATGGAGCAGCAAACTTTACTTCGGACGGTTATTGGACCAATCTTGCTGTGAATTATCCTGGCGCGATGATCAGTTTTATTTTGACTCCGAAAGGACCATGTATAGATGGAAGTCCCGCTCCTTCCAAACAGATCGCTTGCAGCGTGGAAGATCTTCAACAAGGAAGATACCTTGTGGATTTCCCCTATGCCTGGTATCGGCTAACAGCTGTACTCAAAACCGCGCAGGGTGCACAAAAGCAATTACGGCTCACTTTTATTCCCGGGGCAGCAGGACCGCATTATGACGCTCTGGATCTTACTTTTCCGCCTGATCCTTCGGACCCTGATGGCCACCCGTATAACCCTTATGTTGCCGTATGGGCCGACTGATCAATAAAAATTGTCTTCATTTTTACTCCATTTATATTGTCATCCCCGGATCTTTATCCGGGGATTTTTATTAGTCATGACAAAAAATCCCCAAGAAAAATTTTGATAAAAATTGAGTAAAAGCGGCCGACAATCCGGCAGCAAATTTGAATAGGTTATTTAAACCCACAACAATGTTCGGACGTCAACCCTCCCTGCTATTCTGTATCGTTATGGACCTGATCGGCTGTGCCAGCTATGCGATCCCTGCTTTGGGTGAGATCTCAGATATTTTCTGGGCACCGCTTTCTGCCATTATTTTCTTTCTCACTTTTGGCGGATGGAAAGGAGCACTGGGAGGCATTGGCAATTTTGTAGAGGAAATACTTCCGGGAACGGACTTTATTCCAAGCTTTACCATTATGTGGTTTCTTCAGCGGTATAGAAAAAGCGCTCATAGCAGTCCGGGCTTGCACAGCTAATAAAGATCTTGTTATCCTCCCACCCTCTCAAATTCAAATTTGCCTTTGATGTATTGATTAAGAAATGTTCCCTTTGAAAAGGCCGTTTTCATAGCAATATAAATTTGCTCCGGTACATTTTTGTAATCATATATCATCCCTGACACATAAATGATCCGCAAAGTATGAGAGAGTTTATCATACTTTATTTCGCCAACCACCGATGAAGGCATAAAACGATAATTACCCAAGTCCTCTTAACCATCTTACGAGCTCATCCTTTGCCTTTCCCGTTTTTTTCTGGACCTTGCCCCACCATTCATCATCCTTCCCTTCTTCATATTTAAGGTCGTCATCCGTAAGATTAGCATACTGCTGTTTTAATTTTCCTTTCCATTCATTCCAGTTACCTTTTAATTCCATCTTGTCCATAACACAAAATTTTTTAACTATAGCCATTTAAAAAACTGTGCCATTTAACTGTACAGGAATCAAGCATCATCAAGAACAGTGACTTTACTGAAGATCAACGGATCGCCACTCACTCTTTTTCTTCAAATCTTCTATCAGGCACAAACCACATCGCAGCTACAAGGAAATAAAGCGAAAAGGCCACGAGTGGTTGTAAAAAAGAGAGAGCTATGCCAATCGCATAAATAATAACCGAAACTTTTCCTTTCCTGTCGGAGCCAATAGCCCTGGCAAATTCAGAATCTTTGCCATGAAGGTCTATAAGACGATGTGCCAACAAATAATAAGCAACCCCAGCCATTAATAGCACAGCGCCGTAAAAGGCTACAGGGATTGTTGTGAAATTATTTTCTCCCATCCAACCTGTCACAAAGGGGATAAGGGACAGCCAGAAAAGCAGATGAATATTAGCCCAAAGAACAGTTCCATTTATTTTATGTGCAGCATGAAGCATATGGTGGTGATTGTTCCAATAAATTCCAAGATGGACAAAACTCAACACGTAACTGATAAATACCGGGAACAACGGTTTTAATGCCTGGAGTGTATCGCCGTGAGGCACCTTCATTTCCAAAACCATGATCGTGATGATGATCGCTAACACACCATCACTAAAAGCTTCCATTCTTCCTTTCGTCATAAATGAGATTCAGAGCCGATCCAGGCTCATTGATGCAAAAATTAGAAATCAAATCTCAAAAAACAAATTCCAAATAACTTAAAAATTGAAAAAACTAAAGTTGTAGACCGTTTCATTCGCCTGTTGTCTGAAACTTGTTTTGATACTCTCTTAATTTCTTATTTATTACTTATTGGAACTTGCGATTTGGGAATTTGGTTCTTTTTGAGTTGTATATTTCTTTACTGCGGGTACAACTTTAGTAGCTAACAACTCCATTGAATGCAAAATTCTATCATGAGGCATCGCACCCAAACTCATTTGCGCAAGAAACCGGGTGTGGCCGAAGAGTTCATGCTGATAAAGTATTTTATCGATCACTTCCTGCGGGCTTCCTACCAGCAATGCTCCATGTAACTCCGTCGAGGCCTCAAACTGTTCTCTTGTGCCGGGAGGCCATCCGCGTTCCAGGCCGATTCTATTCATCACATCGGAATAGGGTGGATAAAATTCATCCCTGGCATTTTGTGAATCATCGGCAATGTAAGTATGCGAGTTAATGCCAAGTTGCAATTTAGCGGGATCATGGCCAGCTTTTGCATAAACGTTCCGATATAACTGAACATAAGGTGTAAACCGGGCAGGCACTCCCCCAATAATGGCCAGGGCCATCGGCAATCCATATTCTGCAGCGCGGATCACCGATTCCGGCGTGCCACCAACTCCGATCCATATCGGTAATTTTTTTTGATACGGCCGTGGATACACACCACGCGCCGTGATCGTTTGAGTATGCTTACCCTTCCATGAAAAAATCTCGCTCTCGTTTAATCGCAATAGCATGTCAAGTTTTTCAGAAAACAATGCATCATAGTCCTGCAAATTGTAACCAAACAAAGGGAAGGATTCAATAAAAGAACCGCGACCAGCCATGATCTCTGCACGTCCTCCCGATAAAAGATCCACTTCAGCAAATTGCTGGAATACGCGGACAGGATCATCGGAACTTAATACAGTTACTGCGCTTGATAATTTTATTTTTTTTGTTTTCACCGCTGCGGCTCCTAACACCACGGTTGGTGATGATACCAAATAATCCGGGCGATGATGTTCTCCGACGGCGAACAAGTCGAGACCTAACTGGTCAGCCATCTCAATTTCTTCTATCAAATTCAGCATTCGCTGATGGGGGGTGATGCTTGCTTTAGTGAAAGGATGAATTCCCAGGTCTGCAAAAGTATAAACGCCGATCTCCATAGCCTGCAAAGTTAGGAAGAGTGGACGGTCAATAAAGAACAGTCGCAATGCTCAGTTGAAAATTTTGCATGGCCAGGAATTTGATGGATGAACATTGAATATAAGGGTACAGGGATCGCAACGCAACGGGACGTCGGTCAGCGAAAAAACTTTATTTGTCTTTTTGAGGTTGGACCGGTGGTGCTGGTTCGAAGACTAAAAAGTCAGGCGGCTGTGGTGACTGGCTGATCAGTTCACTGTACTTCATCTTAAGATGACGTTTGAATTTTCCAAGATAACCTGGCTGGCGCAAGCCTTCTCTTTGCAGGGGTACGGCTTCGATGAGATCGTTGCCGATGTACATCATGAGTTGCATAGGCATCGGATATGTATACAAAACAAAAAAATTGTTCCATAAACCGCAAGACCAAAACTACTCAATTTTCGGAAGTAAGTTTACGGCGGGCCGCCCCATAACAGGTTAATACATAATGGGAATGCAAAAAAATCTTTTTGCATTTTTAAGGGATCAAGTCCCTTGTGATCACACACATGCTATTTTTTCAACCCTGAGTTCGTGACGACCGCCTTCAAATTCAGTTTTCATGAATAATTGCACCATTTTTTCCGCGTCGCCTTCACGTACAAAACGGGCGGGAATACAAATGATATTAGCGTTGTTATGAAGCCTTGACAACTGAGCAAGTTCTTCGCCCCAACAAACGGCAGCGCGGATACCCTGGTGTTTATTGGCAGTGATGGCCACGCCATTAGCGCTGCCACATATTAAAATACCGAATGAAGCCTCTTCATTTTCAACTGCACTGGCCACAGGATGTGCGAAATCTGGATAATCAACTGACGCTTTCGAATGAGTTCCAAAATCCTGGTAAGGAATTTCTTTTGCCTCGAGGAAAGAGATCAGATCTTCTTTGTAATCGAAGCCGGCGTGGTCGCTCCCGATAGCAACGGGCTTATTCTTATCGAAATGAGAGTTCATAATCAATAAAAATTAATTATTAAACAATCAATAGTCGTAACAAAGGTACAGGACTATTTACAGCATTATTCTTTTTTATTAACTAAATATTCAACTCCATTGATCGGCCTCTGCAGCCTTTGCTTTATTGATCCGGGTTGCAATGATTATACTTGCTTCGTAAAGCGCATATAAGGGGATAGTAACAAGCGTAAGACTGAATGGGTCAGTAGAGGGTGTGATAATTGCGGCGGCAATTAATATAATCACAAACGCATGGCGACGATACCTTTTCAAAAATCTTGCAGTGACAATTCCGATCCGTGTAAGCACCGCCACGAGCAATGGCATTTGAAATAAAATGCCGATGCCTACAGTAGTGTAGATGAGGTTTTCAATATAATCAGAAAATGTGGGCTTGATTTCAATAAGAGGGCTCAACGAATAGGAGAAATAAAAATTGACCATGAACGGAGTGAGAACATAATATCCAAATGCGACCCCCATAAAAAATAAGAGTGAAACCCAAAAAATAACTCCCCTCGTTTTTTTCAGTTCTTTGGGATTAAGTGCAGGTCTTACAAAACGCCAAAACTCCCAGAATACGTAGGGAAAAGCGAGAATAAAGCCTCCAACAAAAGCAACGGTGAACGAAGAAATAAATTGCCCGGTCATTGCTGTGCTGATGAAGCTGACCTTTGTACCTGCCATGCACAATGAATTTCCCAGGCGAAAAAAATGACCTGCATCGCAAAGCCATTTGTAAGTGACAAAATCATCATGAGCAGGTGCCAGTAATATTTTGTCGACGATCTCTCTTACGTAAACAAATACAATGATCGCTCCAACGAGCACCGCGACGACGGCACGAATGATATGCCAGCGCAGTTCTTCAAGATGATCAATAAACGACATCTCTGCCGCTGTATCCCTGTTCCGCCTGTTTAAAAAATCAAGTAACGCCATTTTATTTCTAAGAGGGGCAAAGATAAGAGTTACGGGTTATGGGTTGCGAGTTCTCCATTGATGAGTCAAATTTTAAAGAATCTTTTTATTGGGGGATCCGCTTGAAGTCGTTATTTCAGCTTTTTCAATTTAACCGTTTCGATCCTGGTTTCGCTGACATTGAGTATGTCAAATTCGTAATCGCCAATAATAATGCGCTCCTTCTGATGTGGAATTGTTTCGTGGTAATTGATAATATAGCCCGATAGGGTCTCCGATTCAGTGACTGGCAAATCAAAATCATATTTTTTGTTGAGATTGTCCACCTCTAACCGGCCGGAAAAGATGTATTCCTTTTCAGAAAGTTGTTTTTCAATAAACTCTTCTGCATCATATTCGTCTTCTATCTCTCCAAAGATCTCTTCCAGCACATCCTCCATGGTAATAATTCCTGCTGTACCTCCAAACTCATCTACGACCCAGGCAATGCTTTTTCTTTCCTTTGTGAATTTACCAATGAGATCTGCGGCACTCATGCTTTCCGGAACGGCAGGGATCGGTAACAATACAGATTTGATGTCCACAGGGTTTTTAAAGAGGTCTAACTGGTGGATATATCCAACAATGTGATCGATATTCTTTTCAAACACAATGAGCTTACTCAGCTTTGTTTCGACAAATTGCTTTTTTACATCGTGCATCGACGCATTCAGTTCTATACCAGTGATCTCCTTTCTCGGAACAAGGCATTGCCTGATCTTTACTTTAGGAAGCTCTAGAGCATTTTCAAAAAGTCTTGTGTTTAATTCCTCCCTGCTGTCACTCATATCATGACTTTGTTGGAAAAGCTGGTCAAGATCACGGCGCGTCAATGCTGCTTTTTTCTCATTATACCTGACATTGAACACATACTTCAAAAGCCATTCAGATAATTTAATTAAACCCGACGCTAAAGGATAGAACATTTGATAAAAGAAATCGATCACCACTGCCATCTTGTTAAGCAAACTGTTACTCCGTGCGCGGAATATCGCCCTTGGGATGAACTCGGCAAAAATGATTACAATAAAAGTGGCAATGACTATCTCTACAATGATATCAACTGTGCCCGGAATTTGCTGATTTATTTTTTTCTCAAGATAGGCCCATGCAGGCCGCATAACGGTAGAAACCTCGAGGCTGAAAAAGATCAGGAAGATATTGAACCCAATGAGAGTAGTGCCTAAGAAACGAACCGGTGATTCTGTAAATTGACCAAGAAGTCTGCCCGCAGCAGTCCCCTGTTTCTTCTTAAGTTCTATACCCAGGCGATTCGCGCTGTAAAAAGCCATTTCAATCCCTGCGAAAAAACCCATTAGCAGCAAGGTGATCACGAACCATATAATTGTTTTGGCGTCCAACATCGGACTGTAAAGATAGACTACTGCTCACTTTAATGAAAGTACTGAGGAATTATTGCCTGATAAATTCATTTACAATTTCTTCGGCTTCTTTGCAGGCACGGTTGAGCTCATCATTTACAATCACCTTATCGAAACTGTGCTTGAATGAGATCTCATAGTTGGCCTTGCTGACCCGTGCTCTTAAGCTTTCTTCGGTTTCTGTGCCCCTTGACAATAACCTTTTTTTTAATTCATCAACGGATGGAGGCTCTACAAATATGGTAAGACAGTTTTGCGGATATTGTTGTTGCACATGAATGGCTCCTTTTATATCAATATCCAGCAATGGAACCTTTTTTATCTTCCATATTCTTTCTAATTCAGATTTCAAAGTGCCGTAATATTTCCCTTCATAGACCATTTCCCATTCTATAAATTCATTGTGCTGGATCTTTTGTTGAAATTCCTGCAGTGAAATAAAATAATAATCCACTTTATCTTTTTCAAACTCTCTTGGCTGGCGTGTTGCTGCAGAAACGGAAAAACTTAATTGGGGGATCGTTTGCAGCAAATAGTGGGTGATCGAGGTTTTGCCTGCGCCCGAGGGAGCAGTAATAATAATCATCTTGTTTTTGGAAGCCATGCGCAAAGATGGGAAAAAAGAGATTATTACCGGGCCCTTCCCCGGCAACTAAAACGTTATACTCCCTGGCCATCTGTTTAAGGTCAAAATATTTATTTCCTTGGGAAGAGTTCTCAAATTCTTTTAATTTCTGCTCCCAGGTTTCTCAATCTCTCGTCAATATTTTGATAGCCTCTATCTATTTGTTCAATGTTTTGGATCACGCTCTTTCCTTCCGCACTCAGTGCAGCAATAAGTAATGCAACACCGGCGCGAATATCGGGACTGCTCATAGTTATACCACGCAACTTTTGTTCTCTTTCCAAACCAATAACAACAGCACGATGCGGATCGCATAAAATGATCTGCGCTCCCATGTCAATTAGTTTGTCTACAAAAAACAGCCGGCTTTCAAACATTTTCTGATGGATCAATACGCTGCCCTTTGCCTGGATAGCTGTAACTAAAACAATACTCAGCAGATCAGGTGTGAAACCGGGCCATGGATGATCATAGATAGTAAGCACTCCGCCATCAAGGTAATGGTGAACCTCGTATACATCCTGCGAAGGAATATGCAGATCATCCCCGACAAAATTCATGTGAATGCCAAGTTGTTGAAACTTTTCAGGAATGATCCCAATGTGATCGAGGCCGGCATTTTTTATAGTGATGTCACTTTGTGTCATTGCTGCCAGGCCAATAAAGGATCCGACTTCGATCATATCCGGCAACATGCGATGTTCAGTTCCACCAAGATAGTTGACACCTTCTATGTGCAAAAGATTACTTCCGATCCCTTCGATCTTCGCTCCCATTTTGTTTAGCATTTTGCATAGTTGCTGCACGTAGGGTTCGCAGGCGGCATTGTAAATTGTTGTTTTCCCTATAGCCATTGCCGCTGCCATAACCAGATTAGCAGTCCCTGTTACGGAAGGCTCATCCATCAACAAAAAGCTTCCCTCCAAATGGGGAGCTAACAAATGAAAAAATCCATCTTCGGAATGGTAATCAAATGAGGCCCCCAGTCGTTCAAAATTTATGATGTGGGTATCGAGTCTCCTTCGCCCGATCTTATCGCCGCCGGGCTTTGGAATAAATGCTTTCCGGAATCGCGCTAACATGGGGCCGGCAAGCATCACAGATCCTCGCAGACGGCCACTTTTTTTTCGGAAAGTCTCACTGTGCAAGTAGTCAATGTCAACATCGTCGGCCTGGAATGTACAAGTATCTCTTTCCGGTCTGTCGATCTTTATCTTCATCTCCGCGAGTAATTCGATCAACAGGTTTACATCGAGGATGTCGGGAATGTTTGTAATGGTAACTTTTTCCGGAGTCAGCATCACCGCACTAATAATTTGTAACGCTTCATTCTTTGCTCCCTGTGGAATAATGTCGCCCGATAATTTTTTGCCGCCGCTAACTTCGAAGGAATGCATTATAGTAGGTTGAGTAAAGTACACGATGAAATTACATGTAAAAACAAAAAAAGCTGACTATTCTAATAATCAACTTTACATCTATAGAACTTACCTCACTTTCTCAGAACCTCTTTTTCTTAAATTGACCTCCGCCTCCACCGCGATCGCGATCGCCCCGATCATTACGGCGTCCACCGCCTCCGCCACGTTGTTGGAATTTACCCCTTTGTTTTCCGTAACCGCGATTTTCCTGTTGAGGACGATACGCTTTGACAAATGGAGTATTAGTAAATTCCAATTGCCCTTCAGTTATATTGGTTAGCTCGCCTTGTATGGCATCGTCATGCACAAGCTCTTTGTGCCAGTTGTTGTAAGCGAGCTTCATATAATAAGCAATAGCATTGGCAAAGCCCAAACGCTTTTCGGGGTTGTCTTCTTTTAATGCTTTCTGAATAACTATTTCAAGATTTTTCCCCAGATGGGAGAACCTGGGATGTCTTTTCGGATATGGAAGCGGATCGGGTTTGCTTTTTAATGTCTCTCTTGTGGGAATCGGGTAAGGAGATTTTACACTAAGTTTAAAGTCCGATACAAGAAAAAGGTGGTCCCACAGTTTGTGGCGAAAATCTTCCACATTTTTAAGGTGGGGATTTAAAAACCCCATCAGTTCAATAACTACCTGGGCATTCTTCTGACGTTGTTCGGGGTCCTCAATAGTAAGAAGGTATTCGATCATTTTCTGAATGTGACGACCATACTCACGCATGATCAAATGGTTCCTTGTGGTATTATATTCCATGAGAGTTTTATTCAGGACAAATGTAAAGAAAAGAAAACTAACTGTTTATTAGCGGAGGGATTTAATCACCAGGGGCAAAAGATAAGGGGCCCCGAACCAAGGCCCCTTTTACAAGCCACCATCCTC
>AR_comb_assmDRAFT_10118147_pt1 | contig 15221 bp, 8 predicted proteins | sample ArasoioldDNA_FD_10543 | JGI IMG/M metagenome (IMG submission 10543) | reverse complement strand
TTGGCGCGAACGCGGCCGCGAAAGCCTTGGGGCAACGTCTAAGGATTTTGTCATGGCCTACTTCGGTTACATCTATCCCGACAAGGGAATTGAAACCTTGTTTAGGGCTTTTCAGATGGTAAGCCGTAGGGCCGATACGCGGCTCGTCATGATCGGCAGCGCGTTGGGATCGTCTCACGAGTCATCTTACCTTGGTGGAATCCATCGATTGGCTCGGGATTTGGCGATTCAGGATCGAATTTTATGGACGGGAGAATATGAGTCCGACAGCACAACGCCGTCAATGTATCTGCGCGCGGCAGATGCATGCGTGTTGCCGTTTGATTATGGAGTGACGCTGAACCGAAGCTCCGTGGCAGCAGCAGCGGCGCATGGATTACCGATCATTACCACCAGGGGAGAAAACCTGGAACTCGCTTTTCGTGAAGGAGATAACGTTTTGTTGTGTCCTCCACGGGACCCCGAGGCTTTGGCTGGGGCTATGGGCCAGTTGATTAGCGATGCTTCATTCCGTGATCGCCTTCGGGAAGGGGCGCTTCAGTTGTCGCGTGATTATTTCAGCTGGGACAGGACGATCGCCCAAACCATCTCGGCGCTGACGAATGGACCCGAACAGTAAGTTTCGCGTGGTTTTCTATGATCCCTCGGGCCACGGCGGCATCTGCCATTACACCTACCAGCTTGCCGAGAGCCTGGCTCGGTCGGGCGTGGACGTGACTGTCTTGACGACCCAGGGTTATGAGTTGGCGCACCTGGAGCGCAACTTTAAGCTGAAAATTCTGTTTAAAAAAAGCGCAACGAAAGCTTTCGCGGAGAGGCTAATCAGTTGGGCGGCGCAACAATCTTTAGGTGACGGATCCCGACACACTACTGCGCAAACCGGCCGTACGTTAAATCAAGAAATACGAACTCCTCGGTTTCTGAAAAGATGGCGGCTTCGATTCCTGTTCTGCAGGCAAGCATTGGCGTTTTTATGGCGTCGCCCGAATCTCATCCACATCCAGTGGCTGATGGACCGGCGTGAAGATTATATTTTTTTAATCTTACTGAAATTTTTTGGCTTCACCGTAGTCTATACAGCGCACGATCTGCTTCCCAATACGAATGCGTCTACTGATGACTACCGGCTGCTCAAAAGAATCTATCGTAAAGTCGATGCCATCATTGTTCATGGGGAGCGGAGCAAAAATGAAATTATAGAGCTATTCAGTCTTGATCCTGATCATATCCGCGTCATTCCGCATGGCAGTAATGACCTTCTTTTCAGGCACAAATTTATTTCCAAGGAAACCGCGAAAAGCGAGCTGGCGATCGACCCATCCAAAAAGGTCATTCTCTTTTTTGGCATTATAAAACGATACAAGGGCCTTGAATACCTGGCCCAGGCCTTCGAGCAAGTCAGAGCACAGTTGGACAATGTGGTACTCCTCGTCGTCGGCAGAATATATGACAGCGACGCGGATGGATTTGGTTTTTATTCGGCGCTCATTGAACGACTTCGCGAACGGCAAGATGTGCTGTGTTTTCCGGATTATGTGCAATTGGAAAAAATAGGATTGTATTTTTCTGCCTCTGACCTAGTCGTGCTTCCCTATACACAGACCCATACGAGCGGAATTTTGCTGACCGCGTATGCCGCAGGACGGCCCGTCGTCGTGACTGATACCGGGTCATTGAGCGAGGCAGTCGAACCGGGCAAGAGCGGACTTGTTGTTCCTCCTAAAAAGACCGAAGCCTTGACACAAGCTATTGTCGATCTTCTGCAGCGCTCGGATTTGGAGGAGATGGGCCGCTATGCAAAGCTCCTAGCGCAAGCGAGATATTCTTGGCCGAAGATTGCGTCTCAAACTCGTGAGCTCTACCAATCCTTGGCTACATAGTTGCGATGATCCTTCCGCAAATTTGCACGTCATTTTTCTGGAAACAATAATGCCAAAAGTGAGTGTGATTATACCCACCCATAACCGGTCTGCGTATCTGCATTCGGCGGTTACTAGTGTGCTCAATCAAACCTACCAAGACTTTGAAATCATTATCGTCAACGACGCCTCCAGTGATAACACTGAGGACGTTGTGGCAAGCTTCACGGACTCGCGAATCAAATACATTCGCCACGAAGTTAGCAAAGGTGACGGAGGAGCACGAAATACCGGTATTGTTAATGCAGCGGGCGAGTTTATTGGATTTCTTGATGATGATGACCAATGGTTACCGGACAAGCTCGGCCTGCAGGTAGCGGTCTTAGAAAAGAGCCCGCCGCATGTCGGGGGTGTGTATACCGGTCAATTTGATATAGACGAGACCGATGGAAAGATATTGAGCGTCTACTACCCACGGGAAAAGGGAGATCTATCAAAGCATTTGTTTGAAAAAATGTGCATTGTCACATCGACAGTCCTTTTCAAAAAGCAAGTCTTTGAAAAGCTCGGCATGTTCGACGAAACCATACCTTATTGTAACGATTATGATATGTGGATTCGGATTGCGAAGGCGTACCATTTCGAATGTATAGGAGAGCCTCTCGTAAAATATTTAATTCACGCAAAGAAGCTGAGTAACAACCTGCAGCTTTCGATCAAAGGCAGAGAAGTCATTCTAGAGAAGTACAGGCCCGATTTTAGTGTCCACCGCAAGGCATATGGACGGGAATATCGAGTCTTGGGCGAGATCTATTGCTATGCGGGTGATGTGAAAAAGGCAAGGAAAATATTTTCAAAAGCTATAAAACTTTATCCTCTCGAGATTCGCTCTTACTGTCATTATTGTCTGTCCTTCCTGGGGACCAATAATTTCAAACTCATAAGGGGAATCCTGCAGCAAATCATGGCTCCTTTAAGAACGAGAAAGGCTCAATTGAAACTGCGAGCGTTTGCAGCGGAAAGATCGCGAAGCGATTTAATCCTTTGAAATGAACAACGACAATCCTCCGGTATCGGTACCTGGCAATCGCCTGCGACTCCGTTCAAATATTACATATTTGGAACGTTCGCTAATCTGGACGCCCTGACAAAATGAAGAAGTTTAAGTAGTAAAACTACGGCTGCTCAGATTACAGCTGCTCAATGTTTGGTGAACTCTTTTTAGAACTACCAATTTCAAAAAAACAAAATAGCGCGACCTAAGGGCTTATGGTTTCTGCATTGTGAAGACTGCGCTGGTTTCTTTACTATATCGAGATTGTTTTTCGGTGAATTGCCTAGGCGGTCTTTTATTGGCACAGGGGTATATCTCAGTGAGAGGTAATAAACTCTAGGCGAGGCAAGCTGCTCATGTACGGGATGGGACGGTCTTTACCACTTCAACAAGATACATTGGTTAAATTGCGTAACAGTTCACGACGTCGGCTTTACGCGGGTCGGCCGAATACTCTGAACTATCCCGGCGCGAGAGCAAGAACTACGCCGACTCTTGTTCGCATTTTGTTCCTGATGTTTGTTTTCGCATTTCCTTTCGAATCTCTTGGTTTCATGGACAATTCGGCTTCTATCACAAAGCTCGTGGGCTTCGGCTTTTTTGGCATTTATTTTCTATGTTATGGCTCACCGTTGGCCAGTCGATCTCTGCCCCGAATGAGTATGGCCACTCGGTATTTTGCTGTCTTCTTCGTGATTGAGATGCTAAATGGAGTCCTCTGGTCTTCGGCATCTCTTTTTGAAATTGTGGCATCTTTATTCCAGCTCGCGCAGTTGATCGTGATGTTCTGGATCGCTTCCGATTTACTAAAAGAAGAAGGTCTCGCTTATGGGGCACTGGTGGCTTATGCATCAGGAGCGGGCCTGTTCGCAACGGGAATGCTTCTCAAGATTCCAGGATTTGTTGTCGAAGGAGCGGGAAGGGAAGTCGCGCTCGGTGCAAACCCGAATACAATTGCGATCAATTCTGCAATTGCTCTGCTAATTATATTAGGTTTATATCTCAACCAACAAAAGCGATTTTTAGTAATTTATGGCTTGCCTCTAATAGCGAGCGTGGTGCTGAGCGGGTCGCGTGGCGGAGTGTTATCATTAATCGTAGGGTGCATCATATATATGGTACCTTATCGTCATTCGAAACGAGCGCTTTCGGCGATCGTTCTAAGTGCCCTTACTTTAACGGCGCTTGTCTACTTCGTCGCGACGAACTCCAATTTTTTGGAGCGATGGGAGAAAACTTACTACGAGGGGGATACAGCCGGCCGGGATGAAATATACTCTGTTGCCGTCGATATGGTTTTGGAACAACCTATTTTTGGATGGCAGCCCGGTAACTGGAATTACGAACTCGGCCGGCGTATTGGTGGTGACTATAGGTGGATGGGGCGTGACTCACATAACACAATATTAGCTTTATTGTTGGAGGTCGGCATTGTGGGCGCTGTTCCATTCGTTATGGGACTCTGGTTGTGCGCGAAATCGGCGTGGGCCGCCCGTAAAGGAAATCTTGCGCTACTGCCATTGGTGCTTTTCATTACGATGCTTGCAGGCGGTTTATCTGACACTACATTGCGCTGGAAAACGCAGTGGTTTGTCCAGGCACTAGCTTTCGCCGCGGGACAGCGTTTGCAAATCCGCAGAGAAATTCCTGGGCGTCGCACACTTGAAAAAAGGAACTAGCCGATAGCAGGCCACGAGCGCAGAAAAGCGAATTTCATAGATTCTATTCCGAGTTCTTACTGAGAAACGCGTTCGTAATCTGCGACCCTTCGGAGGAGCCGGGAGACACATGCGATTTCGCTGAATTCCTGTTCGGCAAACGATCACCAGTCGTGCTCAATTACAATCTCGGGCTTCTATGTCATTTTTCTAGGTGTTGATGGTACTGCCTACCGCTTTGGCAGACCAATAAAGATAGACCCGCATGGAGTTGGTATACTCTGCTAAAAGATACTTACACACGAACGTGTACATGCACAGTGCAAGAATCAAAGCTTGCGATGTTTCCGGCACGAAAGAACAGACAAAGTGCCGACTGCTTTACCTCGTCGGTCAGCTCGGGCCGGGTGGCTCAGAGAGGCAACTTTTTTACCTGCTTCAAGAGATGGATCGAGAGCGTTACCGGCCGGCGATCGCTGTCTGGAATTTCAGCCAAAGCGACATTTATCTCCCGCTCATTCAGAAACTTGGAATTTCCGTATATTCTTTTTCACAGAGACTGTCAGGAATAGCAAAGCTAAGGGCTTTTCGTAACTTGGTTAAGAGGCTTAAGCCCGACATCGTTCACTCGTATAGCTTCTATTTAAATTTTGCTGCCCATTGGGGCATTCAAGGAACACGGAGCATTGCGTTTGGATCTTCCCGAAGTAACTTTCTTCTAGATTGGCATAGCTTAAATTGGTGGTTACTTCGACTGAGTGCGCGTTGGCCGCGGAACCAAGTGTACAACAGCTTCGAGGCCAAAAGCAGGGTACTCCAATGGAACAGCTGTTTCGTGCCACGAAGGGTGTTTGTAGTCCACAATGGTGTGGATTTGAGTCAATTCCGAATGGTTCCTGTGAAGACTGAATTACCGGCGCACATCGTCGGAGTGGGTTCTTTACTCCCGATAAAACGTTGGGATCGACTCATTTCCGCCGCCGCGCAATTAAAGGAAGCTGGCCTCAACTTTTTACTCCGTATCATCGGGGATGGTCCACAACGACATTCGCTTGAAGTATTTTCCGAGAAACTAGGGCTACAGGATTGCGTACAGTTTGAAGGACATGTTGATGACATTGCCAGCGTCCTTTCTAACGCAAGGTTTTTGGTCCACACTTCGGATGCCGAGGGATGCCCAAATGCTGTATTGGAAGCTATGGCTTGCGGAAGGGCCATTGTTGCCACCGACGTAGGAGATATTTCTCGTTTAGTAGATAACAATAAAAGCGGCTTTATCGTAGCGTGCTCGGACCAGGCAGCGCTTGTTGAAAGCATGGCGACTCTCATTCGAGATAATCACATCTGCTGTCGGATGGGTTTAGCTGCCAGGGAAAAGGCCGAGCGGGAATTCGGACTGGACCGACTCGTCAATCAGACCTTTGCGGCGTATCGAGAATGCGGTTGGAGCGGCTGATTGCGATACGCCATCCGGAACCATTTGAATCCGCTTTTGCCGAAAATCCGCCAGTTAAGTACCGTGCGGCAGTCGTTCCTGAGACGCGACACTCGACGGCTGGTTAGGGCTTCTATTACCGACGCCTGTTGGGCTTCTGGTCGTAATGTGAAGGAATATTACCGATGTGTGGGATAGGAGGATGGCTTGGATTCATACCGGACGGTCGCGAATACGCTATGCGGATGGTCCAAAGACTAAATCACCGCGGTCCAGATGCATATGGTATTCGATCATGGTCTGACGCGACCCTAGTTCATACGCGGTTGAGCATCATTGATCTCAGCTCAACGGGAGCGCAACCGATGGCAAACGAAGATGGCACCGTGTGGACCATCTTCAACGGTGAGATTTACAATCATAAGGAGCTGCGACATAGACTTGAAACCAGGGGTCACATCTTTAAAGGCCATGCAGACACTGAGGTATTGCCTCACCTTTACGAGGAAGAGGGATCAGAGTTTGTTAGCAGCTTGCGCGGGATGTTTGCGCTGGCGATTTATGATGTAGATAAACATCTATTGATATTGGCCCGCGACCGCTTCGGGATCAAACCGTTGTTCTTCGCGCCGGGAAAGTACTCTCTGGCATTCGCCAGTGAAATCAGGGCACTACTCGAACTACCTGAAATCGATGATCGGCCGGATAGGCAAGCCATTTATGATTTTGCCGCGCTCTTCTACATTCCTGCACCGGAGACATTCTACAGGGGGATTCGGGCGGTTCAACCAGGTGAAGTTTTGGAGGTTCATCTTGACGGGAATAATGTTGTTTGGAAAGCACATCCCTTTTATCGATGGTCAATTGCACCCGATCCAACCCTCACGTTAGATCAAGCCGCGGACCGGGCGGACGCTTTAATAACAGCGGCTGTTCGCCGCCAGCTGGAAAGCGATGTCCCACTAGGTGCATTACTCAGCGGGGGGATAGATTCATCTTTGATCAGTGTCTCCGCTCAGAGCGCACTGAGCGGACTGGTAGGAGCCACCGAGGCGAACGAAAATGGTGGGGAGCTTCGAACCTTCAATGTACGCTTCTCAGAACAAGAGTATGACGAAACGTGGGCTGCAGTGACCGTAGCAAAGGAGATTGGCAGTCATCACGAAACGCTAGATATGGATCGAGTCGCGGGGAACTGGGATGATCTGACCGACCTCCTCCTACACGCGGGCCAGCCGTTTGCTGATACTTCATTATTCGCTGTGAATGCCATTTGCCGGCTCATGCGGAGACGTGTGACAGTCGCTCTTTCGGGGGATGGGGGGGATGAAGCATTTGGCGGCTATGACATATATTGGAGAATTGCGCGGATCGCCGCATTGCAAAAATTGCCCTTCTTTATTGCGCGTGGCCTCTACGGGATCGGTGCGGTCATGGGTTTGTCGGGCCTTGTACAAAAACGTTTGCCGGAAAGGCTTCAGGAAATAACACTAGCGGACGATACGGCTCTTGTTCAAAGTCTGTTTTGCTGGATCAATGAAGAAGAACATAGAAGGCTGTGCAGTGACACAGATCTCCTGCCGGTTCGCCGGTTATTCGAGCCACAGTGGAATTATCATTTACCCCGACGGGCCTCTCACTTACAACGGCTTTCTGCACGTGCAACCGAGGTCAACAGCCGTTTGACATTGCCTAACGATTTTCTTTTCAAAGTGGACACTGGGAGTATGAAGGAAAGTGTAGAGATACGGGTCCCTATGCTTGATGAAGATCTATTCAATTTTGGTCTCTCACTGCCCCATAAACTCAAGGCGAAGGGTAAAACTTGCAAGAGGGTGTTACGCGCCGTCGCTAAACGTAAATTGCCTTCGCTCATTGCGAGTAAACCTAAACGGGGGTTTGCAATACCAATTGATTCCTGGATAGATGCGAAGTGCAAGGCAGAGTTAAAAGATGTTCTCCTTGGTCCATCCAGTTCTCTGCCCGAAGTCTTTTCTCCAAAAGTTTATAGACCTCTCGTAGAAAGCTTTTATAAGGGCTACACCAGCCCCAGCATGTCGCGCGGAAAACTCTATCAAATGGCGATCATGCTGCTTTCTCTTCACTTGGCGCTATCTCGAAGAAACTCAAGGAGTATCCGCTCAAATTCACAGGCTGGCGGCAACATGGGGTTCGAAAGCAGCCTTAGTTAATCTCCATAGAGTAGCGATCAGAGTAGCGATCCAAGAATAAGGACGGGCTCCTGGTCTCGTACGGATTTATCATTTTCTCAGGGTCGTGCGGACAGATGGCCGAATTGATGGGTACATGCGTATTCTTGCAGTAACGAACCTCTATCCCACATCCGGCGCACCCTCATCGGGTGTGTTTATCGAGCAACAGATTAAAAGTTTAAGGCAAATTGGGTTAGAGGTTGATGTATTTTTCATAGATCGTCACCGTTTGGGAATGAGGGTCTATTTTTTTTTGGCGTCGCATCTTCTTTTAAAGATCTCGAAATTTAAACCCGATCTAATTCACGTCATGTATGGCGGCATTATGGCTGAAAGGATCACGCACCATATAAAAAACATACCGGTCGTTGTTACCTTTCACGGTTCCGATCTTCTCGGCGAAAAATTATCAGGCCCTGTCAGGCAGATGATTGCAGGTTTGGGGGTAAGGTGCTCTGGAAGAGCGGCTAAACGCGCTAGGGGCATCATAGTCGTGTCCAGAGTTTTGCTGGCTGCATTGCCCAGAGAAATCGATCAATCAAAGGTCAAAGTAATCCCTTGCGGTATTGATTTAGATCGATTCAAACCACTCGATAAAAATATCTGTCGTGCGAGATTAGGATGGGATGCGAATCGCTTCCACGTTCTGTTTTCTGGCTCACGTGATCCTGTCAAAAGGCCCGGCTTAGCTCGGGCCGCGGCCGAGAACTTATGTCGTTGTGGAATTAACGCCGAAATACACTACCTCCGCGACATTTCGAATGCCGAAGTCGGTGCGTGGCTAAATGCGAGTGACGTAGCTCTTCTCACTTCTTTGCATGAAGGCTCCCCAACGATAATCAAAGAAGCGCTAGCCTGTAACCTGCCGGTGGTTTCGGTAGATGTGGGTGACGTCGCTGAGCGACTTCAGGGAATCGAGGGCTGCTATATCGCCCTTCCAGAACCAGGCGATATAGCGACTAAGCTGTCGTGGGTATATAGCGGCCGCCGGCGAGTTGAGGGTCGCGTGAGTGTACGAGCGCTCTCGCTCGAGTGCATTGCGCGACAGCTTAAAGAGACGTACGAGGCAATTCTAGGATGGCCAGCAGATACGACGAGATCACAAGAATTGGTGCAGTCCTCTTGAAACGATTCACGCGAAGCCTAGCTTGAGCCGGCAGTAAATTGTGGACCGGCCAATTACTCGAACAATGCCAAATGATCAATTGCAGACTGAGTTAGACCGTTACTACTCTTATGGCACGGATACATTTGTAAGATATACCCATCGCCTGAGGATCAATGAAATACAAAAATTAATAATTGAGATAGCCAATTGTCGGGTACGAGGTGAACGAAGCCGTGGCCTAGATGCAGGATGTAGCTATGGTGTGTACTCAATAATGCTCGCGGAAGCCGGCTACGATGTTATTGGAATCGACATTGATCGAAAAGAAATCGACTGGGCTCGTCGGTGGGCTCGGGAGAGAGAGTTGGAAAACAAAATTACATTCCAACTCGGAGATCTGCACAAATTGAGTTTTCGAGATGGTACATTCGACTTGGTTGTGTGTTCAGAGGTCTTGGAACACCTGGATGATTCACAGCTCGGGGCCAGTGAACTGTTTCGAATTTTAAGACCAAATGGTATGGCAATTATTTCTATGCCGAACATTGCGTGCTTGTTTGGAATGATGCAATGGGCATATCGGAAAACGGGACTGCGCTCGCTGCTGGGCAAGCCTCCACTGAATCTGCATCAAATTCAGCACTCACGCTATTGGTTCGGTAATATAATTCAACTTTTGAAAGCCAGTGGTTTTGCGATTGAAAAAACGTGCAGTACCTCTCATGTTCCCTATTTGTGGACAATCGACGAATTTTTAGGAACAGTTACCAGAATGCCTGCAATTGCTAGTAAAGTGGACACTACAATAGCTCGTTTGCCCGTTGTGAAATATCTTGGATTCAATTTTATTATTACAGCCAGGAAGCCTACGAAAAACGTAACGCAACGATAAGTTCTCCGCGGGACCTCTTTAGATGTGATAAGCCGGACGTGAACTGTTTTTAGCGGCTCAGAACGTTTGCGCCTTTCCACGCGGGATTTGACATTGTTGGACGCGAGTGAATCGCGCGCAATACGGCATTAAACTCAAAAATCCAATCGAGTAAATGAAAAAGCCACTGATTTGTCAAATCAGCGACTTTAGCCCCGAGTATGGCGGTTCATTTATCGAAGCGCTTTTGTCTCTAGCTAGGCATTGCCGTGATAAAATGGGACTCGAAACGCTATGCCTTTTTCCCGGCGAGTCTCGGGGCAAAGCATGGCTTCAAAAATTCGACGAGGAAGGAACCAGGTATGCCTTTATCCCAAGAAGACGAACGTTTCCGTTCTATCTTGACAGCCTTCTAAGAAACAATACTCCATTGCTATTTCATAGTCACTTCTCAACGTTCGATCTGGCGGCTGTTTTCGCAAAGTTGATCTTCTACCGTAAGGCGCAAGTGGTATGGCACTTTCACAGTTCGGGAATATTAACGACTCGGCAGCGAATCAAAGACCTCTTCAAGGTCCAACTGATCGCACGCTCGTTTGTAAGTCGGTTTATTGCAGTTAGTGACGATGCATATCATTATACGATGAAGCGTGGATATCTCCGGAACAATACGTCACTAGTCTACAATGGTATTAATACGTCGCGCTTTTATTTCCATGCTTTCAATCGACAACGGATTCGAAACTCTCTCGGCGTAAAGGGTGACCAAGTCGTCTTTTTATTGCTGGGGTGGGACCCTTTCCGAAAGGGTGTAGATCTTTTCATCAGAGCCGCCGAGGCAACCGCCCGGGCTCATCAATCCGCTGTTTTTCTGATCGTTGGAAGAAAGGAGACTAAGGAGTTTGTATCCCGTTGCGAGGGGCTCTCGAGTTTAGGAACTTCTCTCCGAGTGATCGATCCAGTGATTGATTTCCCTCTGTTTTTGTCCGGTATAGACGTATTCGTTTCGCCGAGTCGCAGAGAGGGCTTGAGTTATGCTGTTCTAGAAGCAATGGCTGCGGGAAGGGTCATTATAAGCTCGGACTCACCGGGTGTGCGCTCCACGTATGCAAACTCAGCGGGAGTATGGATTTTTCCTCAGGAGGATTGGAAAAGGCTGGCCCAGCTCTTCCGCATGGCGTGTGAGTTTTCTGCGCTCGAATGGACAAATTTCGGAAGGCTCAACAGCGAATATGTGGCCGAGCACCACTCACTCGAGACGTGGACGAAGTGTATAGCTGGGATCTATGGTGAGCTCATTGGAAATGAGAGCGGTTGAACCTAGTTGTCTTCCTGTGGTCAATTTTGCAAGTCAGCTGTTTGCCACAAAAGCTTTGAGCGAAAAATTAATTATTCCTGTATTCGTATGCTCCAGCATCGTAAGCGACGCCCTGTGGGCGGGCCACACCATCCATATCAGGACCGACTTCGACAAGTGTCATTCCCATGTCAATAGCGGCGCTCCCGGCTTGGAGGTGGAAATCTCCGCTTGTCGGACTTGAGAAATTCGGATCCACGGTAGTCAAGTTGTTCGAGGTTACACCGGGAGCACCGCTTACGTCGACAATGGCCGAGCTGTTTTGCCAGCAGATATTATTGCGAATATAGGTAGACGAGCTGGTTTTGCCGTTGTACACACAATACCCGCCATCGCCGCCGCCAGCATTGTTGTAGATAGTATTGTTGTAAATAAGCGTGTTGCTTGCACTGTAGTCGGCCCGGATACCCTGTTTGTTATTCCAGACCAGATTATTGTACACCTTATTGTCCGATCCGGACGTGACAATAATACCGCTTGTGTATGGAGAAACTCCGGCGGCGCCACCTTTGCCGTTATCGTATACTTTATTAAATCTGATGATGTTGTTGGAAGCCGATCGGTAATCATAGCCATTGTAAATGTGGATGCCGAAACCTTCGTTGTTATAGATGGAATTCTGTTCGATCAGGGCATTATCAGTTTCATGATAAATCCCATGGCAACTGCCCGCTGCGCCGCAATAGAAGCCATTGTCATGGATTCTATTGTTTATAAACTGATGGCCAGTGCCGAAGCTAAGAATACCTTGTCCGGGGGCGTTCTTGATTTCACAATTTGTAATCCGAATGTAACGCGCGGACCTAGCTTGGTCCGTATCCCAATCCAATTTAACTGCTTCGCCGCCGAGCGAACGAGAAAGATTTATTCCGTCTAAAACGAGGCCGTCAATTGCGATAAACTGTTTATCGTCTCCAAAGCGTACGACGCGTGAACTACCCGACGGTCGGAGGGTTACAGAGTCTCCAGGCTTACTCTTGATTGTCGTCACATTGCTCCAAGAGGTTCCACTCGGCACACCATTAGGAAGACTTTCTGTGTAAGTCCCAGAACTGACGATGAGAGTATCACCAGAAGACATCATTCCTGTAGCTTTGCTAAGGGTTAAGCAAGGCGATGTCGAAGAACAGCTATTCGCATCGTTGCCTGTCTTGGCGACATAATACGTGCGTGTATTTTCGGCGATTGTGAAAAAAGCCGAAGCCATGGTGCTTGGGCTATATCCGCTCATGTAGGCTTTCGCGTTCAGAGTCGCCGAGTTGGTAACACTCATCGCACCGGTATACAGGCTCGATGATTGCGTTGGTGTCGAGCCGTCCGTTGTGTAGTAGATCGAAGCCCCAGGGGTGGCGGTTTGCAGTGCCACGGAAACTGAACCCGAAAAATTTCCGCCATTTGGGGTAATGGTCGGCGTTGCGACTGTTAATGCAATACCGGCAGTAATGCTGAGTGCAAATGACGTTGTCTTTGTCACGCCGCCTCCCGTACCCGAAACGGTAATTGAATAGCTGCCGGTGGGTGTGGACCCGCTGGTACCTATAGTTAATATCGTCGAGCAGGTGGGAGTACAAGTGGTTGATGAAAAAGATGCGGTTGTGCCAGACGGAAGGCCAGCAACGGAGAAGGAAATGGATTGCGCGCTGCCGGACAACAAGCTGGCAGTGGTTGTATTTTTTCCGGAAGACCCGGCTATTGCCGAGATTGTACCCGAATTGGCCAAAGCAAAATCGAATGATGGAGTCGTCCGAGCATTTTGGCCGTAAATCGATTGAATCTCTGAGCTGGTAAGCGCTCGGTTGTAGACTCGAACTTCATCGATCAGCCCCTTGAAAAATTCCCCGTATTCGCTTGCTCCGATCTGAAGCGTTCCCGGCGTAGGCGAAATTTGTTCGGATGCCGTTGACGAGGCCACTGAAACGCCGTTTCGATACAGTGTTAAAGTTAAACCATCGTAGGCCAGACTGATGTTCGTCCACGTATTCGCAGGAATTGAGATTGAGTCGCAGACGATATTATTATCTACACCACTGAATCCCCCGAGAGGAGTGCCGTCGCCGCAATATCCGACAACACTGGAGTAAAGGTAGTATCTATAATTCTTTACCAAGATGGAACGAAAATCTGCAAATGGCGTCGCTGGGTTGACCCAAGCCGAAAGGGTATATGGACCGGTTAGATCGAGACTGTTGGAATCCGGTACAAGTACGTTGTTATTACTTCCGTTAAAATATAAAGCCTTGCCGGCGATGCCGGTGGACCACTGAGGGCCGTTAACTAAAGTTCCGTGATTCCCATTTCCCGAAGAGTCGCTGGCGGTTATTCCGGTGCCTTCGTCAAATTTCCAGTAGGCAACAAGATCCGATTGGAACGTCGCACTCCCTTCGGCGCTCTGGTTATATCCGCTCTTGAATGCTTTCGCTCGTATCGTAGCGCTGCGAGTAAGATTGAATGTGCCAGCATACAAAATTGAGGATGTTGTTGGAGTAGACCCATCCAATGTGTAATAGATCGACGCTCCCGATGTCGGTGTGGCCATGCTGACAGCGATCGAAGTTATGAAATTTCCGCCGTTCGGTGTGATTGTAGGCGTAGCCACTGTCGAAATAACTGCCGGAGCGGTTACGCTCAGGGTAAAACTCGTAGTCCTAGTGACGCCGCCGCCTGTAGCATTAACAGTAATGGAAAAATTGCCGGTTGGTGTTGATCCGGTTGTGGTGATGTTAAGGACGGTTGAGCATGTGGGACTGGGACTGCACGAACCCGGGGAAAACGAAGCTGAAGCGCCGGCAGGAACACCGGAGAAGACGCTGAATAAGACTGCTTGAGCGCTGCCGGTTGCCAATGTCGCGCTGATCGTATTGCTGACCGAAGCACCAGCCATGACCGAAACATTACGGGCGCTATTAAGCGTGAAGTCGAAGCTACTGGTTTTAGAGAACCACGCCTTGGCTTCGGGACTTGGGTTCGCATTGTTCTTGACAGCCGTCGCCTTGAGCCATCCGTCGGTAGAAACCGTTATCGGGCCTGAATACTTTTTAGATGTTTGTGTGGGAGACGAACCATCGGTGGGAGGCAAACCATCGGTCGTGTAATAGATTGTTGCGCCCGGAGTGGCGCTCGCCAGCGATACCGAAACTGCGCCCGCGAATGCTCCGCCGTCGGGTGTTATCGTTGGCGTGCTGGCGGTCGTTTTCTTGGAGCTACTGCCACTGGTTGACGTTGAAGTCATCGAGAGGCTAGTCGCAGTCGACGTGCTGCTCGTGATAGTGCTGGTGGGGCTAGCGGATGTCGTCGTGAGCGCGGTCGATAATTGACGCTGGACCAACAGATGAAGAACGGTTTCTCCTTTGAACGGCGACACCAGCGTTACTCGGCCACCGCCGTTCACGGTAGTGCCTGCGCTTGTCTGCCCGCTTGCAGGATCGAACCAAGCGGTCAAAAAATTCTGCTGTGCTCCCGATAGATCCACAGTTACAGAACCGCCGATGGGCAAGTAGACCAGGTATTCGGCACCCGATTTCAGCAAGCAATATCCGGTCGAGCACACTAAATCGCTTGGCGTCATCATGACGAGGTTGATCATTTGAGAATAGGCGAGAGTTTGAGTGATCGAGCCATGTACGGCGTCGGCAATTCCCGGGGTGAGCGAGTCCGGCTCCTTATCGA